>Ga0256840_1000404_pt1 | contig 44666 bp, 49 predicted proteins | sample 355202metaG_FD_185969 | JGI IMG/M metagenome (GOLD analysis project Ga0256840, IMG submission 185969) | Hydrothermal vent microbial communities from Mid Atlantic Ridge, Atlantic Ocean - 355-202 | ecosystem: Environmental > Aquatic > Marine > Hydrothermal vents | place: Atlantic Ocean: Mid...
ATTAAGATTTTCACTCGCTAAAGATGCAAGGTATTCTCCCGTATGAAGCTCATTAGTGACTTTGCCAATGGCAAAAGCAAACAATAAGATAAGAGCTATAGGAAAAAGTTTTTTTGCTCCAATTATTGTTGCTTTTGTATATGTGCTAAGACTCATATTTTTACTAAACACATAAAAGACAAACATAAAGCTGAGTGTGCTGAGCATCGTATAAAAGATGGCACTCGAACCACTTCCTTTTAAGATGTTACCATTACCACTCAAGTATAAAAAGAAAAATACAGAGACTATCATTACAAAGATGGGAAGAAGCATATAACTTGGAGCTGCGTTTAAACTCTTCGTACTTGCAAATTGACTGACACTTGGTTTCACCTTTTTCATAGCTCCAATGTTAATGTCAAACCAGACAGCAATAAAAGTCACAAATAAAGCACTCATTGCATAAAAATTATATAACACCGCATCAATCAAAATTGCTACGCTGTCACCTTGGATGCTTTTCTCCTCTATTTGTGTCACTATGAGCCCAAGAAGAAGCGCACCCCACCCGTTTAAAACAATTAAAGAACTAATAGGTGCTGACGTCGAGTCACACACAAAGGCTAGTTTTGCATGTGGCACTTGATACTTATCACACAACGGTCGTCCAACAGCTCCTGCTATCAAGGAAGTAATGGAAGATTCAATAAAAATAATCACACCTATAAGATAACTTACAAGAAGCGCTGAACGTGGAGAATCTACTAAAGTGGTTTTTTCACTCATATAAGTAACAAAACCGTTAATCCCACCACTTTTTTGTAAGAGTTCTATAACACTCCCTACAAGAATAGCAAAAGCTAAGTTTTTGAGTATCCAGCCCTCAGATAAAAGTGAGAAAAATAGTGACCATGTTGCTTCAAACGCAGTAAGTAAAGAAAAATCATGTAAGAGTAAAAGCCCTAAAAAGATACCTCCAAAAAGAGAAAGAAGAATATTTTTAGAGTACAGTGCAAGCCCAATGGCTAGCAAAGAAGGAAATAAAGATAAAACTGAAAGTTCTATGGGAAAAGCCTAAAATTCCATAGAAAACAACATAAGCCCCGAACGTCCAAAGACCTCTTTATACTCTGTACATTCATGGCTTGCTACTTTTGAAAAGCCCATCTTCTTGTAAAAAAGTTCAGATTCAAGAGAGCCTATCTCTATCATCGTTTGCGCAATTCTATACCCTTTGAGTCTTGCATTTAAAAGACTCTTTTGCATCAAGGCTTTGAGCACACCTACATCCACAAAACCTTCAAGCTCTTCTAAATAATCAAACATTAATGTTCTTTTATTTGTGTCAAAATTACATTCATATACTATGTCAAGTGTAGCTTCTACTTCATCTTTACAGCCTACTTCGTGTAAAGCTTCAATAAATGTCTCTTGTGTCGCAATCCTAGGCTCATAACTACAAAGCGTTCCTACAGGTTTTCCATCTAGTGTTGCAATTAAAAAATTTTTATAATGGCATTGACTTTTTGCTTGTGTTTGTGTAAGCTTTTCAAGCTTTTCCAAAAGCACAGCATCATCATTTGTTTCAAAGATTAAATCAAATAAGCTGTCTTTTTTTCCTGCACGAGAACTTTGCAAAATCATTTTTGCTAAAAATGGAGCATCCTCCACCTTCGCCTGTTGTATTTTTATACTCATTAGTTTATCCAAATTTTATTTTTAACTCTCTATTGACTTCATTCAGAAGTAATAGTACCATACTTTATGATAAAAAGTTTCTTAATTATAATAAGTTTTCCAATTTTATTGGTTTCTTCTCAACAAATTGTTTTAGTTGTTGCTAAAGATATGAACACTTCTCATGCAAAATTACAATGTTTTGAAGATGGGCAACAACTCTTTGACACGATAAATGTAAATCTAGGGAAAAATGGCTTAGGCTGGGGAATAGGCAAAGTGCCTTTAGTTGATGCTAGTAACAAAAATATCATAAAATACGAAGGTGATAAAAAAGCTCCTGCAGGTATATTTGAACTTCTTGCAATATTTGGTTACTCACAAAAAAGTAACTATAATCTACCCTATCTTTATGCTTCACAAGATTTAATCTGTGTAGATGATGGCAACTCTAGCTTTTACAATCAAATAATCACGCCTAAACATAAAGAAAAAAGCTTTGAGTATATGAGAAGAAAAGATAATCAATACAAAATAGGCATTGTAGTTGGACACAATCAAGAGGCAAAAAGAGGAAGAGGTTCTTGTATTTTTATGCATATTGAGCATAGCACGGATGTTCCAACAGTTGGTTGTACTTCTATGAAAGAGAGTGATATTAAAAAAATAGCACAATGGCTAGATAAAGATAAAAAACCTATCCTTATCCAAATACCAAAAAGTACAGCTAAAAAAGTACTCAAACTTTACCCAGAGCTAAAAAGCTCTAAGTTACTGTACTAATCTTCTTCTTTTACCATTCTATTTTTTGCTTCAATTCCCATCAAAGAGAGCCCAGTTTTAAGACTTAAAGCAACGACTAAAAGAAGTTTAAGCAGTTTTGCTTCATCTTCTGTTCCAATCATTCGAACATCATAATAAAACTTATGTAGTGATGCCGCAAGCGCTTTTAAGTAGTCTGGCAATTTTTGGACTTGACGAGAACTAAAGGCATCTTCAACGACTTCAGGCAACAAAAGTGCATCAAAAAGTAAACTATCCGCACTTTCACCAAGATTTTTTAGTGTTGCTGCGTTTATCTCTTCTTTAGAGACAGTTGCTTTAGAGAGCAAAGTCTGAATGCGAGCATGCGCATACTGAATGTAAAAGATAGGATTTGAGCTATCTTGCTTTTTAAACTCAGCAAGATCAAATTCTAAAGCAGTATCACTTTTCTTTGAAGCAAAAATGAAACGCAGTGCATCCGCACCTATCTCTTCTACAATGTCACTCATAAGTATAACGTTTCCAGCACGTTTACTCATTTTATAAGGCTCACCATCTTTAAGCAATGAAACCATTTGAGAAAGAAGTACTTCAAGCTTATTTGCATCATACCCTAGATATTCAATCGCTGCCTTTACACGAGGAATATACCCATGATGGTCAGCTCCCCAAATATTGATATAGTGCTCATACCCACGCTCAAATTTTTGGTTGTGATAAACAATGTCACCTGCAAGATACGTTGGTCGTCCATCTTCACGAACGACTACCCTATCATGATCATCACCCTTCGCTTCAGATGCAATCCAAATTTTACCCTCTTTTTCATAAATACCATCGCCCATTTTAGCCATGACTCTATCCCAGTCAGAGTATAAAGATGACTCATTTACAAAGGTATCAAAAAAGATATTTGTATCAGCTAAATCTTTTTTAATAATTTCCATGACTTTATCTTTGGCCCAAAGTGCTAACTCTTTTTGACGAGATGCATCACTAAATATTTCTACACCAAATTTCTCTTTCGCACCAAGAGCTAAATCTTTAAGATACTCACCTCTATAATATGACTCAGGATACGCAACATCTTCATGAAGAAGATGTTCTTGTGCATATAATTGAATAGAAAGCCCAAGTAAATCAATCTGATTTCCTGCATCATTAACATAATATTCAGCAGTGATATCATAGCCTAAATGCTTTGCTAATCTATAAAGAGTATCCCCATAAACAGCTCCACGAGCATGACCTATATGCAGTGGTCCAGTTGGATTTGCACTCACAAACTCTAAAAGTATTTTTTCATTTTTTTCTTGTTTGGCAAAATCTTTAGGATTATCTAATGCCCAAGAGGCATACTCTGCTAAGAAATTTTCACTCAAACGAAAGTTCAAGTACCCTTTTACTGCTTCAACGCTTGAAAAAACTTCACTCTCATTAAAAGAGGATGCAAGTTCATCTGCAATAATCATCGGAGATTTTCTTAACTCTTTGGCTAAAGAAAAAGCTATAGGCGTAGCAAAGTGACCAAAAGAACGGTTACGAGGCTTTTCTAAAATAACTTCACGACCTAACTGTTCGCGTAAAAGCGCTGATACTTTTTGTTTCAATGCTTACGCTTGTTTAGTGGATTTTGGAGTTTCAGCAGATGCTGTTTCTTCAGTAGTCTCAACTTTTTTAGGAGTCTCTTGAGCTATCTCTTCATCAACTTCTTTCATTTCTTGTTTGAAATTTTTAATCCCCTTACCAAAACCTTTTGCTAAATCAGGTATCTTTTTTGCACCGAATAATAAAACGATAATTCCAAAGATTATCAGTAGTTCTGTTCCACTAGGCATTCCCATATTTGTTTCCTTTTATAAAATTAAGTTGTGAAGTATATCTCACATTTGCTGTAAATTCTCTTACTTACAAATCTTCCCATTTTTGTACAAATTCATTTATCTCATCATTTGATATTTTATATCTTGCAGTTAGTGCAAGTAAACGCAGTTTATCTGCTGCTTTATCTAAATCATCATTGATTATGACATACTCATACTCTGAGATTCTTTGTATCTCTCGTTTTGCCATCTCCACTCTTCTATCTATCACTTCTTGGGCATCTGTAGAACGATGTTCAAGTCGACGTTTGAGTTCTGAGAGTGTTGGAGGGGTGATAAATACCGAAGTTGTAATATCTCCTAAACGATTCATCACAGAATGATTCCCTTGCACATCTATATCAAAAATAACCAACTTACCTTCTGAGAGTGCTTTTTTGACTGGTTTGAGTGAAGTACCATAATAATTTCCATGAACAAGTGCATATTCTAAAAATTGATCTTCTTCTATCTCTTTTTTAAATTCTTCCTCATCTACAAAGTAATAATGTACACCATCTACCTCTCCATCACGAATAGGACGAGTGGTAGTTGAAATGGAAAAATAACACTCCCCAATATCATTGATGATTTTATTAATAAGTGAACTTTTCCCTGCTCCGCTTGGGCCAGACAAAACTAAAACTGCACCGTTAATATGACTCATTAATTGTCTCCTAGAGAAATGCTTATAGTTATTTTAGCACCTTTGAGTGAAGCTGCAACATTCTTATCACTCAGTGCTACTAAAAGATTTTTTAGTGCTTCCACACCATCATTTTCTACAACTTCTTTCTCCTCTTGCTCTGCTACCTCTTCATCAACTTCTTCAAGTTCATCAAGTTCTTCACCAAGAGCCAGTTTCAAATCTTTACTGCTAAGTTCATCCAAAGAGTTTATTTCATTGCTTGCAATTTCTAAGAGTGCTTCATCATCCATTTCACTTTCAAGTTCAGAATCATCAAGATCAGCAACTGCCGTTTCTATCTGACTTTCTATTTCATCAAGCTCCAAGGCTTCTGAATCAAGTGCAACTTCATCATCAAAGCTAATCTCTTCTTCACTACTCTCTTGCAATTCTTCAAGATCTAGCATCTCTACATCTTCTTCAGAAGCTACTTCTGCTTCTATTTCAATTTCTTCTTTGGCTTGAGTCTCTTCAACGTCATCATCAATGCCAATATCCACATCAGCTTCATCTTCAAGGTCAAGTGCCATATCATACTCTTCATCAAGTAAATCTTTTACTTTTTGTGCTTCATCATTATCTAAGACACTTTCATTCATCTCTTCTTCCAAATTTTCATCCAAATCATCAAGTAAAAAATCATCATCTAAATCTTCTATCTCTTCTAATGTATCAAGATCTTCCAAATCCTCAAGTTCTGTGATTTCCTCTTCTTCTTCAAGCACTCCAGAATCCACGTCAAGATTTCTATCTATATTTGCAAAAAGCTCAACCAAATCTGTCGGCAAAAATGGTTTTTTTATAACTGAAGAAAACTCTTGTACACTCTCAGCATCTCTCGAACATATATAAAGAGACTTTTTATAGCTAACTTTATCTTTTAATTTATCAAAAAAATCATCACTATAAAGCACATCATCCACAGCAATCAAATCATACTCACCACTCCCAATATCAGCAAGATCATGAACTATTTCAACTTCATCGTCAGTCTTTTGAGCACTTAGTGTAACTAGTTTTGTTACAACCGGATTATCATTTACAAGTAAAATTTTCACATCTATCCCTTTGAGAAAGTATTGATTATTTTTATATATTGTATCAAAAAAAAACTAAAATAATGTCTCTAACATATTAAATGCTTCTTGCACTTGGCCCTTAAGAATTAACATAATAGCTGTCAGTGTTGCTATTAAAACTGAAAATGCCACCATTATTTTTATAGGAAACCCTATTACAAGTAGATTAAATTGAGGCATTGTTTTCATTAACATCCCAAAAATCACATCTGCAAGCCATGAAAGAGCAATTATTGGAAAAGCTATTACAAATCCAATAAGAAACATATTCGAAGCTGCATGCATAATATAATGAAATAAATCTTTACTCATAACAAACCCGCCTAAGGGTATAGTTTTTAAGGTACTATCTACAAACATCAATATCCAATGATGCAGATTTAATGCAAAAAGTACCATCAAGGCCATTAAAGACAAAAATTGAGAAATAATTGGCATAGATATACCAGATTGTGGATCAATGGCACTCGCCATTGAAAATCCCATCATGTAGGAGATTTGTCCACCAGCAAATGTTATAACATTATACGCCAATTGCAATACTATTCCAACGCAGAGACCTAGCATAAATTCACCCAAGATTGCAATAAGTATAGTAGGAACATCTATTGAAATATGCAAAGGAGGCATAGAAGGATAAAATATTACCGCAAAGAAAAATGCCATCACAGCTTTAATATTTATAGGGATGTTTTTATGATCAAAAATTGGTACCGCAATAAAAAGTGATGCAAAACGAAAAAATAGTAGCAAAAACCCCACCATATTCGCCTCATTAAATATACTTGCAAACTCCATTTTTTCTACTTAATACGTTTTAGCTCTTTATCCTCAAGCTTATAGACTTTTTTACACATATGCGCTAAATCATTATCATGTGTGACCAAAATCATGCCTGCATCGTTTGTTTCACAATATTCAAAAAAAAGGCTCATAACCTGTGTCGCTGTTTCATGATCAAGATTCCCCGTAGGCTCATCTGCAAAAATTATAGAGGGTTTTTTTGTTAATACTCGCGCTATCGATACACGTTGTTGTTGACCACCTGAGAGTTCTGTCACTTTTTGTCCAATACAATGCTCAATATCTAAACGCCTAAGAAGCTCTTCATCAATTGGTTCTTGAGAAAGGATTTCAGATACTTCAAGGTTTTCATATCCACTAAAACCTTTAAAAAGATAATGAGACTGAAATACCATTCCGAGTTTGTTACGTTTAATTAATGCTAATTCTTTCTTTTTCATCTTAGATATCTCTTTACCAAAAAGAACTATCTCTCCATAATTTGGTTTTAAAAGTGTTGATAAAGCATGTAAAAGAGTCGACTTTCCACTCCCACTGATACCAATAATAGCTATACTCTCTTTTTTATCCAAAGAGAGACAAACTCCCTCAAATAGGTCATAATCAAAAGAATGTGATAAGTTTTTTGCAGATAATAGATTCATAAAATGATTATAGCAAAGATAGTATAAAGAAAAGTTACATTATGTGACAAAAATATTGTTCTTTATTTGAAATATTTATTATTATAAATTATTTAGATAAAATATTAATAAATTACTTTAAGAAAAAGTATATTTTAATTCAAAGGATTTATATGTTAAAAAGAACATTTGCAAGTTTAGTTGTATCTGCAGGGCTAGTTTCAAGCTTAGGAGCGGAGACCTTAAAACATGATATGAATGTTTTAGCTACAAGTTTGGCATCAACACAAAGAGCTTTTTTACTTAACGATAGAGAAAAAGCTGTAAGACTATTAGCAGATTTAAAGAAAAATATTGACCACACTTTAGGTACAAAAGAAAAGGTAGTAGCTCTTTTACCTGAGGAATTAAAGTACAAATCAAGAATAGCAATCAATAGTGGAAAAATGATTAATCACTACATTGATCAAATCAACGAAACTTTTGCAGATAAAAAGTTGTCTGATATTCAAGTACAAATGGAATCTCAAGAGAGTCTGTTACACATACAAGCGCAATGTTATAAATGTCATAATCTTGTTCGTGATTGGGATAAAAACAGATAGTTTTGGTAAGATAGAAGCTTTTAAATAAGCTTCTATTTAATAGATAGTTTAAATAAGTTAAGCCAAAGCTTAACCCATTTGTGCTGCAACTTCTGCTGCGAAGTCGTCTTCTTTTTTCTCTATTCCTTCACCTACTTCAAGGCGAACAAATTCAGTAATCTCAGCAGTTCCACCACATGCTTTTGCTGCTTTTTCAACTGCTTTAGCCACAGTCAATTTATCATCTAAAACATATTGTTGGTCTAGTAATGCTTGCTCTTGATCAAGAAGTGTATTATCTAAAATAAAACGAGCAATTTTACCAGGAATGATTTTATCTAAAATTTTCTCAGGTTTCCCTTCTGCAATTAACTCTGCTTTGATGTCAGCTTCAGCTTGTTTCATCACTTCATCAGTCAGTTGCATCATTGAAACATACTGCGGTACGTTTTTAAGAGGTTTTTTAAGTCTTTTCAACTCTTCGTTCTCTTTTTTAAGTGCTTCAATACGACCTTGAGTTTCACCTGCAACATACTCAGGATCAAAATCTTTGTAACTTAAAGTTGATGGTTTCATTGCAGATGCGTGCATTGCAATTTGCTTGAGTGTATCTCTCATGCATTCAGCTGTTTTTTTACTGTCACATTTTGCTTTTACAATCACGGCAATTCTATTGTTTGAGTGAATGTAACCATTTAAAGCAGTCGTTTCATCAGCTTCTAAAGTGTTAAAACGTCTAACTTCAATTTTTTCACCAATCTTAATAACTGTTTCAGTGAATTTTGCACCAAAGTCACTTGCCATAAGGGCAGCAACGTCAGCTGGTTGATCATTGTAAATAGCTTCTGCAGTCTCTTTTACAAGGTTTTGGAAACCTTCATTTTGAGCAACAAAGTCAGTTTCAGAATTAATTTCTACAACTGTAGCTTTTGAAAAGTCATCAGCGATTTTAATACCACAAAGACCTTCAGCTGCAACACGATCAGCTTTTTTAGCTGCTTTAGCAATACCGCGTTCTTTAAGTAGTTCTTTCGCTTTTTCCATATCTCCATCAGCTTCAACTAAAACTTTTTTACAATCCATCATCGGTGCATCAGTTTCACTACGTAACTCTTTAACCATTGCTGCTGTAATTGCTGCCATAATTATGCTTCCTCTGTTTTTGCTGGTGCTTCAGTCGCCTCAGCTTTTGTTTCTACTTCTTGTGTTGCTGTTTCTTCTGCTTGTTCTTCTTGAGCAGGTGCATCTCTTAGAGCTTTACCTTCGTTAATTGCAGCAGTCATTTCACGACAAAAAAGTTGAATTGAACGAATCGCATCATCATTTCCTGGAATTGGGTAGTCGATTAAATCTGGATCACAGTTTGTATCTAGTGGAGCTACAACCGGAATATTAAGACATCTAGCTTCTAAAACAGCGATGTGCTCTTTTACTGCATCTACAACAAAAAGCATATCTGGAAGTTTTTTCATATTACGGATACCACCGAAATATTGCTCAAGTTTATCTTTTTTTCTTGAAAGCATTAATGCTTCTTTTTTTGTTAAAAGATCAATTTGACCATTTTCTTGCATTTCAGTAATAACATCAAGTTTGCGGATAGATTTTTGAATAGTTGGGAAGTTAGTAAGCATACCACCTAACCATCTGTTATCTACATAAGGCATATTACAAGCAATTGCTGCTTCTCTTACAGAGTTACGAGCTTGTTTTTTTGTACCAACAAAAAGAACAGTTTTCCCTTCTGCCGCTGCATCCATAACGATAGTATACGTATTACGGAAATAACGTAAAGTTTTTTGTAAATCGATAATATAGATATTTTTACGAACACCAAAGATGTATTTTTTCATTTTCGGGTTCCAACGACGTGTTTGATGTCCAAAGTGTACACCACATTCTAAGAGGTCTTTCATAGTTACCATAGGGTATCCTTAAAGGTTGTTTTTCAAACCAGAGATTTATCAGTTGGCTTTGGTAATGTCGAACAATTATCCATTAAAAAATGGGTTGCACTGATTTTTGACACATACCTGTTAATATTTTCATTCACATAAAGAAAGAAAAATCCGTGAATTATACTCAAAAAACATTTAAATAGAGCTTTTTAAAGATATATTTAGTATAGTATAACAATAATTATATAAAAAGGGAAATTTATGAAGAGACCTCTCCTGCTATCTTTAGCTACTATTGCTCTACTTAGCTCAAACCTAAACGCAGCTACAATGTATGATAAGTTCCAGACTATGGAACTTGAAATGAAAAAAATGAAACAAGAGTTAAAAACACTCAAAGAAGAACAAGCGGCAGTTGCAAAAGCCGTAGAAGCTGCGAAAGAGGAAGCACAAAATGCTTCTGAAGATGAGGATGAAGAAGAGAGTGTTACAGAACAGCTCGAAGAGTTACAAGAATCTGTTTCAGACCTTAATCGTGCTACAAATGGCAACCATGTGAAATTCGGTGTGGATTATAGATACACTGTTGAAAACTTACAATATAAAATGGCAGATGGCAGCGAACAAAACAATGATGCATTTATGACAAATCGCTTTTGGCTCAACATGAACTGGGCAACAACAAAACATATTAGTTTTTCTGGACAACTTGCATATAATAAAGCCTTTGGTGCTAGAAGTGGGGCACAAACAGGGCCATATGAAACTTTTGACTGGATTGCAAATGAAAATGCATATAATGATACTCTTCGTATTCGATCAGCGTATTTCTACTACAAAAATGACACATTTTTAGGAACTGATATACCATGGACTTTCAGCATAGGTCGTCGTCCATCTACAAATGGACATCTAGTAAACCTAAGGGATGATGATCATGCTGCTTCACCTATGGGACATAACATCAATGTAGAATTTGATGGTCTTAGTTCTAAATTTGCTCTTGAAGAGCTTACTGGTGTTGATGGAATGTACATAAAAGTTTGTGCTGGACGTGGGCTTAGTAATGCTAAACCAAGACTTAGTACGGCACCATATACAACAGAGGATACAACAACTCCGGATATTGATTTAGCAGGCTTAATTTTCACTCCTTACAGTGACGGACAGTACTCTTTCAATACGCAATACTATTATGCAAATAACTTAATCGATGCAATTGATCCAACAAATCCAAGCTTAGGATTTAAAGCTGTTGGAGGTTTACATGCCTTCACAGCCAATATTATTGCAAATGGTATAGGTGATGGTATAAGTGATTTTCTTGATGATACAACATTATTTGTTAGTGGTGCAGTAAGTATTACAGACCCTAGTAAAAATGGTGGTGGTATGCTTGGACGACTTGATCCTAAAACTGGATATTCTGCATGGGCTGGTTTACAAATTCCTTCATTGATTTCAGAAGAAGGAAGATGGGGCATAGAGTATAATTGGGGAAGTAAATTTTGGAGGAGTATGACTTATGGTGAAGATACAAATATAGGTTCAAAACTAGCAGTTCGTGGTGATGCCTATGAAGCTTACTTTACAGAACCATTACTGGATGATGTTCTTTCAATGCAAATTCGTTATACTTATATAGATTACAAATTTAGTGGTAGTAATGGATTTTTTGGAAATGCTACGGGAGAACCATTATCTATGGATCAAGCTGTTGCATCTGGCTTAGGAAGTTTTGTAGTTGATACAGCGCAAGATATCCGTTTTTATATAAGATACAGATACTAAACGCAGTTACTGTTCCTCCTTATGAGGAACGCTCTAGAAAGTATTAAGAAGCTTGTAGCTCAGCAAGTTTCTCTTTTACTGCTTCTACATGACCTTTAACACGGACTTTTTCCCATTTAGCTCCAACAATACCTTCGGGATCAATTATAAAAGTTGAACGAACAATTCCCATATACTCTTTTCCATAATTTTTCTTCAACTGCCATACGCCATACTCTTGCATCATCTGTGTACTTTCATCACTAAGTAGAGTAATACCTAAATCATGCTTTTGTATAAAATTTCTATGTTTTTTTGTACTATCTGCACTTACACCCAAAATAATAGCATCAAGTGAACTAAAATCAGGTGCGGCTTCTGTAAACTCACATGCTTCTGTTGTGCATCCTGGAGTATTATCTCGTGGATAAAAGTATAAAACTATCCACTTTCCTTTTAAGTCTCGTAAACACATCTCAACATCATCTTGATTTGGTAAGCAAAAATCAGGTGCTTTTTGTCCAATTTCTAACATATTTTCTCCTACTAATAAATTTAATATACAAATAGTAGTAAATATACCCAAATACCACTAAACGAAGTAAAAACAATACCCAAAAAAGTTTTCAAAGCCAAAAGCTTATGCGCACTTGATTTGATTCCTGGAATTTCTGCTTTTGCAAATTGTATATTTGCTTTAATTATTGTAGTTGCCCAGTATATAAGTGTAAGAAATGCTATAAAAATATGTACACCCAAAACAATTGAAACATAAGTATGTGACACTTCACTTCCTTGGATAAAAGCGTCAAAACCACCACCCACACGAACACCATATTCAAAATAACCAACAACTATAACGGACACTACAAAAATAATATTTTGACTCAAGCCATGTGCTTTATAGAGCTTTTTCTTTGCAAGTAAAATTGAACTATACACAATAAGTGGCAATACCGCCACTATCAACGTTACAAAATCCATAAATATTGGAGCTCTTGTTCCTAAAAACCCTTCTGTAAACATGTATTCCATAATTTTAAACCTTTTTCTTTTGATAGCGGAAGTATAGCCAAACCATTACAAATAAGAAAATTATAATCGCAATAGTTATCTCTTTTAAGTATTCATTTATCAAAGCTTCATTTTCGCCTAAAAAGTAACCCAAAAAAACTAAAATAAAAGCCCAAATACCTGCACCTAAAGCAGTAAAAAATGTAAACTCCATAATATTCATCTTTGCTAAACCCGCAGGAATAGAGATGAGTTGACGTACTCCAGGGATAAGCCTTCCAGTAAATGTAGAAATATGTCCATGCTTTTTAAAATAACTCTCCATCTTCTCTAGTGTTTCTTGTGAGATGAAAAAATATCTACCAAAACGTAAAAGAAACCTGCGTCCTAAAGTAAAAGCTAGATAATAATTTACCAAAGAGCCGACTAAAGAACCAGCAAGAGCACTCGACATAATGTATGCCACATTCATATCTCCCTTAGAAGCTAAATAGCCAGCAGGGATGAGTACTATTTCACTCGGGAAGGGAATAAAACTTGACTCTATTGCCATCATTATAAATATGCCTAAATATCCCCAGTCAAAGATTAAATCAACTAATTCTTGTGCTAATTCATGTATCATTTTATCTGTTCCTCAACATCTTTTATCATTTGCAGTGCTACATCTTTTACAGCATAATCCAAAAGTTTTTCACTTTTTTGTTTTAAATCTGGATGCTTTAGAATTTTTATGAGCACTGATTTTAAATTTTCATCCTCTCTTGCACACCAGCCAAGACTGTTTTTCACGATAAACTGCGCATTGTAGTACTGATGATCTCCTGCTGCATAGGGATAAGGGATAAAAAGTGCTGGGCAGCCATTTGCTGTAAGCTCCCACAGCGTTGATGCCCCAGCGCGTGAAACCGCTAAATCTGCTCTACTTATCAGCTCAGGAAGATTTTTTGTAAAACCATAAAGCTCAACTGCAACACCCATCTCTTTGTATGCCGCCTCTACTTCCTCAAAATTACGCTCACCTGCTTGATGAATAATCTTAATATTCATCTTTTGTAACTTATGTGCGACACTTAAAGCCAATTCATTTATCGCTTTTGCACCTTGTGAACCCCCAAGAAATACAACAGTCTCAAGTTTTTCTCTAACACGTGCATTTTTATAAAAAATTTCTTTTACAGGATAGCCTTGAATTGGCGATCTCTCATCATAAGCGGAGATAAATCTTTTTGCATATTTTTTCAGTAAAGAGTTCAATCTCCCCTGCACTGCATTTTGTTCATGAATAAAAAGTGGAATAAACAAAGAGAGAGTTCCAAACGCAGCAGGAGCAGCGGAAAAGCCACCCACACTGTACGTTGCTTGAATTTTATGTTTTTTAAGAATTTTTCTTGCCCGCACAAAAGCCCTAAAAACTTTATAAAGAGCTTTAAGTTTACCTATTCCTTTTTGGTTTACTACCCCTGTTGTTTGTAAAAAATAAACATGAGAAAAAGGACTGTTTTTAAGAAAATATTTTTTATCCTGTCCACTTGTTGAACCTATAAAAATAACTTCATGTCCTTCACAGACTGCAGCTTCAGCTAAAGCCTCTGCTATCATCAAGTGTCCACCAGTTCCACCACCTGTTATACATAATTTCATCGACCCTCTCCTATCGCATATCAGCTTTTTTTGAAGCCATCAAAACCATACCTACGCCAAACGCAGCGCCAAGCATGGATGAACCACCATAACTCAAGAAAGGCACAGATATTCCCTTGATAGGTGTAATTCCGCTAATACCGTAAGCATTCACCAAAAATGAAAAAGATAAAATCAATCCTATCCCAATACTAAAAAGATAAATACTTGTATCCTTTGAACGGTTTGCAACTTTAAAGATTCTTTGTATCATCCATAAAAAAATAATGACAACAAACAAAACACCAACAAAACCAAACTCTTCTGCAAGTCCTGCCAAAACAAAGTCAGTATGCACTTCACTTAAAAATCCCAGCTTAAATGTTCCATCCGCCAAACCCGTTCCAAAAAGCCCGCCATTGTGAATGGCATTAAGTGAATTTCCTATCTGATATGGTTCTACTTCAACAGGGACTCTAAGCTTATCAGCTAAAGCTGTTGGTAAAAGCTCAAGAACAGAGTTTTGAGCCAAGGCCCACCATGATTTTATACGCAAGATTCTATGTTCTGCTGTTACAATAAAAATCACAACTGCACTAAAAATAACTCCCAAAATAGTAAGGAAAAATCGAAAACTACTTCCTGCAAACATAAGCATAAACAACAGCGTAGCACCAAGAACGACAACCTGCCCAATGTCTTTTTGTAAAAAAGCAATGATAAACATAGAGGCTAAAAAAACAACGCCATAGGGTAAAAATCTTTTAAACTCATTTGAGATTCCCATACCATCATGATGCCCTAATTTACGAGAAAAGCTCCATGCTAAAAAGTAAATAAATCCTACTTTAAAAAACTCTACAGGTGCGAGTGAAAAGCCAGCAATTTTTATCCATCTTTTTGCTCCACCAACTTCGCTTACGATACTCTCAGGTAAAAAGGGCATTGCAATCATTAAGGTCAAAGAACCTAAAAAAAGCGTAAACCCAATAATCTTGAGCCATCTATCTGGATCAAGTAAAGAAAGCCCCCATATAAGAAATATGCTTCCTATTCCAAAAATTATTTGTCTTATAACAAAATGAAATTCATTTACGCCAAATAAAAGGGTAGTATAAGGAGTAAGGGTATAGGACAGTATAATACTTATACCAATTAAAATGCTAACAAGTGTAAAAAGTTTTCTATCTGCAGTCAAAAAATACTACTTAATCTTATTTATTTTCAAAACAAATTCAACTTCAGGCTTTGAAATATGTAACTCTTTAGAGATAGTTTCAACCCCAACACCTTGCTTAAACAGGGAGATAATTTTTTCATCATCATTTCCATGAACAGATGAGGGAATAGATATCTGTTTCACACCACTTTCAAGTTGCGTCATACGAGATTCTAACTCCACTTCTATCGTATTTATATTGTTTTGGAGTTGTTTTAAAGCTAAAGAGAGTGGTTGTACCATATCATACACACTCCGTTCAATCTCTTGATAAATCTCTTCATCATTCATACGTTGTGAGTTTGCTTTGATACTTGACTGCGTTTGGGCAAGCTCTTTTTTGAGATAATAGAGTTCACGGTTGAGATCTTCAACAACAGAAGCAACAGAACGAATGTTTTTAGAGTAACTTGCATCTTTTGTAAAGGCGTAATAGAGTAGATATAAAATTAATACTGCCATTGCAATAACAATATATTCAATACCAAAATTCATATTTTCAAAATTCACGATTTTTTCTCTCTTGCTTCACGAATAAGGACACGTTCACGTGCTGTCATATAGGCTGCCCACTCTTTTTCATCACGTTCATGCATTTTGACAATTTGCGCTAAACTCCCAGAGAGTGCCTTAAAAAACACACCAATATCTCTCTTTGGATGCACAGGCATTTCAATACGTCCATAATACTCTTTACCCTCTTCAAGCAAAGCATCCTTAAGCTCAAAATATTCAAAGCCTATCGCTTTTATCTCCGCTTCACAAGTTAATGAAACTCTTTTAGGTGTCTCATTTTTTATCAGCATTTCAAGTGCGTCTATTTTTCTATGCAGTTCAACCACTAAATTTAGCAGTACAGGATCACTCTCTGCTGTTTCACCTCTTGCCTTAGCAAGCTTGAGCCACTGGCTGATAGGATCATCATCACTTTCACTCAGTTTTTGGTACTCTCGCTCAAATAGCTCTCTATCTAAAGAGGCTTCACTAAACTGAAGGCTAATAGGTGCTGGAACTAAACGTGGTTTATTCATGATACAATCCTATCAAACACAATAAGAACAAAAAATGCAATGCCCAAATAACCATTCACTGTAAAAAATGCACGATCAATTTTTGTAAAATCTTTGCGAACTAAAGTTTGTTCATAATACAAAACAAAAGCACTGCCTATCGCTGCAATATAAGCAAAAAAGCCAAGCCCTGCAGCCCAAACAAAAAGCAACCAAAAAAGCACAGCAAGTCCATGAAAAAGTGATGAGATAAAAAGCGTAGCCTCTGCACCATACATAGAAGGAATAGAATGCAATCCTTTTTCTTTGTCAAACTCTATATCTTGTAAAGAGTAAAGCAAATCAAAACCTGCCACCCAAAAAATCACGCCAAGAGAGAGTAAAACTGACCAAAGAGGAATAGTCGCACTGACGGCTACAACACCAGCTACAGGGGCAAGTCCTAAAGATATACCAAGAATGATATGCGCAAGTGAAGAAAATCTTTTAAAGTAGGAGTAAGAGCCTAAAACAAGTAAAATAGGGATGCTTAAAGCAAATGCAAGAGAATTAATCATATACGCAACAAAAATAAAAACTACTGCGTTTACAGCGATAAATATCAAGATACTAACACTATCGAGCCGACCATCAACATTTGGCCGAGAAGCTGTTCTTGGGTTTAATACATCAATGTCACGATCCGCATAACGGTTCACGCCCATAGCCAAATTTCTCGCACTTACGGCTGCTAAAACTCCCATAATCAAGAGCCAAACTCCAAACCAACCATCAGCTGCAACAACCATTGAAATAAATATAAAAGGTAATGAAAATATAGAATGTTCAAACATTACAAGTTCATTAAAATCTTTTGCTTTTTGGATTATTCTTTGCACATTGTTCCCTAATTTGTTATTAAAAGTTATTTTATCCAAAAGTGATTTAAAGCTGGATGATATTAAAGAAATAATAGTGTAAAATATCTCAAATAAATGAGGAATAAAACAACTATGAAACTAATTTACCTACTTCTTCTCGTACTTCTCTTTAATGCCTGTGATCTTTTAGAGTCCCAAGCCGACAAGCAAGCCAAACTAGCCCAACAAAAAGCTGCGTTTGAGCTTAAGATCAAAGAAACAAAAGATGTGCAAATGAAACAAATCGATGCACAAACAACACAAGAACTTGAAAAAATCAAAGCACAAAAAGAGTTAGCGCAGATGCAAAAAGAGCAAATGATGGAAAAAATTCGTCTCCAAGCCCAACTCGAAAAACAAAAAGCCCAACTAGAGATACAAAAACAAGAAGCACTTTTAGAACAAAAGATGAAAGAGATCGCTCAGGCAAATGATATGGAACTTAAAAAATATCTGCTTGTAATTTTGTTTTTAGTCCTCATTATTGCAAGTTTTTTTACCTATTATTATTTTAAAAAACGACATGATGACAAGCTTAGAGCCTATCAAGACAATCTTGATAAATATTTTCATCAACAAGAAAATGCGACTAAGATGCGTATTGCTGAAAAAATCATAGACACCGTTGCTAGTGGAAAACTAGATAAAGCGCAAGAAACTGAGCTCATCAAAGCGCTCAGTGGAAATATCGCACCTACACAAGAACCAAAACTTTTAGAGGGTGAGATTAGTGAAGATATAGAGCTTATAGAAGAGAAAAAATGAGTTTCAAGCAGCTTGCTATCATAGGACCAACAGCTTCTGGTAAAAGTGACTTGGCAATTAAAATAGCGCAAAGGATGGATGCTTACATCCTCTCCATAGATTCTTTAAGTATCTATAAAGAGATAGATATAGTCTCTGCTAAACCCTCAAAAGAGGAGCTAAACGCAGTAAAGCATTTCGGTATAGATCTGCTCTATCCTGATGCATACTTTAGTGTTGATATTTTCATAGATTTATATAAAACAGTTCTTCATGAATGTAAAAAAGAAAATAAAAACCTTATCATAGTCGGGGGAACCTCGTTTTATCTCAAATCACTTACAGAAGGTCTCTCAGAGCTCCCAAGCATAGAGATTCAAACGCAGCAAAAGGTAGAAAAAAAACTCCAAAATTTACAAAAAGCTTATCGTTTCCTTTTAGATTTAGATAGTGTATATATGAGTAAAATTTCTCAAAATGATTCTTACCGTATTGAAAAGGCACTCCTCATTTTTGAAGCTTCCAAACTCACGCCAACGCAATGGTTTGAACAAAACCCTCCCCAAGCAATCATCAAAGAGTTAGATATTTATAACATTGATGTCTCACGCGATATACTACGTCAAAGAATCCACCAACGCACGCAAAAAATGTATGCAATGGGATTGATAGATGAAGTCTCTATGTTAGAGCATAAATATACAAGAAGCCCGCATGCTATGAACTCTATCGGTATCGTTGAAGTTTTGGAGTATCTTGATGCAAAAGCGAAAAAAGAAGAAATGCTAGAAAATATCTCAATACATACAGCACAGCTTGCCAAAAGACAACAAACTTTTAACCGTACACAATTTCAGAATATTATTAGTGCAAAACTTGAAGATTTAGAAGATATTATTCTTCGCAAAGTTTTGCATACATAGCGGCTCGTCTATCACGTAAAAGCCCCCAATATTCTCTTTGTCTAGCATTTTCTCTCAAGTCAAAATCAGCATAAATTATCTCTTCTTTGTCTCTTGAAGCTTCTGCAATTTTAGCTCCAGTATAGTCTGTAATAAAAGAAGAACCATAAAAAGTAATCTCACAACTCTCACCAACTTCTTTGCCTAGTCTGTTTGCCGCCACTACAGGCACGGTATTTGTCGCAGCATGACCCATCTGTACTCTTTGCCAATGTTCTTTTGAATCAAGCCCAATTTCAGGCTCACTTCCTATAGCTGTAGGATAAAAAATAATCTCTGCACCCATAAGAGTCAAAGCACGTGCAGTTTCACAAAACCATTGATCCCAACAAATCCCCACACCTATCCTGCCAAACGCAGTATCATAAACTTTAAAGCCTGTATCTCCAGGTGTAAAATAAAACTTCTCTTCATAGCCAGGACCATCAGGAATATGCGTCTTACGATAATTATCTAAAACCTCTCCATCGGCATCTATAACAACTAAAGAGTTAAAATACTCATCTTCTGCTTTTTCAAAATAACTAACTAAGACAACGACATTTAGCTCTTTAGCTAAGGCAGTAAAATGTTGTATTAGTTTGTTATTTTTCAGAGGAGCTGCCCATGAAAAATATTTTTCATCCATATCTTTACAAAAGTAAAGCCCCTCAAAAAGTTCTGGTAAAAGTATGATTTGTACGCCATTTTTTGCACTTTGGCGCACAAACTTTTCAGCTTTTTCTACGTTTTTGCTTTTATCTTCACACATATGCATTTGGATTGCTGCTACTTTTACCATCGTAGATTACCCTCTGCCAGTCACTTCAAGTAAATGATATCCGAACTGCGTTTGGATTGGTCCATAAACCACACCTACATCACCACTAAATACTGCTTTATCAAATTCTGGTACCATTTGACCTGGTCCAAATTTCCCTAAATCTCCACCACTTTGTGAAGATGGGCATGTTGAGTTTGCTTTTGCAACCTCAGCGAAATCTGCTCCATTTTCTATCTCTGTTTTTAATTCATTACATTTTGCTTCGTTATCTACGAGTATATGTCTTGCTGTTGCCCATGCCATTTTTTTTATTCCTTAATTTTGTTTATAAAATTTTACTCTATTTTTACTTATAATTATACTTTACTACTTTATTATTAACTACATTTGTCTATAATGCCAAAAAACCATGGAGAAATCATAAAATGAAAAACATAATACTTGCTTTTTTAGCTACTTTATTATTTATAGGATGTAGTTCAAATTCAGAAGAAAACAAAAATGTTGAGCCAAAACTCGTAGTTGGAAAAAGTCTTACAGAGTTAAGCCTTAAAGATCAGTTTGAAAAACCACATACGCTTAACGCAGATACTTATAAGCTCATCTTTGCTTTTGATAAAGAGCCTGCTCATATTTGTAATGACTTTTTTAACACACAAAAACCGACATACCTACAAGACCATCATGTACAGTTTATAGCTGATGTAAGTGCTGCGCCATCATTAATCCGCAGTATGTTTATATTACCTGGTTTAAAAGACTTTAAACATACTGTTTTACTTTTAGATGATAAAACTGTAGCTGCACCATTTAGAAAAGGGCTTGATACTACGAAGATAGTTGTTGTTACACTACTCAATAAAAAGATTACTGACGTGCAAACGATAAGCACAACACAAGAACTAAAGAAAAGCATAGAAGATGATTCAGCTATGTCTTACATCGCACCAGTCATTAACACTGTAATGGATAGCGTTAGTAAATAAGCTTTTCAGTATCAAGAACTTTCTTGATACTTTATCTTATAAATTTCTTTTTACAGGCTGTTTCCCAACTCTAAAAGTACGGTATCCCTTCTTGTCACATCCACTCGCCTGCAAGCATTCTCAAATGCTCCTCCCTCACCTACGAGTATACATTTGTGTTTAGCCCGTGTTATCGCTGTATATATTAGCTTTGTATTATGCATGATAAAATGTGTAAAACTCATAGGTATTACCACGATGTCGTACTCCATTCCTTGTACTTTATGTATAGTCAGAGCATAAGAAAGCATCAAATGAGATTTTAGTTCATCATATTCATAGCGAACTACAACATCTTCATTTGGGTAAAAAACATAGGCTTGGTCTTCTTCATCATCTATCTTAAAAAGTAGTCCACTCATACCATTAAATATTCTTCGCTCACAAGCTTCTTCACCCTCTTTAAAACCCTCAGAGCTCCAAGATGTCATATTTTCATTTTTTGTATGTACTACTTTATCCATTAAACGAAATTCTAAGTCACCTTTTTTGATGCACTTTTTGGGATTTGGATTAAAATACTCTTGCAATATTTTATTGAGATTTGTTGTACCAAGTATGCCACCTTTCATAGGAGTAATTACTTGAAAATAATTCAGATACTCTTTTATCTGCTTGTTGTTTAGTCTATACCTTGCTTTTTCAATCGACTCAACCACACGATGAACAATTTCAGTAATAATTTGCTTTGAATTTTCATCTCGTAGATTTTTTAATTCATCTTGCGAGAGTTGGTTTTTAAGCGCATAATAGTTACTAATACTTACATCTACAAACTCAAAATCTTCATATTTCTGTCTATATTCGGGAACTTCTCCCTGACGTATTTGATTGGCAATAAGCGTAATAGCCTGATCTTCACTTTGACGATAAATCTGTGTTAGTTTTACAGTTGGCGCAAGCTCTAATGTAAGGATATCACTCAGGACATTTCCAGCCCCGATGGGAGGAAGTTGGGCATCATCTCCAACTATGATAACGATGGCTTTTTGAGAAATTTTACTCATAAGTCGCGCAAATAAAGAAGAGTTTATCATAGAAGCTTCATCTATTAGCACAACGGAATAAGGAAATTTATCACTCTCTTCGTGTTTAACCAAAAGAGATTGAATTGTCGCACTTTCATACCCTGTAGTATCGCTAATGCGTTGTGAGGCTATACCACTTAATGCACAAGTTATTATCTCTTTTTTATCATAACGGGTATTTAGCAGTTCTAAAATCGTTTTTGAAGTTGTGCTTTTTCCTGTTCCTGCATATCCAACCAAGAAGAGTAATGAGGCTCCATTATTTATCATCTCAACAGCTCTTTTTTGCTGCTCACCTAGTTTTAAGGAACTCTCCTCTAAAAAGGCAGCTAAATCTTTTACAAAACCACCATTGTCAATTTTAGCACGTTTTGTAAAATCATCATACAAAAACTTCTCAGCATCATAGAGTCTTGCTGGAGAAACACGTTCATTTTTCATGATCACTATACTTTGTTCAGCCACACGTTCAATAAGAGCAGCCTCATAAAGGTTTTGTCTATTCACAAAACCAAGAAGTTCATCAAGCCCACCAAAGAGTACTTCTTTGGAGATACAGCTATTGCCTTGTGCTTCACAATAATTAAGCAATACATAATCCATAGCAGAGCTGATTCGCTGTTCATTTTCAGGTAAGACACCCATTTTTTTAGCTAGTTCATCTGCTCGTTTAAAGCCTATGGAGTTGATGTTCGTAAGGATATAAGGATTGTTTTTTATCTTTGTGCAAGGTTCATCTACATCTTTCATAGCCGTCGCAATTGTCGTAAGCAAAGCAGGTGTAACTTCATAAGGCGTTAAAAATTCTCCAAGTCTACGCATGGAACGAAACTGTTTCCAAGATGCCTGAATCTTTTTAAGACGCTTCTCTTTTATCCCTTTAAAGTCTAAAAGCTTTTCTATGTCATTATCTAAAATTTCGACTAACTTTTCTGCACCAAAATGTTCTATCAACTCAGCAGAGAGTTTTTTAGTGAAGCCTTTGATTATCTTGTTTAAAAAGAAAAAAATCTCGTTTTGATTAACTTTTATAGAATCAAATTTAAAAGTTTTTCCATACTTTTTATGCTCTTCCCAATGCCCTTCAAGAGTAATGGCAGAACCTTTAATATTTTCTACATCACTCTCAAAATATGTACCGCTTATTTTTTCACCACTTTTTAATACAGCAATAAAAAAACCTTCGGCTTCAAAGAGAATCCTATCTATCTGACCTATAAGTGTCACTTGACTACTTTGTAACTATGGCGAAACTCTGCTCTAAAATCTCTTTATGTTTTTTAATAAATGCATTTAAGTCTTTGAGTTTTAGTTTTTTAATCTTTTTCAATTCAACTTCGGAATGATTTAAATCAAATCCTTTGTAATAATCCATAAAAGTACGGTTAAGTCTTTGACTCATTGTCTCCACTCTCAGTGGCTCACTTCCAAGTAAAAACTTCTTCGTTTGTTCAAGCTCATCTTCTGTCACACCATTTTTGACAAACTTAGCAATCACATTAACTACTGTCTTTTTCGCTTCATCCATTGAATCGAGTTTTGTTTGTAAATATCCTGTCATATACGAGCTTGACTTACTCACATGCACTCTTGCATAAGCTGAGTAGGCTAGTCCTCTTTTTACACGTATCTCTTCCATCAAACGACTTCCAAAACCACCTGTTCCTAAAATAAAAGTAGCAACTCTCGCTTTATAATAATCTTCATCATTTACAGCCATATCATATGGTGAACCAAAATAGATATAGGCTTGTTGTGTGTCACGTTTGAGTATGCTCTCTTTTGGATTTCTACTAGCCTCATAATGCGCTAAAGGTTCACTTTTTCCTTTTGGAAGAAGTTTTAAAATTTTACTAATATTTTTCTTTACCTCTTCGATATCAACATCCCCACCTACAACAACAATCGCACGAGAGATAACTAAATGTTCTTTTACAAACCCTTTGACATCATCAAGTGTAATGCTCTTAACACTAGCAACTGTTCCTGCGCTTGGTTGTGCCAAAGGTGTACCTGGGAAAAGTAATCTTTTGAGTTCATTTGAAGCAATATAATCAAAATCATTCTCTTTACGACTCAGTGATCCAAGCGTCATTGTTTTGACTTTGCTCAAAGCTGCTTCACTGTAATTGGGATCTTTTAAGAGTTCTGCTGTGTATTTCACTGCGTTTGAAAATTCATCTTTTAGTGAACTACTCTCAAGTACAAAAGTCTCAGACCCTGTACTTGCAGATATATGGATAGCACGAGACTCTAGTTTCTCTGCAAAACCGTTCGAGCTCAGTTTTGCTGTCCCCTCATTTAAAATCTTTGCAGAAAATTTTGCCAAACCTGCTATTTTTGTGTCAGTGATGCTTCCACTATTTGTAAATACTATCTGTGTGTTCACAAGAGGGAGTCTCTTATCTTCTTCAAAAATCAAAGGTACCTTGATACCTTTTACTACTATACTATCTATTTTTGCTGCCATTAAAATCTGTCCTATTATTAAAAGTGTTAAAAGAAATTTCATCTATGCAAATATCTCTAAAGTCTCATATGCCGTATTTCTCACAGCAGCTGTCTCACCAATATCTTTTATAAGGTGTACCATCTCATCTTTTGCCATGTGATACGCTGCACCTGCAGAACTCACAACATTTTCTTCCATCATAGTCGAACCTAAATCATTTGCACCAAAACGCAGTGCCATTTGACCGATGTAAGGTCCTTGTGTAACCCATGAGCTTTGAATATTTGGTACATTATCAAGGTATAAACGAGCTACGGCAAGCAGACGCAAATAACGATTTGACGATGGTTTTTCCATATCAGGAATCAAACGCAGTAACTCTGTATTTTTCCCCTGAAAACTCCACATGATGAAGGCTCTAAAACCAGCTGTTTCATCTTGTAAATTACGTACCATATCTAAATGATTTATGATATCTTCATCACTCTCCACTGTTCCATACATCATCGTAGCTGTACTCATTATGCCAAGTTTATGTGCTTGACGGTGAACATCCACCCAAACTTCACTATCTATCTTTTTGGGAGCGATAATATCACGGACTTCATCTGAAAGTATCTCAGCACCCGCTCCTGGGATAGAAGCAAGACCTTTAGCTTTTAGGCGTGCTAGAACTTCTTGAATAGTGATACGAGAAACTTTAGCGATAAAATCAAGTTCGATAGAGCTAAATCCATGAATAGTAATAGTAGGATATTTTTGGTGGATATGTTCTACCAAATCCTCATACCACTCAATTTTTAGTTTTGGATGTACACCACCTTGAAAGAGTATCTGCGTACCACCTATTTCTAAGAGTTCATCTATCTTTGCATCTATTTCATCAAATGTAAGTACATAGGCATCTGCATCTTTTTCATGTCTATAAAAGGCACAAAACTTACAATCAACCCAACAAATATTTGTGTAGTTAATATTTCTATCAATCACAAAGGTTGTAATCCCATCAGGGTGTAGCTCTTTTTTGCGAGCACTCGCCATACGCCCAAGTTCTTTTAGATCAGCATTTTTTATCAGATCTAAAGCTTCTGCTTTTGTTAGTCTTTTCACTATTTCCATCCTCTATTTCTTGATCTAATTGATTTCCTTTTGATAAATATTTTGTAAAATATATACATCAAAAACATTCCAATAAATATACCAACTATAACTTGTACCCAAGCCGCAAGATTTAGTATCTTGCTTAATATATTCATATGCTCTTTTTTATCTATTTGAATATCAGCCATCTCTGCAATATGTGTCATTGCAGAAACTGCTAGATTACCATCAGGAATACTCTCATGACAAGCGATACAAGCACCTGCTCTATCTGTTTTATCAATTTGCTCTTTTGACAAAGGCTGTGAGAGTTTCCAGTGATGCCCTACAGTTTGGAGTTGTGTACCATTTTTATCCAAAAATTTCGAGTAATCAAAATGAAGATTAGGAATTGCTGGAATTTGCTTATCAATAATCGTTGGCATTATTTTTCCATCCGCACTCATAATGTCCACTATCGCATCAACCGAAGGATCAAAAGTTGTTCTTGACCCTGTTATACCATAGCCTAGTGCTTTTGGCGTTGCATGACAACTCTCACAACTTCTTGGCTCTTTTTGTATAGTATGTGGTTGAATTGGTGCCATATCTATAGCATTTTGTCCTTCTGCTCCAGCACCTTCAACATTTGGAATTTTAAAGATATGATTTTGCAGGAGTGCTTTTCCATCTTTTCCTATAACTGTAATCGTTGTTTGACATCCAGGAATGGTAGGAGAGATTCTTCCCTCACCATTTTGAGAGAGTGCAGGATCTTCCCAACGTAAAAAACTTCGCGTCTCTATGACTTTACCATCTACTAAATAATTTTGTAATGATTTACGCATCACTCCCGTCGTTCCATGTAAATCATGATCGTGAGAAGATTGTAAAAAATCGGGGTTTTGTTTCCCACCGCTATAGTCTATTTTTACATGACAGCCATAACATTGTGGCGCCCATGTTGCATGACAGGTATAACATTCAAGTCTATCATTATGTGCAGTAATTTTATCCATTGCTAAGAGCCCAACTTTGGATAATTTTTCTTGTTTTTTTAGTAGTTTTAATGGTTTTAAAATGACATCTTTACCACTTGCAAGATGCATTACAACTTCATTGCCTTTTTTTGTTGCATGAATAAGTGGATTTCCACGTGCAGAGAGAAGATACCCATCATCTGCTGCGTTTAGAGATCCTTGCTTGAGATATTTTGCCATTGTTTGGGTCACACCTCTGGCTTTTCCTCTCTTTGGTTTTGTTTGAAACTCATCCGAATAGCCTAAAGGTAATTCCCAAGGGTATTTTTTTGTCGTTCCATGACAATCTTGACACTCTATCTCAACAGCACCTGCATTGGCACCACTTAAAAATCCATCGCCATGCATATCATTTGAGGTATGACAATCCTGACACAACATCCCTTTTTTAAAATGCACATCACCTTGCATATGAATATATCTTTTTGTGTGAAGTTTTGGCTGAGGATTACCATGCTCATCAAAAGTCGCATTGTATGCAGTCTCCATAAGTCCTTGATATGAAACCCCTATACGCTTTCCACGGTTATGGCAAGTCGAGCATGTCTCTGTAGGGATACCTGAGTAACTTTGTCCATGTACAGTAACTTTAGTACCTCGAGAAGATTGAATCTGATGTACTAAAAGGTGCCCTTTTTCTTTATGGGAGATGCTTTTATCTCCACCTTCATAATAGCCCTCATTAGAGTAAGGAATATGACAAGCTGCACAACCAATACCGCGATAATCACCTCTTTTTTGACGTCCTTTACTTCCCGTATGACAACGTAAACACTCTTGACGAAGATAGGTATATACAGCCAATGATGGATCTTTTTCAACTTCTTCTGCTGTTGGTGCAGCTGGAAGTTCTTTCATCTCGCTTGGAAAAGCCTGCGGTTCCATTTTTGAGAGTTTTTGCATATATTCTCTATATGTTTTTGTTCCCAAACGCGTATGTATATCTTGTGGATTTTTTGTTACATAGTTCCCAACGTTGTGCTTATATCCCTCTTTAGCACCAAAGCTCCAAAGTGCTCCTTGAATTTTTCCCTGCTCTGTCATCATAAGAGAATTCATCTGTGCTGCCACTTCTTCTTTATGACACATACCACAAGTATTTTGGTTTATCCAAGTACTCCCAGGTGCTGGATAAAACTCTTTTGGACCCTCATGGGTTAAAAAGAATTTTATCGTTCCTTTATGTGCTTTAAATTTATGTCTTGTTGCCGGATTTCCCCCATGACAAACAATACAGCTGTTTTTTGGATACCCTGCCTCACTGGCTTTTTTTGCTATAGCTTTTGCCATGCCAGATTGCACATCTCGAATATGTTCAATTCCACCATGACATTTCAAACAATTGTTAGTTTTTGTAAAGCTAGATGCTCCAAACAAAAAAGTCGAAGCAAAAAGAGCAAGCAGAAGTATCTTTTTCATTTCATTTTACTTTTTGTCTTTTGATATTGCGTCTAAAACACCGTTGATAAATTTTGGAGACTGCTCTGTTCCAAATGCTTTTGTGATTTCCACTGCCTCATTAATAACAACAGCAGAATCTAGTTCACCATAAAGAATCTCAAACGCAGCTAAACGCAGTGTCGCTCTCTCAATCGCACCCAAACGTTCAAAATCCCAATCTTTCAAATGCTCAATGATGGCTTTATCAATAGCTTCAATATGTTCCATAACACCCTCATAAAGACCAAGAGCAAAATCCTTTTGTTTATTACGAATTTTTTTCTCTTCAAGTATCTCGTTTGAGTGCTCCGATGTGTTTCCGTTTCCTAAATCATATGCGTATAAAAGGCTTACAACAGCCATACGTGCTTGTTGACGAGTAGCCATTATAGTGCCTCGTATAGATCTAACATCTCTATCACAACCGTCATCGCTTCAAAGCCTTTGTTTCCTGCTTTTGTTCCAGCACGTTCAATTGATTGCTCGATAGTATCTGTTGTTAAAAGACCAAAAGATACTGGTTTTTGATACTTTAAGCTCATCGTAGCGATGCCTTTTGTAGCTTCAGCTGATACATAATCAAAATGAGGTGTAGCCCCACGGATCACTGCACCTAAAGCACAAACAGCGTCATATTTTCCACTCGCTAAGAGTTGATCTACAATCATTGGAAGCTCAAATGCACCAGGCACTAAAACATGAGTCAAGTCTGCTTCATCACCACCATGACGATCAAATGCATCTTTTGCACCTTCAACTAATCTGTCAACGATAAAATGATTCCATCTTGTACTCACTATTGCAATTTTTTTGCCGTTTACTACTTTTAACTTACCTTCTATCAAATTCATTTTACTTTTCCTTATTTTTAGTTTATTGCTTGAATTTTTTTGATTTTTTCTATGAGACTTTCTAGTTGTTCTAATCTTAGCATATTTGGACCATCGCTCAAAGCACAACTTGGGTCAAAATGTGTCTCAAAGAAAAATCCATCTACACCTATTGCTGCTGCTGCACTTGCAAGATAAGGTACCATGGAACTATCTCCACCTGTTTTTCCATTTTGAGCAGTTGGCATTTGTACCGAGTGTGTTGCATCAAAAATCACAGGAGCAAACTTTCGCATAAGCACGAGATTTCTCATATCTACGACTAAGTTTCCATACCCAAAAGTATTACCCCGCTCGCAAAGATATACTCCGTGTTTTACAGAGTTTTCATAACTTGCTTCGCTGCAACCTCTTGTTTGTAAAACTTTTAAAAGCGGATACTGCATCGCATTTGCATCCAAAAACTGACCTTTTTTGATGTTTATTTCACGGTCAGTTTTTGCACAAGCGACAAGTAAATCTGTTTGACGACACAAAAATGCGGGAATTTGCAATATATCTACAACTTCTGCCACAACTGGAACTTGAGTACTTTCATGCACATCAGTAACAATTTTATAGCCAAAGTCATCTTTGACCTTTTGTAAAATTCTTAAGCCTTCATCTATTCCAAGCCCACGAAAACTCTCTAAAGAAGTTCTATTTGCTTTATCAAAACTTGCTTTAAAATAAAAATCTATCGTTTCATCTTTTTGATATTTTTCTAAGCCTTTTGCTATTTTAAAAATATTCTCTTCACTTTCAATAACACAAGGTCCTGCTAAAAGTTTCATAATTTTTACCTAATTTGTATATTTTATCTGTTTTGTTGTATAATCTCAACAAGGCAAAGAGGGTTAAACCCTCTTTAGCTCCAAGCTGACTTTAAGTCGCCAAACTATGAAAGTCAACTTGAGGTGAAACTTTTTCATAAAGTTCCTCCTTTGTTGAGATTTTTGCCCCCAACTTTTGTTGGGAGCATATAATTATACCTTTTTCTTTTTAATCTCTACTTATCGCGCGCAACCATTACACCCGCAAAAACAATGAGTATAATGCCAAAAGTCGTGAGTAACGATGGTAATGCATCTCCTAAAAAAAGTCCAACTATAATGGAAAACAAAATATTTGTATAACTTACAGCCCCTACTATTCCTGCTTTTGTTTCTCCGTATGCTTTTGTCATAAGCACTTGAGAGAGCGTTGCAAAAAGACCCATAGCAAGGACATAAAACCAAACAATCCCTTCAGGCATAATAAACTTTCCAAGCATAAAATCAAGTTCAGGATAGTTTAAATATGGCGAAATTAAAAAGAGCAAAATCGGTCCTAGCGTTCCAACGCCCATAAAAGAAAGCACGATGGCTCTTGTGTCATAATAACTCTTGAGTTCTCGCACAGAAGTATATGCTAGTGCTGCACCGACACCACTGAATATACCCAATAAATCATACTTAGAAAAGCCTACACCACTCGGCTGAGTGATAAAAAGTATGCCCACAAAACCTACAAAAACTGCAAGCCAAGCTTTATAAGAGAGCTTTTCACTTAAAAACAACCAAGCAAAAATAGCTGTAAAAATTGGAGAGGTTTTAGAGTAAGTCATAGCATCACCTAAAGATATATGCGCGATATTGTAAAAAAAAGCAAGCAGAGCCACAAAGCCCATAAAACCTCTAAAAAAGAGCAAAAAAGGTTTGCCACCCTTATGTTTCATCGGCGTTTTAAGTACTGCTAACCCCACTAAAATTACACCTGCGATATTTCTAAAAAAAACAACTTCTAGTGAGCTCATACTCTCTGAAGCTAACTTAGCAAAAGCACCCATAATAGCGAATGTAAAGCTTGCAATAAGCATATACTGTACACCCTTGTTTAAATTCTTAAGTCTATTCATAAACGAATTGTATCATTTTTAACTCACCCTTATTTTCTTTAAGTCTGTATAATACAAAAATATTCAATTTTAAAGGAATTTTATGGGCAATCTCATAATACTCGGGCTCTTAGCCGCAGTTTTTTATTATGTATTTAAGAGCTACAATAAATATACACAATATTCACAAGAAGCATTTAAAAACTTTTCCGTCTCTTATGAGTCAATCAAGAGTAGTGATTTGGGACTTTTTGTTGCACTTGTTGCAAAAGTAGCCAAAGCTGATGGACATGTAGATGCACTTGAAGCACAACTTGTAGGCATCATGTTTGATGATATATCAAAAGTTTTTCCACAACCGCAAAAGACAAAAGATATCTTAAAACAAATATTTAATGAAGAAAAAGATAGAAGTGATGATGTGGAGCAAATCGCACATGCACTTGCCAATGCACTCAAACGCAATAAAGCACAACAAGAACAATTTATGGGATTTTTAATCCAACTAGCCTTTGCTGATGGGGAAGTAAGTCAAAGCGAAGAGGAGATTTTAGGTATTATAGCTGAAGCATTTGCATTTGATCCACAAAAATATCATGCTATTTTTGACCAGTTTGAACAGATGATGAAAAATGTCCAACCTAAAGCAACACTTGAAGATGCATACAAAGTGCTGGGTGTAACAAAAAATGATGATATGAATACTATCAAAAAAGCTTATCGTAAACTTGTTCGCGAGTATCACCCTGATATTATTAAGTCACAAAACAAAGGAGAAGCCTATATGAAAGAGGCAACAGCCAAAACACAAGAGATCAATCAAGCATATGAGATGATTAAGAAGGCGAGAGGCTAAAGTCTTTCTCCCAAAAAAATTCTATCCATGCATTTGCCTCATTGATCCAATAATCAGGTTCATACATGGAAGTTTTTTTATAAAACAATGCGCAAGACTGAAACTCAATCTCTTGAAAATTCTCTTTTAAATAGCGCATTATATACGCAAAAGTCTCACCACTATCAGCGATATCATCTACCACTAAAACTTTTTTTACCGAGTGGTGAAATGCACACTCTCCAAAAAGAAAGAGTTCACTGCGTTTACAATCATCATCATAAAGCTCTGTTCTTATACTCTGCACATCGCGAATATCTAAACCTTCTGCCATCGCATGAGAAAGGCTCATCCCACCTCTAGCAATTGCCAATATTGCATCTGCTTTGAATGCTTTTGTATTAACTATTAATTTATTCGTATCTTTTTTAAAATTTTCGTATGAATAATATTGTTTCAATTGGAACCCTGTTTTTTTATGCTATTATAATATAAACAAAAACAATTCAAGGTGAAAATAATGATAAAACTCATAAAAAACTTAGCACTCATAGCTGTTGTGACAGCCTCAATAACGGCATGTAGTGATAAAGAGCCTGAGAGTAAAAAATACAATCCTACATTTAGCTGTCAACAAGAAGGTGTAGATGCACCAAGATGGACCTGTATTCCTGAAGTTGAAGGCTATTATGCAGGCGTTGGTGTTGCTGAAAAAAGTGCTGCAGGTATCGCTCACATGAGAAAAGTAGCCCTTATGAACGGGCGTTCTGATTTAGCACAACAGATAGAAACAAAAGTCAAAGATAAAATGGAAGGTTTTACCCGAGCAACGGGTAATGGCTCAGCTGAAACAGTTGACAAAGTAACAACAGCGGTTACAAAACAGGTTGCAAAAGTTGACTTAAAAGGTTCAAAAGCTATGGATATGTGGAATGCACCATCTGGTGCTATTTACATGCTTGTCACAGTTCCTGAGGCCAATGTAAATGAAGCTGTAAAAAATGCTTACAATAAAGCAGTTGATTCAAGTTTCAATAATGATAATGCATTATGGCAACAATTTAAGTCCAAGCAAGCACTAGAGAGTTTAGATAAAGAGTTCCCTACAGAATAACTCTTTCTTTTATTAAAGTAATGGCACTCTAAACTCCCTCGAGCACGGTAAATCAAAACTCAAGTCATTCTCAGCTTGACTGGGAATCTAGCTTATAATTTCATATAAACTAGACCCTGAATCAAGTTCAGGGTGACTTTAGTTTTGAAGTTATCTTAGTTCTGATTTACCGTGTCCCTTGTGAGTGTCATTTAACTATCTCCGTTTATTTAGCTATAATTTCAAATAAATTCAATACTCTTTCATAAGTTATACAAGGTTCATAAATGAAAAAAATCGCCATTATTGGTCGTCCAAATGTTGGAAAAAGCTCTCTTTTTAATCGTCTTATCAAAAGACGTGACGCAATTACTTCTGATTTAGCGGGAACAACGCGTGACGTTAAACGTAAAACAGCTGTCATTATTGATAAAGAAGCAGAGCTTTTAGATACTGGTGGTCTCGACAAAGGCTGTGAGCTTTTTGACAAGATCAAAGAAATGTCTCTCAAAGCCGCTTACAAAGCAGATATCATACTTTATATGGTTGATGGAAAGGGTCTTCCTGAAGACGAAGATAAAAAACTTTTTTATGAACTTCAAGCAATGGGTAAAGATATCGCCCTAGTGGTCAATAAAATTGACAATGACAAAATGAAAGAAAAACTTTGGGAATTTTATGAATTTGGCACTGATGCTATCTTTGGAATCTCAGTATCTCATAATAGAAATACCGTTGAGCTACTTGATTGGATACATGATAAACTCCCAGATGCTGACCTCATTAAAGATGAAGAAGAAGATGTCCAAATCATTAGTGAACCAGAAGAAGAACTGGGTGATGAAGAGTTTTTTGCTCAATATAGTAGTGATGAAGAAGAGGATGACGGTTACATCTATTGGGATGAAGAAGAGGTAGAAGACAATTCTATTTTTGCACAAAATGACCGTATTAAAGAGTTCGATGAAAATGATATTAATCATATTAAAATAGCAATTATTGGTCGTACAAATGTCGGTAAAAGCTCACTACTCAATGCCCTTCTTGGAGAAGAACGCTCCGTTGTAAGTTCTGTAGCAGGAACAACAATCGACCCTATTGATGAGACGATAGACTACAAAGACAAACAACTAACATTTGTTGATACAGCAGGTCTCAGGCGTCGCGGAAAGATAGTGGGGATTGAAAAATTTGCACTTATGCGAACAAAAGAGATGCTTGAAAATGCAAATATGGCTTTAGTTGTTTTAGATGCAAGTGAGCCTTTTTTAGACCTTGATGAAAAAATTGCTGGGCTTGTAGATCAAAATAGGCTTGCTTGTATTATCGTTTTAAATAAATGGGATATTGCAAAAAGAGAAGATCACGATAAAATTCTTAAAGAAGTACGTGATAGATTCAAGTTTCTTGCCTATGCTCCCATCATTACACTCTCCGCACAAACACATCAAAGAGTTGATAAACTCCATGACATGATTTTAGAGATAAATGAAAACTACTCACAAAGAATTACAACTTCACAACTCAATGAAGTGCTTGAGCGTGCACTTCGCCGTCATACTCTTCCTAGTATGCATGGTCAAGTTATCCGTATCTATTATGCAACACAATATGAAACAAGACCTCCAAAGATAGCCATAGTAATGAACAAACCAAAAGGTCTTCACTTTACATACAGACGTTACCTCACCAACAAGCTTCGTGAAGCCTTTAACTTTGCAGGAACACCTTTACTTTTTAAAGCTAAAAAACGTGGAGACAAATAAATGACCTATGCTCTTGCTACAACATTTTTACTTGGTGGGATTGGACTTACAGCTCTGAGTCTTTATTTTTATAAGAAAATGAAAAAAGAAGAAGAAGAAGAAGAAAAAAATAATTCTAAATAAGATGAGCTAATCTCATCTTAAAATGGTTTAAAAACCACCATAGCCACAATGAAAAGCATAAGTATTGTTGGTACTTCATTATAGATTCTAAAAAACTTTCCACTTCTTGTAGATCTATCTTCTAAGAACTCTATTCTCAATTTATTTAATGAATAAAAATAAATAATTAAAAAAAATACAAACAAAAGTTTCGCATGTAACCAAGCACCATCAAAACCTATTTCATAAATAAGCCCTGAACCACTGAGTATCGTCGCCCACATTGCAGGAACTCCAATATATTTAAAAAGTTTCATCTCTTGAATCTTTGCAACTTCTACAAAACCGCTATTTCGAATATTTTCTGCGTGATAAACAAAAAGACGAGGAAGATAAAAGAGTACAGCAAACCAAGAGATAAACGAGATAACATGAAACCATAAAAGCCAATTATACATATATTAATTTCCTAAAAATTTGTTTCTACATAGACATTAAGATAGTTTGATCCACCATGCCTTACATTGTTGATGAGTCCAAAGATGCCTGAACGATGCTTAATCAACACACCAACATAAGTTTGATCCAATGTTTTAACTCCACTGAGAAGTCCAAAATTAAAATCTGCGCTAATGTCAAGATAGTTTAAAAAATGAGAATTGTTATCCCCATACGACACTGCGTCTTCACGTTCTACAGCTAAGACTCCACTTGTATATGAAAGACCTTCTCCAAAACCTATTCTTGCTCTATTGTCTAAAAAGTCTATATTCCAAAAAGCTTTAAGATAGATTGTCATCTCATATATATTATCTTTGCCCGCTCCTTGTGTAAAATTAGACAAACCAGAGCGTAAATAAATATCAAAAGAAGAACCTTTGAAAGATTCAGCCAAAAGATAACCAGCGTCAAGAGAATACACCTTATCTTCGTTCTTAAACTTCCCAATACTTCCCGTAAGAATTTCACCAAGATCATAATTGCTTGCTTTTCCTTGAGCTAAACGCAGTGAATACTTACTCGATGCTAGGAGGTTAAATGCTATCAACAGTAGTAAAATTACTTTCAACTCTATCCCTACTATTTATGCGTCTAAAGTTTCTAAATTTTTAATAGAAGTGTTATGATGATCCGTCACTTTATCATGCAAACGGCGTAGTGCTTTAGAAGCACGATCAACTGCTATATCAATAGCAGCATCAAGAACATCATCTTCTTGAGTGATAATGATAGGCTGTGCATGCGCAACATGAATCTCAAACTCTACCAAAACACCTTTTTTTTCTGCTGTAATCATACATTTTACACTTGTAATATCTAAACTATATTTTCTAAACACTTCAACAGCATTTTCAATGTGAGCTTTTGTAGCATCAGTTAACGTAATATCTTTTGAACGAATTTGTAAGTTCACAACAAGTCCTTTGTTTTAAAGCAAAATTTGCTTCGTATATTTAAGTTACATAATAACAAAATAAAGCTGAGATGGGTATAATACGCCAAAAAAAATAGGAAATAATTTCATGAGAGTATTAACTGGGATTCAACCTTCAGGTGACTTGCATATAGGAAACTACTTTGGCTCAATTAAACAAATGGTTGATGCACAAAAAGCAAATGATACTTTTGCATTTATTGCAAATTATCATGCAATGAGTAGTGGGAATGGTGGACCAAGACTTGCAGAGCTTACGATGCAAACAGCAACAGATTTTTTGGCACTTGGCATTGATCCTGACAAATCTACTTTTTGGGTACAATCAGATGTAAAAGATGTACTTGAACTCTACTGGGTACTCTCTGCCTTTACTCCGATGGGACTACTTGAGCGTGCCCATAGCTATAAAGATAAAACGGCTAAAGGCATCGCAGCCAACCATTCCCTCTTCTCCTATCCTGTTTTAATGGCAGCAGATATTTTACTCTATTCTCCTGATATTGTTCCAGTTGGAAAAGATCAAATTCAACATGTTGAAATTGCAAGAGATATTGCAATAAAATTCAACAATGAATATGGAGATATTTTTAAACTACCTGAATTTAAAATTGAAGAAAATGTTGCCACTGTTCCTGGAACTAATGGACAAAAAATGTCTAAAAGTTACAACAATACTGTAAATATCTTCGGTGAAGAGAAGAAGCAACTTAAAACAATTAAAAAAATTGTTACAGAAGCTATTCCACTTGAAGAGCCAAAAGAGTATGAAAATTGTAATGTTTACAATATGGCGAAACTCTTTTTAAATGAAAATGAATGCAGAGATTTACAAGAGCGTTACAAACGTGGAGGGGAAGGACATGGACACTTTAAGCTCTACTTACATGATGTAATTTGGGAATATTTCAAACCATATAGAGAAAAAAGAGAGTATTATGCATCTCACCAAGAAGAGGTTAGAGAAATTCTCAATGCAGGTGCTCAAAAAACTAAAGAGATAGCTTCCCCTATGATTGAAAAGATAAGAAGTGCAACTGGAATAAGCTACTAAGTAAGATATTTTATATCTTACTTGAGACTGATAGAACTTGTTGTGATAAAACTTTTTTTAGACCATATTTCATCTTTAAGATCCAAAAGTGTACGGACTTCTTTATTTACAAGACGATAATACAAACTTACCTCTACACTATTTGCATCCTTAAATAAGGCTACTTTTACCACTTTTTTTCCGTGTGCTCTTACACTTTCATCTTTACTTTGACTTGTAGCAAGATGTGGAATCGTCGGTTTATTTCTTTTTCGCATATAGCGTCTTGTCAATGAAATTGATTCCTCTTTTAAAATAGTAAAACCTTTTTTATAAGTCACGTCTAAAACCAGCTCCCTTGAACCAAATCCACTTGGTATATTATGAGGCTGAGGATTAAGAATAGTTATCTCTAGCTTATTATGTACTTTTTTCAGTTTTAGTGCAAGTGCATCTTTCCACATACGAGCAGTATGTCCACCTTTAAAACCATGATGACGCACCATACGCATTTTTTCTTTGCCATTAAATTGATACGTTGCAGCAACATCACGTCTTTTTTTACCCATATGACAATCTACGCAACTTTTTTTGCCAACAAATTCACTCTGCATATCTGTAAAAACTAGACCACCTAAAGCTCTATCATTTGCATGACATACAAAACAAAGTTTATTTGGATTTTCATTCATAAACTCGTGAGAGATTACTTTGTGATAAGGAGATTTTGCATCTCTGTAAGGACCTGTCATTACACCTGAAGCTGTCCATTCTACTCTGTTGATACCACGTTTTGTTTTATCATATTCATCATGAATCTTAGCGATACTATGACAAACAACACAGTTTATCCCCTCACTAATGGCCTTAGAATTAACCGCTTGTTCAACTTCATCGCCTTTTGTAAGTCCCATAACCGCGGCAATGTCATAATCTTCATCTGTTGTTGTGACACTTATACGCGGATTATGGCAAGTTGCACACTGTACTTTTACTGCGTTTAGACTTTTTCTACTTTTACGGCTAACATACTTAAGACTCTTTGCAAAGTACTCATCTTTAGCAAAATGACTTTTAGAGTGCCAAGAGTTTTCCCACTCTTCTACTATTCGTTTATGACAAACCTTACATTTAGTAGAACTCTCAAATCGCTCTCCTACTTTTACAACTTCTGCTCCAAAGAGCATATTAAACGCAATGATAAAAAGTAAGAAGAGTTTCATCACTTAGTCCTTGTGTTGATTAAGCCAAACCATCAAACCTTTTTGGGCATGGAGTCTATTTTCTGCTTCACTAAAAACAATATCTGCATTGTCTTCAAATAACTCTTCACTCACTTCTTGTCCACGATAGGCTGGAAGACAGTGCAAAAATTTTGCATCTTTTCGTGCTAAGCACATCGTAAGTCCATCCACCATAAAACCATCAAAATCTTTTATACGTTGTTCTTTTTCTTCTTCTTGTCCCATAGAAGCCCAAGTATCTGTTGTAACAACTGTGGCACTGCATACTGCTTCTTTAGGATCATTCATCACTTTAATGATAGCCCCGCTTTCTTTAGCAATATCTAGGGCATCACGTAAAACAGCTTCATCAACTTCATAACCTTTTGGTGTTGCTATACGAAGTTCAAATCCAAGTTTAGCAGCAAGCATCAACCAAGAATTTGTCATATTATTTCCATCACCAATGTAAGCGACAATAGCATCCTCTGCTATACCATACTCTATCATTGTCATATAGTCAGCTAAAAGCTGTACAGGATGATACGTATCTGTCAGTCCATTAATCACAGGAACTTTTGAATACGATGCAAACTCTTCTATCATAGAGTGTTCATAGGTACGTATCATCACCATATCACACATACTTGAGATAACTCTTGCTGTATCTTTTACAGGTTCACCTCTACCTAAATGAATATCACGGTTTGAGAGAAAAAGTGCATGCCCTCCAAGCTGAAACATACCCGTTTCAAAACTAACACGCGTTCTTGTCGAACTCTTTTCAAATATCATAGCAAGCGTCTGCATCTCAAGCTCTTTCTTAAAAACACCTGCTTTTAAATCTTTTTTTATTTCTAAACCAATATCAATAATTTCTAAAATCTCTTCTTTTGTAAAATCTTTGAGTGTTAAAAAATGTCTCACTGTAAATCCCTAGTTTTTGTTTATAAGCTATTTTAATATACTTTTCTTTAAATTAGCTATTATTTAGCATTTTGGCAACTTCTTTTGCATGGTATGAGATGATTATGTCTGCACCTGCGCGTTTAAAGCCTATCATAGTCTCCATAACAACTCTATCATAATCTATTAAGTCATTCATTCCAGCAAATTTCAACATCGCATATTCGCCACTTACATTATAAACAGCCATAGGAAGCGTAGTCGCATCTTTAATCTCCCGCACAATATCAAGATAGGCAAGAGCAGGTTTCACCATCAAGATATCTGCGCCTTGTGCTTCATCACTAATACTTTCAGCAATGGCTTCACGACGATTTGCAGGGTCCATTTGATATGATGCACGATCTCCAAAACTAGGGCTTGATTCAGCCACATCACGAAATGGCCCATAATATCCACTAGAAAATTTTGTAGAGTACGCCATAATCGGAAGATTTTCATATCCTGCTCCATCAAGTGCAGTTCTGAGTGTTTGGATGATACCATCCATCATTCCAGAAGGTGCTATCATATCTGCACCAGCTTTTGCATGAATAATCGCTTGTTGTCCTGAGATATCTAGGGTCGCATCATTATCGACTGTTTCATGCTCTTCATCAATAATACCGCAATGCCCATGGTCCGTATACTCACAAAAACATAAATCTGTTACAACAAACATATCAGGATGTGCTTGTTTGATCGCTCTAATAGCAGAGGCAATAATCCCATGTTCACACAAAGCATCACTCCCAATAGAATCTTTCACATCAGGAATCCCAAAAAGGATAACAGAGTAGATACCAAGCTCTTTTAAATCAGCACACTCTTTGATAACCTCATCTATACTCATTTGAAAAACACCTGGCATAGAAGCTACTTCTGTTTTAATCCCCTCTCCACTACGCACGAACAATGGGTATATGAAATCATCTGTACTTACATGAGTCTCACGAACTAAAGCACGAAGATGCTTATTTAAACGAGTTCTACGAAATCTTTGAAACATTTTTAAACCTTTACTTTATTAATCTTTTGTATAATAAACTTTTTAGACAAATATTTTACCATTTAAAGATTAAATTAATGAATATAAACATTTCTGAAGTAGCAAATTTACCATCAAGGTTTGGTAATTTTAATGTACAATCCTTTAAAGAAGGGCAAAAAGAACACCTTGTTATCTCTGCAAAAGAGCTAAGTGATGTACCCATAGTACGTGTACACTCTGAATGTCTTACAGGCGATGCCATTGGGAGCTTGAAGTGTGACTGTCGTGACCAGTTAGAGTATGGGCTAAAGATGGCAAATGAGACCGGAGGTATGGTTATCTACCTTCGTCAAGAAGGGCGTGATATCGGGCTTTTAAATAAAATAAACGCGTATGCCCTACAAGACAAAGGTTTCAATACAGTCGAAGCAAATCACCAACTCGGATTCGCAGCAGATGAGAGAACTTATGAAATTGTTACTTTTATACTCAATCACTACAATATTAAAAAGATAAAACTTTTAACAAATAATCCAGACAAGATTAATTCTATCAGTGATATCGAGATTATCGAACGTGTACCAATAGTAATGGAGTCAAATATACATAATGAAAACTATCTTGATGTCAAACGTGATGAAATGGGTCATATGCTACCAAAGGACAGATAGATGCCTATAAACATCAAAGATGATGACTTAGAGACTGCTCTTAAAAAATTAAAAGTAAGAGAGAACAATTTTCAAATTCTTGAAAAATTAAATAATTTAGGCAGTTGGGAAGTTGATCTAAAAACACATAAGTCTATCTGGTCTAAAAATAGTTACCTTCTGTATGGCTATGAACCTTTTTCTTTTGAACCTACAATGGATATATTTTTTATGCATCTTATTCCAGAAGATGTTGAACGTGCAAAAATGAAACTCCAAGAACTTATCAAAAGTAAAGAACCTGGAACTTTTGAAGGAAAAATGAAACTTAACTCAGGAAAAATTTTAGATATTGTTGTAAATGCACAAATACTTTATGATGAAAATGGTGAAGCATCCAAGCTTATAGGAACTACCCAAGACGTCACTCAAAGAGTGAAAAATGAAAAACTTTTACATGAGAGTTCTTTAGAGCTCAAGCATCAAGCACATCATGATGTTCTAACGGAGCTTCCAAACAGAGCACTTTTTAAAGATAGGCTTGAGCGTTCCATTCTTGCACATAAACGCAGTCAGGGGAAGTTTGCTCTTTTATTTATTGATCTTGATCATTTTAAAGACATCAATGATTCTTTAGGTCATCATATCGGTGATGAAGTTCTCAAAGAAGCAAGTATCAGGCTCAAAAAATCTATTCGTGAAAATGACACACTTGCCCGTTTGGGTGGTGATGAGTTTACCATCATTCTCAACGATATAAAAACAGTACAAAGTGCTGAAAAAGTTGCTAAAAAAATTATCAATAAAATGCATAAACCTTTTTCTATTTCAACCCTGCATTTACATATCACCGCAAGCATTGGTATAGCCATCTATCCAGATGATGCCACCGATGAGAACAGTCTCATCAAATATGCCGATGCTGCAATGTACAAAGCAAAAGAAAATGGTCGTAACTCTTACATGCTTTACAAAAGAAATATGACAGCCTCTGTATACAAAAGAGTGATACTAGAAAACAGCCTAAGAATTGCCATAAAAGAGGAACAGTTTGTTGTCTATTTTCAACCCCAATACTTAGGAGAGACAGACACTCTCATAGGTACTGAAGCACTTGTAAGATGGAAGCATAGTGAACTAGGTCTCATCCCCCCAAATGATTTTATACCACTTGCAGAAGATTTAAATCTTATTGTTGAGATTGATAGGATTGTCATGAAAAAAGCCATCAAGCAATATGCGAGATGGTATAAAGCAGGCTTCAATCCAGGGAAGCTTTCACTCAATCTTTCAATGAAACAACTTAATGAAGCTGACTTTATTAACTACCTATTGCTCATACTCCAAAGATATAAATTTGACAAAAACAAACTTGAACTTGAAGTCACCGAAACACAAGTAATGCAAAACCCTGAACTCTCTATAAAAAAACTGCAACTCATAAGTGATTTGGGAATTGACATTGTTATGGATGATTTTGGAACGGGCTACTCTTCACTCTCTTATCTTAAAAAATTACCACTGAACAAACTAAAGATAGACCAATCATTTGTGCGTGACATACCAAATGATGAAGATGATATGACCATTACAAAAACCATCATCGCTATGGGAAAAGCTTTTAATCTCAAACTCATCGCAGAAGGCGTTGAGACACTTGAACAAAAAGAGTTTTTGCTCCAAAATGGTTGTGAAGCCATACAAGGGTATTTGTATTCTAAACCAATTCCTCCAGAGGAAATGACTACCTTGTTAGAAACAATCAAAAAGACTTAGACTTATTAAATTTTCAACTTTAAGGAAATCTTATAATACTGCTCAATTGCTTTTTTTCCTAAATAACCAAGAAGTCCATCTACTTTTATAAAAGATGCGGTTGCAATGGCAAACTTTCCACCAAGAGCTATTGCCAAACCATATATTTTTATATCGGCCTTTATTAAGGGTTTGTTATTAATACAACGCATGATATTTTCTGCTGCGACAACACCACTCTGTTCTGCTGTTTGTGCTGTTTGTGGTAAAGATTTTCCATCTCTATCTTCTAACAAAGCACAATCTCCAGCAGCAAAAATATTTTTGTATAGGCGTAAGTACGCATCTACTTTAAGAAGGTTTTTCTCTTTTGGAAAATAAAGCTTTTCTATGAAATCGTGTGCTGACAAACCAACTGCTACAACTCCAAAATCAAATGCTATTGTTTCATTTTCAAAATATACTTTATTGTTTTGCACCTTTGTAACCATTTTTTTTATGATATGTATCCCCATATCTTGTAGTGTATCAAGTGCTTTTTCTCGAGATGTTTCATCGAGTTCTGTTAAAAAGAGATCGGCTATCAAAGAGATCTTCACCTCTTCCTTTAAATTTGACTCATTGATATAGTTTTGCATCTCCGCTGCAATCTCTACACCACTAGAACCTCCACCAATAACAATAATGTTACTTAATTGTTGCTCTTTTTGAAAATGTTTGACAATTGTATTTTCAAAATGCTGTTTCAAATACAAGGCATTTGATAAATTTTTCACTTCATAAAGCTTTTCATGCTTCAAAAGAGATGGCAAAAATGTTTGCACTCCTACTGCTACAAGAAGATAATCAAAACAGTACTCTCCTCCTCTGCAGATTACTTTTGTCTCTTGTATATTTATTATTTCATCTTGAATAAATTGAAACCTTTTATCTATCCCTTGCACAAGTCTATCCAAAGGAATAATAATATCCTCAAGTGAAAGCTGTAAAGCAACAAGGTTGTAACTCTCAGTTTGTAAATAGTGGTAGCGATTTTTATCTATAAGTGTAACATCCAAAAAATCATTATGAGCAAAAGTCTCTAAAGCTTTAATGCCACCATATCCACCACCAAGAACAAGAACCTGTTTTTTACTCTTCATTATAGACCCTCTTTAATGTGCCGAGCATGTACCTTCATCAGCAATTTTTTTGAGCTGCTTAGAAGAAAATTCTACTATACTCTGCTCAACTGTCGGTGATTCAGCATCGAAGTAGACATCGAGTCCAGCCTCAGCAAACTTTGCAGCAGGAGAAGTCCCTATGCCTGAAACAACTAAGGCGTCGGGTTGTAAATCCATTATATTGGCAACTGCATTACCACATGCACCACCAGAATGACCTGGGTTTTCAATAACTTCAACATCTTTAATACTATTATCTTCCAAAGTTACAACCGTATAAAACTTTGCTTTACCAAAGTGCGCACCTCTTTTGGAAAGATAACCCATATTTTCATCTGTTGGATACACTACTTTCATATTTTTTCCCTTTTATTGGTTTCTACTGCACTCTTGTGCATGTTACAACCATGCTTTCATAAGAAGGTCTAAAGAAAAGACACTTCCTAAAAAAACCGACTATCCAAATGTTTCACTCAAATCAACAGCACCTTCATCTGAATAATACTCTCTATATCTTGAATAGTACATTAAAAACAGTGGCAAAATATATCACAAAAGTTGCTATACGGTAAACTCTATCAAGAAAATTTAGATTCATTTAAAGCGCTGAGTCTTCTTTGTGATTTCTCTAGAATACAGAGAAGTTTTTGAGTGGTTTCGTTTAGCTCCGCATAATACAGCTTTGCTTTATCAAGTTCAAGAGGATCTATTTTAGAAGAAGCAAATAATTTAGAAAACAATCCCTTCTCTTTTTTTTCGCTAAAAAATATTTTGTATATTCTTGCATATTCTAGATGCCAAGTCTCGTGAATTGCATCAAGTTCACTATAAAACTGTGAACCTAAAAGAGACTCAAGATGATACTTTTCATCATAAAGCCACTGACCAACATCACACTG
>Ga0256840_1000405_pt1 | contig 44663 bp, 53 predicted proteins | sample 355202metaG_FD_185969 | JGI IMG/M metagenome (GOLD analysis project Ga0256840, IMG submission 185969) | Hydrothermal vent microbial communities from Mid Atlantic Ridge, Atlantic Ocean - 355-202 | ecosystem: Environmental > Aquatic > Marine > Hydrothermal vents | place: Atlantic Ocean: Mid...
TCAGGATGGTCTATGACTTGGGATATATCTTAAGACAAAAACTGGTTTGGGCGAAAAAAGTGCTGGTTTACAAAGATAAAAAGACGATTGGTAACGCTATGCCCGAATCGGTAAAAGACAGAAACACTCACACATACGAGTTCGTTTACCACTTTGTAAAAGATCCGAGATACTACTATAACCAATTAAGGCTACCGTATTCAGAGGCGACGATCGTTCGAAATCAATATGGCTGGAGTGAAACAGGTAAGTGGGGTGATAGAAGCAAGCATAATCCGTATTCTATAAAGGCATTACGAGTTCAAAATACTATTAGGACAACACAACTAACATTAGATGGTCAAATCGCCCAAGAAAAAAGATATGAAGGAAAGTTTGAAGGAATGGGTGAAAAATCGGAGGAATTCGGTTCTCCAAGAGCAAGAACTCAAAGAAAATACGAGGGAACCTGTGATTTTACATTCGCAGATAACTTAGCAAAAATCAGAGAGAATGTGCGAGAGCAAGGTTTACCAGAATGCCATCCTTTTGGTGCTAATGCACCAGATATTATCCAAATCAACACAGAACCTTTCCCAGAGGCACATTTTGCCGTCTATCCTACTAAACTCGTAGAACTGCTCATCAAAGTTGGTTGTCCAGAGCAAGTTTGTAGAAAGTGTGGTAAACCGAGAGAGCGGGTTATTGAAAAGAACATCATTCCTACAAGACCGGATAAAAATATATTGAATGGTAAAAATAGTTCAGATTTGGATCCTAACAAAGCATTACATGCAAGTGAGCTAAGCACGAAGAAGATGGTGATAAGATACTACACAGTTGGCTGGACAGACTGCGGTTGCGGTGAAGGCTTCGAATCAGGAATAGTCTTAGACCCATTCTTAGGCTCTGGGACGACAGCTTTAGTAGCTCTACAAATGGGAAGAAAGTTCATTGGAATAGAACTAAATAAAGAATATTGCAAAATAGCTTTAGATAGAATAAAACAATACTTAATACAAAAACATATTTTAACACATTAAAAAGAATGAAAGGAAAAATTAGTAACCGAGCTGCCTCACCCACTCCTCCAAGAACTTGTAGTCTCCTCTCGTCTGTCTGCACTTGTCTATTAAGGATTTTGGTATGTCCGTGATCTCTCCTCCGGGCACTTGGTTAGCCTTACCGTAGCAAGCAACTATGACTTTGTCGCTGAACTCAGTGCCACCATAGCCAGTCCTTATCTGTGGGATACCTCCTACCCCAGTGCATTTTTTCACAAACTCCATCAGGGCATTTACACCGCTTCCTATTGTCCTAGCCATTTTCACCACCGAACATTAGATGTCCCAGACTATATAAATATTTTATGGAGGTTAATTCTCATCCTGTATTACAAATAGATTATCGTAATATGATGTTGCTCCAAGAAAAGCAAAAGTATTAAGTATTAACCCCAGCTATCAATAACTGGTGAGAGTATGGCTAACGGGAATGCGAAGATAGAAATGGAACACAGGGAACTGCTCGCATTCGTAGGGACTCTAGCGATGGCACTCGTGTTCGTAATACTCAGCAAGGTCTACCCACACTATGCCCTTGTGATGGGAACGGTAATTGTGGCAACCGTGCTGTTGGTCCTAATGTTCAAAACGCTCGAAAGCAAGAATGTCTTCGGAAAGAACATGACATACGTCTGGATGGCTTTAGTATTTGGATTTATGCTGATCTTCACAACATTGCTCAACCAAGGGCTACTCCCCTACTGGTTCTACACCTCTGCATCCCCAATGGCTGTAACAGTGAGTAATGCATTAGTTTATGCCTTGATTACGATAACGGCGCTAGTTGCAATATATGTAGCATATATCTACAAAACTGGGAAAAATCCAATAAAAAGAATTGTTTCGGGAGACATTTCCCTAAAGGAGACTGAATACTTCAAAAAGTTCTAGTTCTATTTATTTTTTTAGTTTTGATGTTTTTGAAGTGTCCTCTTTTTATCACTCGTGGACAACTCAACAACACGATCGTCAAGATTGCAGCATCCCCAAATACGACATTGTTTGGAAATCTCATTAACACATCTAGTAATAAGATTGCAGACATCGTAGCAGCTGCGTGCAACCAACTAGTTGGAGTTGATAATTCAACATCGCGATACACAACATAGTAGAAATGTAAAGTCAGGAAAGACGAGATTACCAGCATCGTCAATAAAAAAGAGTTATAGAAAAAATAACCCTTATCCTCTATTAAACATATTGTGTTGTAGGTGCCTATGGCTAAAATAGATAAAAAAAGTAGTTTGTGTACTCTGTCCATTACTTAATCCTCCTGAAGTACTTTCCTTTTCTCTCTGCTCTAGATACGAGTTTTGCCACCCTCTTCTTGTGTATTAAGTACGCTGCACCTCCAATACTGAGGAGGGTTGCCGTGAGGACTACTGCAAGTACAACGTCGTTTGTATGTGTTGCTTCGCTCGGTGCTGGTGGCAAAGCTCCGCCAGCAACGACGATCTTAGTTGAGCTGTTCACATATACGCTCGAACCATTGTACTCTGCAGAAATGCTATAATTCACTCCGGGAACTACGGAGAAGTTTAGAGAGAATGTTCCTGTGCTCCCCGTATTCACTACCTTTGTTATAGTAAATCCCGTCTTCAGAGATGTAATGTTAACCGTCACATTTGCGTTTGGAACTGGCGATCCGTACCAGTTGTATAGAGTTCCTTGTATGCACGCCTGCACACTATTACTGCTACTGCTAGTGCTCAGTGGGAACGGAAGGGGTATGAATGGGAACTTGAAATAAGAAGTGTTTACTTTGTACGCAGAGAGTACTATGTGAGTTGGTACCTTGTACACGGCTTTGGGTATCTGCAAGCTGGTCGTAAGGTTTACAGTAGTGTTCGTTAGGTTAGTATCGTTCAGAACGAACCCCAAGACATCTTTCGGGAAAGATATTCTGTAAGAATCGACTGGTAAGACGAATCTCGTGTACCCGTAAACGCTCCTCCTCATCCCATTTATGTTCACTGTAACATTCATCGGGATGCCCAAAGCACTTTCTGCGTCGGCTTTCAAAGCGTAATACGATGTAATTGTTGCGTTACCAGATCCGTATAAATACAAGTATGGAGCTGTATACATATATCTACTACCTGTAACTGTAACCGTAATTGGTGAGTTGTTTTCAAAGGTAATAATTACTTCCTTTGTATGGTTTACTACAAATCTACCATACGGGGCTATCTTAGAAAGATTAATTACTGAAAATTTACCAGGTGATACTATAGATAAGTTATAGCACACACTACTTATGTTCGTAGAGTTAATGATGAGAGTTATATTTAATAATCCATTGTTTGTATGATTTAAGTAAAACGTGTGCGTTACTAAAGGCAATCCCATATAGTAAACTATTATTTTGTTTTTACCTGCTAGTAATGTGCTAGTATTCTGTACAAAACACCCGTAGTTTAAGTTGTATATTCCGTAATTGTAATGGACTGGTTTTCCGTCTACATTAAGGAGTGACAAATTAATTTTTCCCCATACAACTTTAAATATTCCACTTCTTAAACCAACTGTAAAGTTCTCTGGATCATATATTATGATTGTAAGTGCATGAACACCAGTTCTAAAGTGCTTTGTGCTAACTGTTATGGAAGTAACATTAACGAATTCCTGACGATCGATTATGATCTTTCCCTTGTGCGGAAGAACAATTTCAAGTGGCTCACCGACGACTGCGGTCGTGTTGAAGATGTCAACGGTTGCACCGTCGAGTTTGTAAACAGTTTCGTATGCTTTGTTGCTTACGTGACCGTAGATTTCGAGCGTTCCGTTTTCGTGTGTCGTAAAGCTGTAAACGTTGTATGTGTAGCCAGTCGTCGAGTTCGTTATTGTTCCCTGATAAGTTAAGTTTACATCCGTTCCATTGTAAACTACTTTATCTAGAGTTACAAAGTTGATGAGTTTAATTGAGATGTTGGCTCCATAAGTTGCGTTAACACCGCTCACAGAGATACCGGATGTAACGTTAATCTTAGGTTTGTCTTCAAGCACGCAGTAAGCTGTTGGGTTGTATGTACTCGTAGTTCCGGTATTTAGGTAAGTAACATTAATATATACTGTTTTCGTTCCGAATTTTTTCTTTTGGAGGTGTATGACTGTGGGCATTCCAAAGTTGGCTGGGTCGGCAAACTTATAAACCATTACCCAATCAATATATTGGTTTGAGCAATCATAATTCTCAGCGGAACCAAACATAATAGAAGTAATTTTATCAGTATTAATTACACTTCCTAATAATACTCCGTTTCTATAAAGATATGTTTTACTTGGAGTTTTGACTATCTTCAGCACAGCCCAGACGTTATTGTAGTTGTTTCCTACATCATATACTTGACCATTGTCGTCATAAAGATTCATTCTATTACTATTCAATATATAATTCGCAAAATAGATTGTTCCATTAACCCCCTTAACTACTTGATAGTTTCCAAAATATGTTAACCTTGAATACTTATATCTGAACTCAATAATGTAGTAACCTGCTGTAAAAGTATGTTCAATCTCAAATGGTGAATGGTGTATTAATATGTAACTATCTGTCACTTGATAGTTCCCATTATCTACACTACCTGCAACTATATTCCACTTATTTGTATTAATATCTGTTCCGTTGAAGTCATCGAAGAATACAAGTGTTGCGTCTTTATCTTCATAAGCTGATTTCGTTGCATTCAGATTTCCATAAGCTATGTTTAGCTCTTTGCTTCCTGCTGTGAGATTTACCCAAATTATCGCTGTTTGATTGGTATAATTCCATTTTTCAATCCAGAAATACAACTGTGAAGATTGGTTGAAGATTCTGATGTCTGCTCCAGTCGAGTTTACCAAGCTCCAAAAATTATTATTTGTTCCCAAAGCCTTCAATCCACCACTAACATTGTAAATCTTCCATATCGATCCATTTATTACGATCTTATACTGTGCGCATTCTGATGGAACTGTTGTAATCGGAAAGTGCATATATTCTACCCAAACGCCCCCTCCTGAATTATCGAAAGCCAAAGTCAGTGCTGTAGCAGGTGCTACCACTATCATTAACAGCATTATTGCCATTATTGCTAAGACAAACATCCGCCGCATGATCTCCCCCTCCAAAACTTAATTAAATTAAGTATTAAAAAATGTTTTTGGATTTAACTAATTAGGAGATACCTAGCGAAACTATTTTGTAAACCAGATTATAACATATTTTTGGTGAGATATATGCAGTTAGAAGAAAGAGTAGAATACGATGTCGAATGGGAGGACTTATCTGAGGAGTTCGAAACAATGTGCAATCGTCTCGGTGGTTTTTTAGAGAAAAAAGAAAAAAGAGATGAGGAGTATTTGATATGTAAACTACCTAAACAAGAGGACTTGGGGATTAAGGTATTTGCAGAATGGAATGGAGCAGGAAATTGGATTAGCATTTTATTAGATGGAGTATCAATTTTTGGGGAGTATATATCAAAGGATGATGAGCTTGTAGTAAAGACACTTAGGTGCGACAATTCAAAAATACACATAAATCCAATTGGATACGTAGGTGAAGCGAAGTATGATACATTGGCAACAAATGTAAAGGAGATAGTACTGTCACGATTGAAGAATATAAAAAAGATTATGATATATTTAAAAGATTGATTAATTGTTTAATTATATTATTTAGGTATAATAGATAATTTGGAAAACTTTAAACATTTAAAAAAACATTTAGAAATTACAATACGTCGCTAAGAAAGCCTTTCTTAGCGTCTTTCTGTAAAAGGTTCAAAATCAGTAAATATTTATGTTGATTCAACTAATCTCAAAATCTTTCAATACAGTCCTTCTCCTACTGGCGTGTGTATCTTCTATCGTGTGCTTGGATACTATCTCATATACTTTGGCTACCTTGTTTGGGTGATACCTAATAACTCTCCCGATTCTTTGGATTATCTGCCTTTCAGTGCTGGTACCGGACATGATTATCGCTACTTCTGCGTCGGGAACATCTATTCCTTCGTCTAGCACTGTAGTCGTCACTAAGCATGTAACTGCACCGCTCTTGAACATCGTAAAAGCGTTTTTCCTTTCCTTCGCAGAGGTAGATCCTGTTATTAACCTCACTTTATCTCCGAGAATCTTCCTGCACACTTGGTAAGCTTTCTCAGACTGATCGACATACTGCGTAAACACTATTACTTTCGACCCCTTGTGTTTCTCAATTAATTTTTTCAACACGTCGTACTTCTTCTTAGCCATTAATGCTACTTTCATCGTTTTTTGTATTGCACCTTTGTCGCTCGACTCTGCTTTAGCATACTCTTTCCACTCCTCGTCAGTTAGATCGACGTACAGCGTGTTGAATTCGAGAGGTGAGGCGAGGTTTACTTTCACTAGGTCCTGATACTTCGCCGTGTAAACTACCTTCCCAACACTGAAATATACCAGAGCCTCGTTTCTGTCGGCTCTCTGTGGTGTAGCACTTAGTCCAAGCCTCTTCCTAGCTTTGATGTTGAAAGCCACTCTCTTGAAGGTTTCTGCAGGTACATGGTGGCACTCGTCAAAGATAACTAAGTCGAATTTGTTGGACAGTTCATCGATAGAATTCACCGCAGAGTTATATATTGCAACAGTTACATCCCTTATCTCCTTACTACCCCCTCCAAGGATTCCAGCGTTAACCCCTAGAATCTCCCTGATCTTTTCTACCCACTGTCTCGCAAGCTCTATCGTTGGAACGCAGACGAGTGTTGGGGCTCTGGCAATCTTCATGGCAGCTAAGGCGATTATAGTCTTTCCTCCACCAGTCGGGACTACAATTACTCCCCTCATTGTTTTAGCCCAAGCCTCTACTGCAGACTTCTGAAAATCGAAGAGCTTAAGCTTAAATCGCATTTCGGGTAATTTCTTTTCAACCCACTGTATTTTGTCAATCACTCTCAATCCAAGCTTTTCGCACACTTCGACTAAGTGAGGTACTGCGAAATAGGGTATCCTGTACACTCCGTTTTCCTTGTCGTACTTAATCACTCGTAACCTGTGTTCTACCAACTCACCCATGGAGTCTTGGGTGAAGTACGGAGTTGTCAAGTGGTCGAATAGGATTGACTTCTCGGTGGAAGAGAGTGTTCTTCCAAACTTAACGATTACATCGTGACCACTGTCAATAAGCATGCATCCATCGGAGATTTCTCTCGTTTCAATTACTTCATCGAAAACTTGTGAAACTATCGACTTTAGCAAATTAATGTGCTCTTCAAAATAGATTATTCCAAACTTATCCATAAAAGACAATACTGTTGGCACTGCGCTCTTGCTGGTAACATTGCTATCGGCTAAAAACCTAACGAGTTTGTTCTTGTTTAGGATTAGCGTCCTGTCTTTGTAGTCAAATAACATCATCACTTTTGAAAAGTCCTCGTTAGACAGTCTTCTAGACAGCCTAACCGCAAAAATTCCTTGGTTGAGGAGAGGTTGTAGTGTCATCTTTACCTTCTCTAGTTCCTTCTCTTTTTGTAGTTTGAGAGCTTGCTGGATTTTTGAAGATATTTCGTCCTTATCTACTTGAAATACTCTAGATAGACTTTCGACAGCATCATTAACATCAATGTTAGTGCGTAAATACCACGATTTCGTGGATGGATCCCACTTACAATAGGGCTTAATGTATGATACAGCACTCTTTAGGTCGTCCCACTCTAGATAAGAAGATAAAATTGAATCACCTATACACACCTTAAGGCATGGCATGAAAAAAATAGGAAGTTAAACTATTTAAAACTTACGGAAATATCTACCTCTTTCTTCAAGTGCTCTCAATGCCGCCTTAGTAGTCTTCTTTCTGAAGTAGGCTGCTGCAACGATACAGGCGCCGATCAACCCAATTACGCCGATAGCCATAATTGGAGAGATCATGAATGGTACTTTCTCATAAGTAGCAGTTACGACCGTGTTTCCTGCCATTGTCACCTTGACGGTAGTCGTGTTGTTGTAATTCGTGTTACCAACAGATATGTTCTTGAGCTTGTACATGCTAAATCCAGACTGCGTCTCGTTGGGGTAAGTTACGTTACAGGTTAATAGAGTGTATATGGTATAGTTAGTCGGTACGCTATACGTAAAGTTCGTATCTACGGGAGTAAGCTTAGCCGTAACAGATACGGGTTTGCTGTTTATCGAGAGTTTATACATACTACTAGCGTTGATGGTTACATAAACAGGAGTCTGGTTAGCGGGATCGGTTATCGTCGGTATCGCAAACTTAGTCATAGCAGTATAATTGCTTGTCTTAAACATGAAGATGTAGGTCGTGCTATCAGTTAAGTTAAAAGTGGCTACACCGGTATCGTTAAGCTTCCCTGATTTTACTAGCTTTCCCGTGCTAACTGCGTAAACGCTGTAATCTGCGTTGGCGGCTGGTTTTCCGTCCGCAGCTACGCCTTTCAACACTACAGGAGTTTCGTACGCAAGCGCTGGAGACACAAGCAACAACAAAGCGGCCAATACGACCAGCAATCTCTTCATGTATATCCCTCCACGAATTAAGTGATTGTAAAAACTATAAATGTTTTTTTGTTAATACCAGTTGATGTGTACAGGCACATATTTCCTCCAACACTCATTTTTTGGCGGAGGAAAACCTGTGTAATCCCACCAGTCTAAGCACTTGTACCACAGGCCATCTATAGCTTGGTAGATGTTGCGGTAAACGTCACAGATGTGTTTGTGGTACTTATCTTTCAGCTTCGTGTATAGGATTGGCGTTCTTGTCGCTGCCAAGTCAACGTAATACTTTTTCTTCCCGATAACCACCATATCGAAAGCGTGAGATCCTACGGGATGCCCATTTTCGTACCAAGCAGAAACTACAATCGATGCGTTAAACCCTGCATTTTCCAAAGCCCACTCCGTAAACGCTGCTACGAAGGTGCACCTCTTAAATGCTGGTTTTGGACAGACTAAGTGGTGCAAGAAATCTAATAGTCCTTCGTATGTGTTGGGATATTTAGGAAAAAAATGGTCATAATAGTTTTTTGGAACCTTCTCAAACAAATGTATCTCGTACTTCAATGTGTCGATTTGTTGCTTAAGTGATTCGATGTTGCTACGCAATTTAGAGATTTGTTCCTTGAGTTTACTGTTTTCTTCCCTTAGCTGTCGTAACTCGCGCTGGAGCTGGTGGATATAGCGAGTTTTGTTTTCGGAGTCTAACATTAAAAACGAATAATTGATGCGGGATTTGTGTAACTCGTATTCCAGTTTGGATTTTTGATAATTTTCGTATAGGAGTCCAAAGCAAGCTAAGATCAACAACACTATTAGGAAAAATTCTAACCACCTCATAATAAAAATAAGAGAGTTTTAAAAAATATAAAAATTACTACATTTTTTATTATTTTATTCTCCTGAAATACTTTCCTTCTTTAGTACCACCTATTGTTAAACCACCAGAAGGTGGTTTCCCGTCTAACTTCCTGAAGTACTTTCCTTCTCTCGGAGGTCTTATCGTGAGCAAGTGTTTAATCAACAGCAGGATTATAAGCACGACTACGAATATTGCCGTTAAGACGATCCAAGACGGGAGACCCCATATCGTAACCGTGATTTCTTGCGTGTTGTCTTTTAGATAGACATCGTTAGGTATTGTTACAAACACCATCCAAATATGTTCTTCACTTATTTTTCCTTTTATTGGTGGCACATGTACTTTTACGACGAAACTCTGGACTGGAGCAGTAATATTAATGTATCCACTTGCGATAGTGGAGTTTCCATTAGATTCGTCTACGATCGTATACCCTCCTGTGATACCTATGTAGTTACTCTTAATAGTAAATCTGACTGGCACAATTGATCCAGCACTCACAGCAATGGACTGTACACTTGCGCCAATACATTCCGCATCTGGACTAACAGAGATGACTACTGACTGGTTGTTATTTTCAGGAGCTAGATCATACGCATTAGAGATGTTGGCACTAATCACAACTTTATTCGTCCAAGGAATCTGCATAGTATAGTTATACCATACAGTGCTTACCTGTCCCAAAGAGGTGAACTGATATACTCTATTCGCAATATCTGCATACTTGTGTTTTCCAACCATGTGTGACATCACAGAATACTTTAGCCTTATGTTAGGTAAATGCACACCTTTTGGCACATGTACCCCAATACACACCTTAATTGTGTCTCCGGGCAATAGACCGTAAGGTGTCTTCTGTTTAATTGGATACCAGACGATTGTCGGATATATATCTACCCACGGTCTAAATGTTACGGCATTTCCAGCAGCCATGTTATTGTACGGGTTAGTATCGTACTCGTACTTAGTTATCTCGCAGAACACCTGACATGTCGTAAAGTCGCTTACATTAACTGGAACAAATACTCTTACCTTCTGGTAACCCACGTGCAACTTTGCAGTAAATGTCTTTGACGCTATCGTCTTGTTAGTCTTTAGATCCACGAACCATACCTTAAAAGTAATTGTCTGGGGTTTGTTCGTGTAGAACCAGCAATCTACACTATGATATACTGGAGCCATCCCTATTCCAGAGGGGATTTCACCAAGACCCATGTGAATCCATACAGACACATTGGTTACGGCAACCTCAGGTTCGTAGTACTTAGAGTTGACTGGTATTACAAATGGAACTATCAGAGAACGGTTAACTAATACTGTCCTGTTCGCAGAGAAGTTGTACGCTGTATCAGTTACGTTAATCGTTAAGTTGTAACCGAACGGGAAATACTCGACGACATACCCTGTTGCATCAGTCACATCTTCTCTAACCAAGGTATTAGTAGTAGTATTGTAAAACGAAACATTTGCTCCGCTCACAGCCATTCCGTCCAAGGTTTGCACACAAACTTCTACTGGGAAGTAGTACTGGTGAGTCGTATTGTTGTAAAGGATAGGCGCTACCGTCCACCCCGTAGAATTATTCCACGGAAGTGAAGGCGCTCCGGGTGGTAAGATAGGAGTCGTGTTGTTTCCTACAGGAGGAAGGATTATTGCCAAGTTGCTTGGCACCAAGTATATGTAGTAAGTTTCGTTCGTGTGTGCGTACAACCCGGTATCTTTCGTGTGGTACCCTGTTGCTGAAACTTTTACGGTGTGGTATCCCGATATAGTAGGTATACTTACTTCTCCTGTAGCGTTCGTCGTGTAATGTGAACTATCGAAGGTAACTGAGGCGTTTGGTATCGGCGAGTGGTTAATAGAGTTCAATACTTTCAAAGTAACCACGACAGGCTTAGGCTTGACGAGCGATGTTGGTGGGATGTACAACAGAGAGGATCTATCGTTCGTCTTCACATTATCATACTTAGCTTTGGTGATTACACCAACGAGCTTGACATAACCCACTCTTCCAAGGCTAAACTGGTGTATCGCTTCACCAACATACTTCTGGATGTCCCATTCTCTATAAGATGTCCCGTTCGCACCCACAGGTAACGCAAAGTAGAACCTGTGGGAATCGACAGTGTGGTATTGGTGAGTCTTGACATCTTCATATCCAACGATTACATCAAGGTACCCATATACAGTTTGAGCTTTCGACGAGTTGATTATAACTCTGGCATGCCTAGGTAATGTACTAGCTAAAGTAGTTCCGTTAAACATCACAGAAATACTAGCATCCCCTAGTTCAAATGGCGATTTGTACCAGTACTGTATCCAATATTTCTTACCCGGTTCCATTAGACCTGCGTTGTGTGGGTCGATTAATCTTAGGTCGTGCGGCGTTGTAGTACCGTAGTAATACCTAACTCCTGTCGGGGAAGATGTATCCTTTATTTTAGTAATGAAAGACATGTATGGTGTCATGTTAACTGTTTCGTTACCATGGGTAGTGTACACAGTTTCGTAAGAGTCCACCATTTTGTACGGCATTGCAGCAAATAGTATCTTTGATTCGTTAAAGCAATACTTCCATGAATACGTGAAGTTAGTCTCATATAATCCATCTTTCATATTGTATAGCGGTGCAATAATCTGTGCATCCAATATTAAATCCATTGATGCATAGTATGGTTTACCAGACTGTATTACAACTTTTGAGCATTTAATAGGTAACTTAAAACTACCTACAGCATACCCATTTTCTGGATTAAGATATACTGGTTCACCATTAACATATAGTGGATTTAGTATATTACATATGTCCTGTGGATTAGTTATCGTTTGTGCGGGAATTGTACCTATTGCAGAAATCTGTTTACAATTTACGGCAGTAATTACTTGGAAAGAAAGTCCTTTACCACTTAACCAATCCCACAAGTTAATTCTACCATTCGTCAGAGTAGCTATGAATACATGGCAACTGTCTAACTTAATATCAGATAAAGTAAGCCCATATTTAGATGCTAAAGCACTAATCCCATCTAGTAAATCTACTTTCTTAGCTAATTCTTCTTTAGACATTTTAGATAATGTGTTTTGATAATCTTTCCAAGAAGTGCCAATTGTTACTACTCTTATAATGTATTTATTTACTCCGATTTTATTCATAATTTCACTAGTATATGTTGTCCACTCGTTGAGCTTAGCATTTGATGGTAAAAATAGCGTAACAATGCTATACCTATTTCCAGAGCTGTCCTTAAAAATTGGTGCTACAAACATAAAAGTCTGCATCTGTGTATTCTGCATGGTATTGTGATCCATTACAAACCCAGCAACACCATCTACTATTACACCAGCTCCTACAACTGGTAATGCCCTAGAAAGTATTGTACTCGCCGATTCTCCAAGTGGTAAATATTTTACGAAATCGCCCCACTCAGATGGGATTTGGTCAGTAATAAATGAAGCTCCATAATTTTCCAAGGCTTTCCAAGCCAAGTATCCCCCAATTGCAGAAGATGCACCCACACCAAACTCAACACCGTACATACATAGCAGTTTAGATGTTGTGTAAACTGGAACTATTGTACCATAGGATATTGCTATTTGTAGTAAGATATGGTCAAATTGTGTAGCTGGTACTGGGGAATCTAACGGTATTTTTATATCTATAGCACTACCTACTTTACCTTCTGCGATATATGGCGCCCATGGCTTTAAGTCGTGTATCCTTATATAATCTATAGATCCGGGGTATGCGCCTTCCACCACTTTCTGGGATTTTACTATACCATTTCCTGCAATGTTCGTGTATTGGAATGTTTTCACTAAACCCATTTTATACATCTTGTATAAGTCTCCTTTCTCGATTGTTGGATTTGTTATTAAAGTAACCGACCTTTTCTTAGAATATATCTGTCCTATGTATATCTTACCCGAACGTACAAACATCGCATATCCATACTTAGTAATACCACTGGGAATATTGTATACAATAGATGAATTCAAGTAAACATCTTTCGCATTGTGGTACACATGCACTTTACCGTTGTAAACTATAGATGGAACATTTAGATAATAAGCCACAGCATATACAGTGTTTCCGATTACCATGTACGCACCATCTGGTGAAACTGCTGCCACACCGGGTCGAGCATCTTTAATCGAATATATACTCAGATTTCCATCATGGTACAAGATAATCGCCCCACAAAAAACATTTACCTCAGTATTTCCAATAAGCCTTCTTGCTTGATGGATAAACCAAGGTTCCAAAGCATTCCAACAACAGCTAGCTGAGAGTGTAAAATTGAGAGTATATACAGGTGATGGTGATCCACTGTTCGTAAAAATTTCTAATCTGGCAGGTAACCCTCTAAAAGGTATTGTTGTTAGTCCAAAGTTAGTCACAATATACTTAGCAAATACTCCAGAGTTAGGATCCGCAAAGTAATAAGGTATTTTCATCAAAAAAATATAATGTCGGTCAAATGTACTACTACATGAAATATAATGTACTACAGGTAATGACTTGTAAGTGTAGTACAGATGATAATACAAAGATATGGGGGTTTCATTAATTAAAGTATAATTGCCAGAATTCAAATCTACAATGGCTATATTTTTAAAAGTACAACTTGGATCATTTATATTTTTACCTCCTTTATCTGCGACTAACCACTTACCAGAATCAAGTGGTAAAATAACTGGTGATCCTATGAGACGATTTCTAATGTATATTTTTTTAGAGATTAATAGAGAGACATTGTTTTGGCTAACAGCATATTGTATATTTGCAGGTGAAAAATCGTATACGACATTATCATTTACTAGGTATTTATCTCCGCCTAAATGAATGATAGGTCTACCATAAATTCCTTCTAAAAGTAGATAGGGATGTCCAAGTGGGTTTTTGTTTATCTCATGGATAAATGCCGATCCATTCCACACCAAAGTATCTTTAGACTCTACAATTATAGATCCATTTGGAAGATTTACTATGTGAAATAAAGCAAGACCCCTATTTGTATCTACAACAATGGTATCTCCATTTACACATATATCCATTGGACCAGTACCATAAACTATCTCTTTACCATTAGTGTTTGCCACACCACTAACTGTAGTAGCTGTAGTATATGGTAGTTTTTGAATTGTTATTATTGAACCATTCCCCACAACCTTCGCTATAGTGATATTATGAGTAGAATCCACTCTTGATATAATGGAACCACTGTATAAGTTAATAGAGTATGCCTTCCCATAGAAGATAAGTACTTTATTAGATTTCAAGTACACCACTGAAGGGGGATAAACCGAATGGAGTTGCCACAAATATGACCAGTACCAATAATTCCTTGGGGTAACACAAATTAAAGTATCATTAGAATAGAAGAATGCCACCGATTGTGGTTGTGCTGAGATAGTGTATAAAGGAACTAGCTTCAAAATAGTAATTCCCTTATGGGCAAATAACTGAGTTATATTTGTCTGGATAATTAGATTAGTACTGTTCGGGAGAGAACTACTATTAGATTTGCTAATCACGGCTTTTGGTGTCAACCATATTGGAGAGTGATTAAGTGGCTGAAGTGTGAATCTAGTAGTATTATAAGTAGTGTTAACTGCCGAGGTATTCTGAAGTACTGTTGCTTGAACTGTTCCAAACACCACCATCACCAATAATGCGATTAGAGTAAGCATTAGCCATCTCTTCATAATACCCCCCACTACAAATAATCTGCAACCACATTAAAAAGTTTACTGCTTCTCAACCACTACTGCCCTCCTAAGAATCTCTCGTATCAACATGCTCCTCGGTATTCCTTTTTTCTGAGACAGAATGTCAAGCTCTTCCAATAGACCATCGTCCAATCGTATAGACACGATTTTACTCGTCGAGTCGGATATTCTCTTAATCAACGCACCGTCTTCCTCCACTTCCTCCCAATATACGATGTTTAGCACTGGATGCAACGATGGATTTCCTAGTGCAAGAACATAAATCGGATTGTGTTTACAGTTAACTGGAACTAACCGGCCTACCATTTTATAAACTACGACATCGGATAACCTCTTTCGAAAACTATCCTGAGATAACAGCGAGACTCTGGACAAATCGTCGAGTAACTTAGCCTTAAACGCAAGATAATCCCCCGGAGACATACCCAAATCTCGCATTACTGCATCTCTTCTGGGACAGTCCACCTCAAGAGAGCAGCAAAATCCAAGGTCACCATAACAAAGACGTTTGTCTTTAAACTTACTCTGTTTCACTCTCTCGTAATCGTCTTTTAGGATGTTCAACCTCTTTAACGCCTCGTCTCTGTAAGGGCATCCTTTCTTAGTAGAACAGCAAAACACAATTGCGTCTAATGTCCCTCCTCCACAAAGGTTAGGAAGATTTAGCATCTGGTATTGGTTCAATTCATCTCACCCCGTAGTGAACAGGAAGTTTGTCGTTCTTCTTTTCTATCTCGTGTACGGTAAGAATTAACTTCAACAGGTTGTCTAAGTATTTCTTCTCGTTTTCCTTAGAGGGTGCTCCCGTAATAGTTATTACCCTCTTCACCCCTCCGTCAAAGTACTCTATTTCCACTACGGGATAAGCGCCTCCACCTAACATGTCCACGAGCTGTCCTTTTTCGGCGAGCTCCTTTTGTAAATCCGTAGATGCGTGTTCCTTCAACCACTTAGAACTCATATAACTAGAAGGTAACCTATTAGAGGTGGGTTCAAAGTCGTAAGACACCTGTACTGGTACTACCACAATCCCGGTGTGGTATTTGTCTTCTGTATCCCCTTCGTAAAACCAACTTGGAGTTTTAGCAGCACCTTTTACTTTCCTAAATTCTATACCGTCTAAAGCTGCGATTAATCTCCTACAATGAGGACAGTATGGTGCATAATACACCCTAACTACTACCACCACTACCACCTCCTCTCTTTTCTAACATGTCTAACATACGCTTAATCTGTGAAAACAAGGAATCTGACGCAACCTCTCTCGCAGACAGATGTACTCTATCGACAGTAGGCACTGGCTCAGATTTACCATTTAATTTAACGGCCCTCATGATAGAGTGAATGTTAGTGTGAACAGGTATTTCGGGAGTAAACGACAAGTGAGGTGAGTCGTAAGCTAAATACAGCTTTTCTCCTTTCAATCTATGTCCCCACCTACCCTCCCCTTTGCGTAGAGTAAACTGTAGTTTTTGTTCGAACAACTCTTCCTCACCAAGCAAGTACTTTGCCAAAGCTTCGGACAAAACATCCATTATTACTTCAGTTGCATTGAACAATACCGACATCATCTACCATCCCCTCCACTTGAGCAAAGTACTTCTACCACCTGCTGACGCATCGAGAGATACCATTTCAGGAATTGTCGAGAGTATTTCCTCGATAACTCTCGAAAAATCAGAGATCGGTCTTCCGTCTTCGTCAACCATCCCGCACCTCTTTGCCAAATCAGTAACTGTTGCCGCTTTTAGGGGAGAATCGATTAGAGCTTTAATAACTCTTTTAGCAGAAGGGGACAAAGAATTTATTTTACTGTCAAGCTCGTAGAGTTCGTCAACACCAAAAGAGTATCCTTTATCGTCGAGAATCTTAAACACAGAAGAAGTATCTGACCTAATTAGGTTGACTGTCCTAAACAAATCTCTAATCTTTGAATCCAAATCTAACAAAAGCTCCCTCAATCCAGAAACATTAGATAAGTAAACTTCTCTCTTTATCGCTTTCACCAACTCCACATATTCGTCAATACATGACTTAATGGCCTTAAACTTCATATCAGTGATTTTATCACCGTAATTCACTGTAGTCAGAAAATTGTCCACAATATCCTCCACTTCCGCTAACTTTTCTAAAAACTCAGACTTATTAAATGTCGTTGGGTCTATTAAATCACACAACTCACGTATGATTCTACTTATCTCGGACGTTATCGTCCTGCTCATCACCACCACCCTCGCTCAACCTAATTTTATGCTCCTCTACCTTGACCATCAAATCTTCTAATTTTCTAAGCGTGTTGTCTAGAGAAGACACCATCTCAGTGAACTTACTCGACATATTCATTAATTCTGCAGAGAGTAGTTCCCACTTCTCTTTACCAGCCGTTGCATTTTTCAACGCCTTTTCCAAGTAGTGTTGTCTGTCCTTTGACTCTAAAAGCCTCAATTTTAGCTCTTTTAAAGATGCAACCATTAAGCGGTACTTGTTCATCATTTCTTCCAATAAGCTGTGTAGAACTGTCTGCTCTGCGTGGTATATCTCTACTTGGTGAGATAACTCGCTCAGCTTAACAGACATCTCGTAAACAGTCTCTTGTAACACTTTGTTCGTATTCAACAGGTCGTTGTACTTCTTGAAAATGTCTCGCGGTATGTGAGACAGGATCCTGTGAGGATCTATCACTAGAGCAGGGCTTTTGTGATTTGTTACTTCGTCAAGGTTTACGATAGAGTCGTATGGAACTTCTAATTCCTTAATGGGTTTAGCGTCTTCCAAGAAAACGTAATCCTCCTTATTAGAGATTACCTCCGCAATAGTTGGACAGGGCATCCCGTTCACTACAACCGGCAATACGTAATCGTAGTACCTGTGTTTGGCGTAGATAGACACAAACCCAACTGTTAGAATCCAGTAAACTCTATTTTTTCCCTTTTCTACTGAGTTAGTTACCCTATGGCGAATGTACTGTCCTTCGTAGGATACTTTCTCGTCAATCCCTATTGAAAATACGGGAACTCCGTAAAGGGCAGGATCTCTGAAGGGCGGTGTTTCGTACTTCATAATTCACCCTCCGTTATCTTGCTTTTTAAGCAGGGAGATCAAATCATCACCCCTTCACTCTCCTCTTTCTGTTTCTGTTTCTTCGACTCGTTTACCTTAGTAACCAATACAGAAAGAGTGTCTTCTAAAGCGCTTAACCTCTCAGCCAGAACTGCTATTCCAGAAACGCTCTCAGCTATACTCTGCATGTTTTGAGTGGCTTCGTAAATTCTCTGCTCGATTTCCACCAGCTTCTCTTTAAAAATAGCCTCTACACTCTCTCGGATTAAACCACTCACATCTATGGCATCAATACTGAAAGATTTCTGTATATTCTCCAACGCCTCACTCATCTTTTCTTCGAAATCTTTAGATACTTCGCTTGGGATTAAACGAAGTTCTTTCTTCAGTTTGTTCAAATCTTCTTTTTCCTTACGTAATTCAGATAAAATCGTATTAGATGTAGTTTTTAGAGTAAGTAATGCTTTATTTAACTCTTCAGTACTCGTGTAAAGCTCATCAACTTTACTCTCCATCTCAGAAATGTAGCTATTGAGTAGTAACAACCTCTCAAGTCCTAGTTGCTCCACTACTTCTTGCGCCGCTTTCGTTGAGATGGCAAAGTTGTGAGCAGACAACAAGTCACGCATTACTTTTTCCAGTGTTATCCCAGAGCTGCTTTTCAATAGGTTTAATTCCTTCGATACTTCATCTATTTTCTTCTGGAAGGATGTTAGCACTTTCCCAACCTCAGTAGCCATTTGCTTTAAGTCCTCCTCTCTCTGTTTAGATAACCTCTTCACAACTTCCTCGGTTACGACTGGCAATATCCGATCCAATATATCCTCAACTATATCGTCCGGGATTGCTGCTTCGTCACACTTCTTTCTAAACATTTACTCTCCTCCTCTATCTCTTTGCTCCTGAACGATTCCAGCCCTCTCCATCGAAGATTTTAGTATGTGAAAACCATCACTTGGATGTATGTAATCTACCCTACCCTGATACATCATTTTTGGATTGAATACTGGTTGTTTCGAAAAAGATCTACCGACAAATACCCCTACGACGACTGCAATAGATGATGCAGCTATAACAGCAATGGACATAGTTGTGTGGTGAGTAAGTAGTGAAACGAGGCAACCAGCCACGAAAGTAATGACGGGTAGGACTGTTGCCCTATCCACGATTCCACCCCCGTAATACACCCGACATATCGTATTACATCTCCACAAATTATTTAAATTTTAGGGAGGAGTGTATTACATGCTGTTGAGAAAAAAGAAGAATAAGAAGTATGATGACGATTTGATGTTCGAGGAACTGCCGAAAATACTAAAGAAAGACGCTGGTGGGTGCTAATGCACCTTATTTTTGAGATCACACACAAATGTCCCGCAAAATGCCCACAGTGTCCGCTAAAAACGAACAGAACTACAATAGATGTAACTACCTTTGGCAAAGCCATAAACATGTTTAGAAACGTTCCATCGCGTAGATATTTACTAACTATAAGTGGAGGAGAACCAAGCGTACTCGATAACTTAGCAGAGTACGTAAGAGAAGGAAAGAATACAGGATATACTGTTACTATAGTTACTAATGGATACAATCCTGAAAGAGTCGTGTCTGCAAAACCAGACGCCATACAGGTTAGCATAGATTACTACGGGAAAAGGCACGACGAAAATAGAGGGGTTAAGCTGTGGGACAATATACAGTACTTACTTCGTAAGATAGAGCGGGGAGAGGTGGCAGGATTTGCGAGAATGACTTTGACTAAAGACAACATACAGGACCTAAAGAAGGTATACGAAAATTTCGATGTCCCAATCTTAGCTATGCCAATAAAAGGAAACCACAACAAGACGCCGACTGAAGAACAGATTAAAGAGGCAAAGAAGTACGCAATACTACCAAAGACGTGCCCCGTGGGCAAAGGACAGTTCGTACTAACGCCAGAACTACGAGCTCTCGACTGTATATTCACGAGGAACTTTGTCGGATCTTTAAACCCAGCCGACGCCAATAGTTTCGAAGAGTTAGTAAAGAAGTACGGGAAGCTGGACCCGTATCCTTGCATACGATGAAATGGATTACACACATTGTATGTGGGATTTGCGTAATAGCAGCATTATCTTTATTTATCCATTTAACCGTAGCTGACGCCATTTTAGGAGTAATCGCCACGATATTACCAGATTATGTAGATATATTTTTTAATCTGAGGCACAGAAATATACTTACCCACAACTTACTAACACCCCTTCCAGCGGTCTTATTATATTCTTATCCCGGTGCCACAGGATTCCTAATAGGATATTTACACCACTTATTCTTAGACAGCATGACTAAACAAGGAGTATACATAGGAAAGAGGAGAATAAAAGGGACACTTTACAGCAGAAGTACGATAGACAATGTAATAACAATCATGATACACTATGCTGGTTTAATGGTAATATATAAATATATTTAAATAAGGTTAATCAGAGAGTAATTGTATAAGTTTATTTTTTAATTCCACATTTGATTTTAACAACCTTATTATATCTTTATATCTGTGTGAGAGATCACGAGATATAATTATTGAAGGAGGGTTATGACTGTGATCTATTTTAGCACATTTTTTACATTCTAATATGAAATCGAGAATGCGCGGAAGAGGGACAGACATTCTGTATTCTCTTACTACTTCTCTCATTTGGGGAAAATGATAGTATAGATAAGTGGTATAACAGTGGTAAAGTTTATCATCCCCACAAAAGGCAATAAGTTTTGCAAACATATATAATAAAAGGTAAATGTCTTTATCTAAGATATTTCTGTAATTCTCTATTTTACTCTTTTTTATCATGGAGTATACGCTCCTAACTATATCCAGTAATTCCTTGGGGGAGTTCACAGTAGGGAGAAGTCCACTTGTATCCATACCAGAGGAGCCCATACTATCAAGTTATAAAATAAGTATATAAGCTATTCGTTGGTACAAAAAGTACTTCAAGAAAAGTTCGAGAAAGGTTCAAAAAATAAGATACTAAAAAGGGTTTAGTGTCCATTAAAATAAACTAATTATTTGCTTTTTTTATGACACTCTTCAAGAAAGGTTCGAGAAAGGTTCAAAAAAGCGTCATTATAAAATATAACATAAACTACTATTAAATATAACCAAAACACATCAAGAACACATTTCCAAAGGTTTACGAAAAAAAATTTAAACGAGAGATCGTTATAAAAAATAAGGAGGTGATACATATCGTGGAGATAATACCAAAGAGCTATGAAGAAGCACCAACGAGAATAAAAATAGTATCAGGAATGATGTTCGCTTATGGGCTATTCATTCTCGTACTATCTGTAGTCGCAACAATTCTAAGAACGCCAATATTCAAAGAGTTGGCACTGGCACTGGCTATTGAAGGAATAATAGACATCGCAATAGCTTTCGGTCTAATAAAGGGTGAGAAATTTGCCTGGGTTGCTGCTATAGCAATTTCTGTATTCCAAGTTGTTGTGCTAATCAGCCAACACAAAATATTACCAGCAATACTCCCGGCAGCGATATTGTTTGCATTAATCACAAGTAGTAGCTACTACGGGATACACTTATTTGGTAAGCCTGAGTCAACCTCCACTACTCCTTCTGCAAATATATATATTCACCCAGGGAGATATTTTAGGAAAATTTAATTACCGTTTTACTCAATTTTTTTGCATGGCATTAAATCCAGCAGGATTAGTCGTATTAGGTGTAGGAGGATTCTGTATAGGTATGCTAATAGGGATTGCTCTAAAAGCAGCAGCAAGAGTTTTACTATATGTGGCTGGCCTGTACCTTGCTTCCTTACTCATACTAAACAATATCGGGATAATAGAAGTAAACTGGGTAGGATTGGCGAATTTAATCCAAGAAATTGCAAGGACACTATCTAACATTGCGAGGACTGATGTTCTAACATCCACAGGTGCTTTTGGGGTTGCGACTGCGATGGGTATGCTATATGGAGCTGTAAAAGCAACAATAAAAGGAGGAATAAAAGTAGGAGGTGGCAAATATTTCAAAAAACTCTGAAATCATTAAAAAAACAGAAAACAAAGAAAGTTGCGGGCAAAAAATATATAATGCCCGCAACAGAACATATAGCATGCGACCCCAAACCGATCCAAACGAGTTCGTCAAACTTGTTGCAGGGATTACAGAGCTTGCCGGGGTCGTAATTACTGCAATAGGTGTTTTGGGAGTTGTGTTTACTATTGTAGGAGGTGGTTATGTATGGAAGATGTTCGCCGCAACGGCCGTTTCTATCATCGGTCTCGGAATGTGGTGGGCAGGGAAGGAGATACAGAAAGGGAACAGGAGAGGAGTAATTCCTCTCCTGTTGGGACTACTAGCAACAACACCTATCGACCTAACGGACCCCGTTACGGCAGGACTGAAGTTGTTGGCACTACTAGCGATAGCGTACATCTACAGGGAAACAAGAACACAGGAGGTGAGTGCATGACCCACGACAAGCAAGAGGCTGCAAATATAGGGCAGCCTCAGAGCTTCGATGACCTAATGGATGTAATATTACCAAGTTATATAAAGTTTTTGAGGGACGAGGGAATAAAATACCCCGGAAACTACTATGTAATAGACTTAAAGAGAAAAACTATATCTATGCTAATACCACTTGATTCGACCGCTAGGAGATTCTACGCGATAGCGTTACACTACAGCGAGCGGAAGCACTACACACCTCCAAGCAAGTTCTTTGACGAAGAAAAGCAGATAGGCCACGTAATTGCTGCAATAAGGGCTCTAAATAAAGCTATTGAAAAGAAAGGAAACGCATTTAGAAAGAACGCGATAGAAGATATAACTATAATCTGTATGTGCAATAGTTACACTAAATCAGTAAAAGGAAAAGTAATAGAAAGAGACAGTGGAAAAAGAATTGGTATTTTGGTTGCAAAGAAATACAACGAACTAATAGAAGGATTAAAGAGGGTGTTCAACATAGTAAGGAACTACATTGCAACTAGGCTTAAAAAGTTGAGAGAGTCTTGTAAAGGAAAGTTATACGGGGATGTTGAGGAATTTGCAAGGTATCTTGAGAACTTTCTGATATTTGTCGATGTTAGAATTTTAGGAAAACCATTGTGGGCGAGTGGAGAGCCTCGGTAAAAATGTACGAAGTTAGCTTGCTTTGTCGCCTATTTTTATTCAGTAATAATATAAAAAAAAATTATGACACCTATAATATACCTAGTATAGGTATTGGATGTTAACCCTATATAGGGTTTATTAGAAGTTTCTAGTATTATTATATAGTGTTTTGGAGATTTATTAACTTTTTAAGAAAAGGTACTATTACGCCCTATTACGGGATTTGATGATTTTTCTACTTTTTTTCTCTGTGCTTTGTTGCAGTGTTGTGGTATTTAGCGGCTGACCATTTTTTTCATACCTGACCACTTTTGTTGGGTTTTTCGAGGCACCTGACCACTTCCATTAGTTGTGATGCACAAGAAATATAGGATACAGAAGATAAAACGTAATGTTTATATTGTATCTTTAAAAATTGTTTTACATGAAATATGTATTTGACTCATCGAGTCTAAGCCACGCATTCGAAGATTTGACACACGCAATAGCATCTGCAGTGATGTTTTGCAAGGGTAAAGAGAAATGCGACATCAAGAGATTCTTGAGGAGGAGGTTTCTATCAGAGTACGATACTAAGGAACTACTGCTGAATTGCGATGTAGATATGTGTTACATACCCACTGACATCGAGCAAGAACTCACGAGAAATCCTATTATGAGGGACGAATTAGAGATTTTCGTCAAGGGAGATGAGTTAAATGTTAGAGGAAGGTACGGAAGTAAAGCTAGTGGAATATCGAAGTATTTCCATTCCCGGTTGAGAGTATTGAGACCTTCTATAAAATACTACTACGATGTTCTAGATACTGCTAAAAGACTTGGTATTACAGTGTCTAAACAGGATATGAAGGCGATAGCTCTGGCATATCAGGAACATGCTACTTTAGTAACGGCAGATAGGAAGATGAAGGAAATTGCTGAAGCGATGGGTGTTCCTGTAATCTACACTGTTGGACTTACACCTTCTGAAGAGAAAAAAGTAAAATACTCTTTTGTTTAGTTTTTTTTGGTGGTGTGTATGAAAAAGTGGGTACTGGTGTTACTACTGCTGTTTGCCTCTATTGCCTCTGTAGCCGCGCAGCCATTTCCCGTAACATTGCCCATCAATAATGCGTCAGTTAGTACTAGCAACTTCAACCACTATGTAGTGTATTCTTGCAATTCTAAGCTAAATCCTGTAGAGTACGACCAAGTCTTTGTGGATGCTAACAACTCTGATGTGTTTATCGGGGTGCGGTTTTACAATCCTTCACTAAATGAATCAGACACAATTTATCTTGATAACGCCGTTGGGAACATATACCATATTTCCGTCAACAAGAGTGTTGCAGTGCTGTACAACGGTAGCGTTGAGGTGGGCAAAGTTCCTTTGTACAACCTGTCTTCGAGGCTATTTTACAGCTATATTGTCAAGGTACCTTGGAGCGACATAGGAGTTAAGGGTCCGTTCTCATTATATATTACGAGGAATGTAGGTATAAGCAGTAGAAACATGTTTGGAATGTGGGGATTGCCGTTAATCGATAACTGGCATTGGAGGCACTGTCACCACTGGAGACACTGCTGGTGGATCGGTAGTTTTGGTTTGAGCTACCCAGAAGGAGCTGTGTTAAGTAACACATCTACTTGGTTGCATTACTTCATAATTCCCCTCGTATCTCTACCAACTCCACCAGAAAATCTTACAGTTCATGTGTCGAAGGTAACTCCATACATGGCTTTACTCATTTACAACCTTAATGCACCAATATTCTATGAACCAATTGCAATTACGACAAGTGGTAACTACACAGTTCCGGTGTTTAACAATGTAACCAATTATGCCATCGTTCTGGGTGGTAACTTATTACAGGATGGATCCATCTCTGGAATTACACTTGCAACAGGTTGTGTCAATGTAAGCTTGGAGAATTACACGAACCCAACACTAAATATCGGAACTTATAGCGTTGGGGGAGCTACTTTCAGCATCGCACCGAATGTCTCTGGAAAAGTTTATTCAGACTTATTGGAGTTGAATAGCAGTAACACCACAGACGTCTTCGGGTTCGCAAGTGGTAAATTCGTCGTAATGCGAGCGAGACTCGTTAGGTTTAACCCACTCACAGACCACTGGAGGTTTGAAATTGTTGCTGGAAGAACTGTCTATGTTAAATCGATAGAATCGCCGGTATCTATATTAATGGCACCCGTATTAAGGAAGGTAGAGATGCACAAGTTCTGCTTGTGCATGAATATTGGTAGCAATGGGACGGTCATTCTATCTAATCCTAACTCATCCACGAACGGAACTTTTGCTGTAGCACACAATGGGTTTGCGATGAGGAGATACTACCAGTATAGAGACATGGGTAATATTACGGTGATAAACGCCACTCCGGGAAACCTATCTGTATATTACAAGAATCCATGTAAATTACATGTCTCCTTGAATTTATCCAAGAACGCATCGATTAACGTAACTATAAATACGCCTTACACCTTCCATGGAAAGGTAATAGTAGTATCTAACGGAAAGGTTGTGTTCTCAGAGAACATAACGGTGAGAGCAGGTAACTTTAGCTATAGTATACCTATTGCAAACCTGACTTCATCTACTACAGCTATTGATGCGGCTGGTTCTCCTATCATCAAGGTGTACGACTTAGATAGCCAGAGGTGGATTGGTGCAGAATCTCTTAGCATAGCTGGAGTTTCTACAGCGCTCGTAGTAGCAGTTGTTGCTACGATGCTCATAGCAGTGGTGGCGGCTTCGATTTACTTAGTGAGAAAGCACAAGAAAGCAATGATAAACGAAATAGAAAATAGGGGTAAATATTTCAGGAAGATTTAAAATATTCTTTAATAATATCTATTTTTAATTTTTCGTCTTTTGCCTGCTCTGCTAACTCGTGTGCAAGTTCCAATACTTTCCTTGCGTTCGTAGTTTTTCCGTCTCTACGGTATGATTTCCCTATGAATAGGTGTGCTATTGCTAGTACTTCAAAGTTGTTTAATTTTTCGCACTCTTTGATTAGTTTTCTTGCTAACATCATACACTTTTTGTTCCACCAATTGCTTTTCTTGACTGAAGCAAGCACATCTGCTATTACCATCATGTTCTGCAGAACATAAATCTTCTCTGGATATTGTAGCTCTTCTAAGTGCTGTTGGTATATCTCGTATGCTTTTTCGAGCTCACCTGTTTTAGCCAATTGTTCTGCAAGTTTTATTGGGTTCAAGCTATCCCCTCCTTGAATATTGCCTTGATACCACCAGCTTTAGATTTTATGAGTTTGAAGTACCCTCGCTCACAATCGATTTTCAAGTAGTTTTCACCTACCTCACTCTTTTTTCCCCTTATTGTTATAGATATGTTTGGTGTTAAGATTTCCAGTATCTCTTTGTTATTTTTTAAAATCATGTCTCCTGCAATTATTGTTAATACTCCATTAGCTTCCTTACAAGTTAATCCATTCCTCTCTGAAAATTTCCTCAAATTTAGCTCTAACATGATGTTTATTCGTCTAACACAATATTTGAGTATTACGCAATATAAGGGATGTAGTTATATTTATATAAGGATATATATACTTTAAGTTATGCGGGATAAAATTATCCGGGAAAATCTTATTCATATGTCCTCTACGCTTCGTGTACCACTAATTATATCAAAGAAAATCGAGCAGAGGGCTCTAGAAATATTAGATAAGCTCGATAAGTCTGTTACCTTCAGGAGGAGGAAGACTAATGTTGCACGAGCTATCTTTTCACTTGCATGCGAAGATTTTGGAATAGTATTTAAGTGTCCTATTGAATTAAAAAAAGAAATTAGAAGGGCTCTTGGAATTCCACCAAAGACTTTGGAGGACATCTTGCTTGCGCAACTAAATGTGCTTAAAGAAGTATACCAATTTAGCGACGAATCTTTTCAGGAATTAAAACAGAGATGTTTGGATCTGATGCGTAAACATGGTTTTTCAACTCCAAATTACGGGTATCCTTTGTTTATAATTACCACAGTGTTGTCTGACAAAGATTTTAGGCGACGATTGGAGCAGGAATCTGTTTTAAAAATAAACTTGACCGAAATACCGTATTTCTTTGGTATGAGTGACGCGAGTATTAGAATGTTGAGGAGAAAAATTAAAGCCTGCACCCACTGAAAAATATTTAAACTATTTTTCATATTTATTTTTGGGTGATCGGAATGGAAATAGACGACTTCAATAAGTTATTTGAGCTAACATGTACTACTTTTGGAGGACAAGTAGAGGAAGAATATGGCGTTCTAATGTGTGCATTTGACGAGGGAGACTACGATAACTTCAAAGCCTTTTCACTGTGGTTGTTCAGAAATGCCGTCAAGAGCAAAAAACAGGGAGAATACCTAGTAAAGTGGTCTGGGTTCGACAAAGGAAACATAGTTGAGGAATTCTATGTAAATAATGGAAGGGGAAAAATTGAGGTAAAAATCGACAAACCTATTGCAAGTATGGAAAGTACATCAGTGTGGGTTCGAGATATCCTAAGTGAAGAAGGATTTAGTGATGCAGTTATAGATAGAGTTGAAACAAATATCTTCAAAGCATACGATAGTGCAGAAAAGGCTGTGGCTACGATGGATTACAGGAATAAAACTAGTGCACCGCCATATATATTTACGAGGGGAAGTATTCAATGTGAAGCGTTTACTAACTCCGATTACGATGAAGAAGATCTTGTGTGTACTGGTGAGATTGAAGTGTCGAGTTCTGATGCATTTTTCCCTGTAATGGGTGTCCTTGAAAGAGCTGTAGAGAGTGCAGTAGATATCGCAGAAGAGGAGTGGAATAGAAGTTTTGAAGACGAAGTAAAAGACCTTGCAGCGGGAATAGCTCTAGAACCAAAAGTATCTTAATATTTTACGTAAACTTTATATATCTTTTTGTATAACTCTATTCATGATTTCTATATTTAATAGTAAGTGCGTAAAGTCGAAGCACTATCCTGTAGTCGGTAAGACGACAGTATATATAAAACACGACGAGCATTTTGGGAAGTGCTTAATTCACGAATCTAACTTTGTGACTCCAAATATGCCAAAACTGCACTATGCTCTATCCTTTAGAGTTGTCGGTGAAACGATAAACATAACAGGGTTATCTCAGGAGCTATCCAAGTACGACAAAGCATGGGTGTTCGAGAAAAGAGATGGTTTCAACTGTCTTTTCTATGAGTATAAGGGAAAAATCATTCCTAAAACGAGGCAAAGCCCAATTGCTACAGGTAAGATAATGGACATAATCAACCTTAGAGAGTTTCCATATGACAAAATTAAACATATGGTAAGAGACGGATATGTACCTATTTTTGAAGTTTGGGGTACTGTATTAGATAAATTCCAGATTTTGCATAGCTGTATTAACTTAGCAGAAGTGCAGAAGGTAGAAAACTTACCGGAGTTAAATGTTGACCTAATCGCGGTAATGGAGGCGGATTACGAGACATATGAATATCGATTTCTTCCACCTAAGAAAATAATCGATCTATCACAAGAATACGGACTGACTCACGTTAAGTTCCATGGAGTAACAGATGTAAGCTTAGACAAGTTATTGGAACTGATGGAAGAGGCTGAAAAAAAGAACGAAAAAACGTATCTAACTGAAGGGTATGTTTTGCACTGTTATCCAGAGTATGCAATGTTCAAGCTAAAACCCATGGCGATAATGGTAAAGGACATCGTATTGTCTAAAACGGTACCGAGAGATAGAATAGTGTTAGAAATCTCTAAAGTAGCTTTGGAGAACAGCATATTAGAAATTATGTGTAATCCCGACGAGTATATACAAGAAGTGATTGAATATCTTAAAGAAGACTATTCTTTAACTAAAAAACACCTAAAGAAAATAAGAGAGGTATTCATCGACTTCTTTGCACAGGAGTATGTAAAACACTTCGAGGAGGAACCGTGGAAGTTAGGTGTACACAGCATGTTCATCAGAAGGATTAAAGTTAAGAAACTAAAGTAAACTTTATCTTCTCCTTATTTGTCTAATTATTATGCGAGACGGTTTACTGGATACTGTGAAAGTTATAGCGAACAGCATCGCTTTCATACTGATGGTAGTTCTAGCGCTGTATGCTTTTAACTTCAATCCACTGTGGGGTATAGCTCTTGCGTTCTCCGCTTTTGACCAAGTAGAAGATGTATATGAGGTTGTATCTGGTAGAGCCTTGCTTCCGAGGTGGTTTAGGTGGATAGATGTAGTATGTGAGGGAATCGTCCTAATACTCGGATTGCTTATGTTCGTATTTGGTATCTCATATTGGTATGTGTTTTCTAGCTGGTTCTTTGCAGTATGGACAGTGGTATCGTGTATGATGGTATATACTTCTGCTAGCGACATCTACGACGACTTCAGGTTTATTTCGCACAGAGTTCTCGGCCACAACCCAATTGAGATGAAGATCTATAGTGCTGGTAAATACTTCAAGAAGAGGTGATACTATGAGTAAGTACTTCAAACAGGTGAAACCAGATCCCGTTCCATGGAAAGCATTGATGCTCGTATCGGCTCTATTAATGGTTTCTGTTGTATCCACCTTGCCTGCTATCCACAGCGTTAGTCAACTTTCTACTAAGGCCGATCCTGCAGTATTGGCAGCTATAAAGGAGAATAAAGTTGTCTTTGCCACGATCTGCTATTACGGTAATGTATATGCTCCCGGAATGGTAACCATGGAAAGTTGGCACTTTGGAAACCTAACTATCGCTTACGTAAAACTTCCTCCTTCTGCGGCGAAACAACTATTGCGAGAAAAGAATGTGGTTAGGATATATAGTTGGGAAAAATTCGAATTACCTCCATACAAATTCGTAGTAAAGAGAGAAGGAGTGACTTATGACTTTTCTAAGGATTATAAGAGAATATACACTAAGGCTAACGATGTTTATACGGGTAAAAACGTTACGATAGCGGTAATCGATACTGGTGTGGATTACCTGCACCCTGACTTCTTCAGAGGTGGAAAGACCGTATTTAAAGCATTGGTAAGTGCAATCTATTTAGTAAATGGACATTGCTTGGTAGTAAACTGTTCTGGGTACAATTATACTCAGATGTACCACATTTACCAGTACGAACTAAAAATATTGAAAGATTATGGAGGAAAGTACTATCCTTTTGAAGATTTGTGCGGACACGGCACGCATGTTTGCGGGATAATCGCTGGACAAGGCGTAGCTTCAAATGGTAGGTACAAAGGGATTGCCACAGGGGCTAACCTAATTATGATTAAAGCGTTTTACGGCGATGGACATGCTACACAAGCTTCTATCCTCAACGCCTTGCAGTGGGTTTACGATAATGCTAAGAAATATCACATAGAAGAGTTGTCGTGCTCTTGGGGATATTATCCACAGACAGATTTGGAAACTCCTATTGAACTTGCGATGGATAAACTCGTCCATGACAAACACATCGTCGTGTTTTGTGCTGCGGGGAACGAGTTTGCTCTCCCAACCACAATTATCAGTCCTGCTAGGGATCCAAATGTCATAGCTGTTGGTGCGATAGATCCATACACAAATAAACTGGCTTACTTTAGCTCATGTGGAAATCCTGTAGTTCCTCCTCTTGCACAGGATAAGAAAGTCAAACCCGATTTTGTGGGTCCGGGTGTGAACATAATAAGTTGTGCATCTCACTTAGTTGCTTTCCCGGCAGATGCTGTGATCAAAGGGAACGGTGGGGATTACGTTATAATGAGTGGTACTTCTATGGCCACTCCCGCTGTAGCGGCAGTTTACGCATGCTTTATACAGTATTGGGAACAAGTCTACCATAAAATGCCAACTATGCTAGACTTCATAAAATGGACACGCAAACATGGTCATGTGTACGACCCTATGGGAAAGGATTTCGTTACTGGGTGGGGTGGTCCAGTGTGTCCGAACTAATTTTTAGTAAACTTTAAATATTATTAAACGAAATACCTAATTATGCTTGTACCTGTAGAGATTGTAGGAAAGAGGAAAGACTTTGTAGGAAGAAATATTCTAACAAATAAAATTATTTTTGTGAGAGATGGTAGAGAGGACACAAGAATCAAAATCAGCCACTATGCAGTAATAAGGATTCACAAGGAATACGAAAGGTATAGTATTGGGACACCAGTCCTATATGGCGCTTATGACGAAATACATGGAGAACTAAAGGATTTGCTAACTAGAACACTCAAGGATCTCTCTGCTAATAGGTGTGAACTCGTACCAGTAGTACATTCAGTCGGCAGAAAAGTCGAAACACTCGGTCTTGGTATCTATTATGAACGACACTGTTTTGGCGATGTTTACCTCCATTACATCGATGCAGTCGACTTTGCACAAAAAGCTGACAAAATTAAACCCATAATTGAGTACAACGAAAAGATTAGAGAGATTAACAAGAAAATCGAAGAGACGATAAAATCATTAGACAAAAACCCTTCAACCGCTCTGTTGCCAGAAGACTGGGATTTTGAAAAGTCAGAGTGGAAGGAATCAGGGAAAAAGAAGATTCAGGAAAGAAAAGAGATTGTATTTTCTATCGTTAGTAATTTGCCACCCAAACCAGAACCTGACAGCGTAGAGTTGAGGAGGTGGTTATTTGTCAGCAGCGGTGTATTCGTGAAAGATGTATATTCAGACACTATATGCATTTCCAGTTATACTACTCTTCCAAGGGTTCACGTACATGAATATCTCTCAAAACACTTCACAAACATAGACGAAATCTTGGAAAAACACGGAAAGAAAATCATGGGTGGATACATAATAAAGTATTTCCCTATACCGATTTACAGCAGAGTTTGGGACGACAGCTATGGAAAGTTAATTACAGGAGGAATCTACGGAGGATGCTGGAGAGGGGAAGACTACTTGTACTTTATGGAAACAACAGCATACGGTAAGAAGGCTTACGTAGTTTATCCAGCAATCATAGCAGAAAGCAAAGAGGAAGCAATGAAGAGAGCTGAAAAAATAGCGGACGGCGATGGAACAGTAGAAGGTGTAGCGGTTGAAAAAATATCGGAAGGTGTGTGGATAATTAAGTGGAGCGTCTTCGACTAATCTATTTGACCTCCTACCCGCCCTAAAGGACGAGGTTTCCGCACGGAGGGATAATTATGAGATATTATGTAGTAATCTTTAATTTCCTTTCTTAATTTCATACCTTATGCAAGAGGAGTTACTTAGGAGGTTGGAGCAACAAAAGAAAATATCTATTATTATAAATGCTTTTGTGATACTTATATACCTATATATGGTATCTTCAATGTTTTCGACGCTTACAGGGGTAAAACTCTCCACAGTTTTGCACAGATTTCTTCAGCGGAAGGTTATTGTTCCTCCAAACTGGGTAAAGAAGTATAGTTTTGAGTTGTACTTGTTGCAGTGGATAGTATTCTTCCTGATATTAGTTGATTTTCCCGTGGCTATGTATTTCAGAGACGAAGAGGGAAATGTTCGAGTACCTCACATCTATTTACTTGTAATTAGTTTCCTATATGTAGTAGCTGGTTTTATTCTATTTTCTGCGTACGGGTATGGCTTTGACCTATTGCTGTTTATATTTGGGTCAATTAGTTTGGTTAGATGCATCCGAAACATAAGCAAACCAAAGGAAGAGTTACAAACAGACCTTTTTGAAGAGGCTTAATTTTAAATAGTCTTTATACAACTTTTTTATATGCCAGACATACAGGAGGTAGTACAAAAGGTTTTAAAGAAATATAGCCAGTATGGTATAGACGAGGAAAGAACTCTTGATAAACTCGTTAAACCTGCCGTTCTTGCGTGTTCTACTGTAGCAGATTCGGAGAAAAAGTTTTTTGGGTGCCTAAACGACAGTTTCGTATACACTAGAAAAAAGCTTGCATCTATTGCTGACGAATTTAGAGGGGCTGAGACGAACGAAGAGAACTTGAATAAACTTAAGCAGAGGTTAAATGAAGTGTGCATGAAGGGTGCTGGAAAGTGCCTTGGAGATCTAAACGACGAATTAATTAAGGCATGTTCTCACCTGCCGACCATGGACAAAGTGATAGAGTGTGTAGAAGAGGGTGCTTATTACGCCCAGTTAGCGAACTCAAATATAAAGTAAACTATGACATGGCAAAGCGTAAAAAACCTATACCTTACTTTTGCTATATCTTTTTTAGCCTTACTTACAGCTATTTTTACTTCAGCACCAGAAAATTATAGGATTGCGTTATTCACTACGATGTCTATGCCGGTTATGTATGCGGCGAAGTATTATCACAGTGGTGGAAAATACTTCAGAAACATTGAGAGGGAGATACTAACAGACATACAAGTGTATTTGGCATCGTATTTCGCTGGATATGTCATGTATGTTTCCACTACTGCTGACGCGAGCTTGCAGGGAATGATATTATTTGCCATAGCGTATACTGTAGTAATACTGATGAGGTATGCTTTACAGCTGTGTTATTCGTTTACAAAACCCTTTACAAATCCAGACTCTCCATTAATAATAATACTATTGTCCTTTATAATTTCGTGTACTTTCTTCTTCGTTGAGATGGTATTCCTGAGGTGGTATTCATGTATAACTATTTAATGTCTGTGAATTTTAACCTGAAATTCGTTCTAGAAGTTTTCTTAGGGTACTTAGCGGTTCAAGTAATAACTGCTCTTGCAATAACCGCCATGATTAAAATAGGGGTGGAGCCGGAGGATGTATCTTTTTTGAGTCTTCCCGTATTTGATAGAGTAGTTGACGAAGTAGTTCAATCTGTTTTGCTTGCACCTTTACAAGAAGAAATCATCTTTAGGGGATTGACCTCCCTGCTGTTTGGGTGGTTTGGTGTAATCTTTGGAACTGTGGTTTGGGCTGCGGCGCACTTACCATCCCGTATATCTAGTTTTAGCACGTACTCGTCAAGTATACAAAAGAAAGCAGCAGCTATACTGTTTGGTATATATGCAGTATATGGCGTTTACTTTTCGTGGTTGTGGTTAGCTGGTGCAGGGTTAATCGCGGTATTTATGCACTTACTCAATAATGCGGTTGCAATATATCACAAGTACAGGTTTTTAAATAAGAAAGAAACAGACTTATTTGAGGAGGTTCCTGCACCAGTCTCAGACGATGACATATGGATCGACAGCAATCCTCCAGAAGAGCCAATTTCTTTGAGAGAACTCGATCCAAAACACTTTAAAGTGCTAGTAAAAGACGAAAAAATCCATGTTGAGGAAGTAGGTGAAGAACATAGACCCACTGCTATGTCCTCTCGTAGCACTAAGAGACAGGAGAACAAGGTGCTTAGGAGTATTGCTGAGACGAGGTTGAATTTACACTTCATTGATAGGTATGTTGATGAAGGATTTGAGGAGTAGTGTATTAAAAATTAAATATTTTTTGGGAAAATAGAAGTATATGTTCACCCAAATTGTAATCGGGAATTCTACAGTGGTTTGGCGTGACGGGAAATGGATCGATGAAAATGGTACTGTAGTGGACCCCGTGTCTATGTTAAAATCAGGAATGCAAGCGTACTTCGTCGTTAATGGGATGAAAATACCGATAACTTCACAGGAAAAACTTATCGAGAATTTTCTTGAATTACACAAGGACTATCTCAAAAAAGTGTCTAAACTGAAGGAAGCTTTATTCTACGGTGCGAGGGATTTGGTAGCTCGATCTTCTTACTTAATACACCGCAGAAATTATTCGCATTCGTTCGTATCCGCGCTACAGGTGTTGTACGGTTGTAGGATGCATGAACTAAACATTTTTGAGAGTGTAAGTAAAGAGATAGAATACAGAAAAGGGTCGTCAAGGGAGAGGTTACTCGAATTATTAAACATAATTGGGGTTCGAGAAGATAATTTAGACAAACTCAGAGAATTCATAGTGCTCTTTCCTGCACTAAATGCTCACTTCATATTAAATGTGCGCGAGATCGTGTTTTGCAAATTGAAAGAGGCGAAAGCACTAAAAGAGGCAGGATTACCAATATATGAGGCAGGGGTGATCCCTTGAAGAAATTGAAAGTATTCGTAGCTTTTTCGGTAATAGTATTCTTGGCTTATGTCTACTTCCATCCTCAGACTGTCCAGATAACCCCCACAGTAGTATGCACGAGTAACAATTACACCGTTATAAAGGCAGTTATTGGGTCAAAGATCTACAATTTAACTGTTGAGGGGAAAGTTACTCAGGATAAAGCATATCTTGTGTTTAGGAGAGGGGTGCCTGTGGTACTTATACAGCGAGAATCTCCGCATCCCGTACTAAGGTATTCTGTTGTCAATACTTTGGAGAAGTTACCGGAGGTGGGACCGTGAAAAAATTCGTCGTGTTGTTGCTGTTTGCTTTGGTTGTTTGTGGGTGTAGTCAGAACAGCCAAAAACACTCCAGTTTGTTTAACATTCCGCCACCAAATGTAACTCATAAGCTCTTCGTAGTTAATAGTAGTAATATCTCTGTTCACACAGTATCTTTAATCAACTCTACGCATACTTTGAACTCCTCTAGGGTTACGCAAGAATACATCCCCCCTCCATACAATTGGACAAAGCTAAGGTTGTTTGCCGGCCATGTCGGATGGGGGTATGGATATTATCACCCACTAGTAATTATTGCCCAAAATAATACGTCGTACATAGTGTTCTACTTAAATAAGTCTGTAAACACTACCTCTGACGTGTTAAAGTATATCTACAAGCAACAGTACATTTACACGAATTATAAGAAGTTGTATGTAAATGGTACGGTGTTTAATATATCGAAGATGGTAGTAGTTAGGAAGGAGGGGACATCATGAATAAAGGTCTAGTTTTTTTAGTGTTGTTAGTGTTTGCTACACCCATCTGTGGGTGTGTTCAGAATGTACCACAAACCTACTTGAAAGCTACTCAAAATTCTAACCTACAAGTAGTTGAGACAAAAATTCCAATTAAAAACATCGCATTTTTTAGCGATGGAATTGGGATCATGTACTACAAGAGAGGGAGGGTTTATCTTGCATTTATCAACACCAACAACTCAAGCGCATTTGAACAAGCCGAAGTTCCGGCAAAACTATATTTTAGTGGCAACATTCTGAAGAAAGTCGTCGTACACGGGAGGGTTTACAGCGTGTATAGGGTTGTCCAAAGAAAGATAGTTAACGGGACGATTGAGTGGGTGAACGTCTCACACTAACAACAGTATACTCCTTTATTTATTTTTAATTCTGTCTTCTTTTCTATGTTCTTTTTTGCTCCTTAGTAGTGGTTTTAAAATAGTAAACGTAATGATAAAAAAATATTAAAACTGCTGATAATATAAATCAAGCCTTCTTTGGTCTTTTAATTTTTCAATTAATTTATTAATATCAAAACCAAATATTCTATATTCTTTTCCTCTAATTTCGCTTATTCTGTTTTCTAATTCTATTACTTTTTGTAGTAAATTGGGGTATTCATAATATAAAGTTATTATTTTGTTTACGCCACCGAAAGGACAGAAAAAGCAACTACTTTTTCTTGGTATTTTGCAAAACTTATAGAGGATAAGTTTTATGCAATCAATACGTCTTATTCCTTTTTCTACAAGTGGATAAACATACTTAACGTTATATTTTGTTTCGTAGTAATTCTTTAATCTCTTACTATTATATACTCTACTTTTTTCATCAACCGTGTATGCTATATGAATTTCAGTTTTAATTCCATTTGCCCTATTCCTTAAAAGAATTTTTTTTATGTATTTGTAGAATGGTTGTATTTTCCAATCACTTGTGCAAAATCTATTGGAAAAATTTGGAACTAAACCGGTTACGTAGCAGTATTCATATAAACTATTGAAATGTAATATTTTATTTCCTACTTTTCTTTTTAATGTTGGTTTTACTATATCTATTTTGTAACCAAGTTTTTCCAAAAAATGTATATATCCATACGTATATGGCATTTCTGCTCCTGTGTCGCAAAATACTATTTTGTCATAATCGTATAAAGTTAATAAAGCAACACTATTCACACCTGCCCCAAAACTCAGTATTCTATATACCATTTAGTATCACCTCAACAAATTCTTTTAAAGATATAAGTACATCCTCCTCAATGGACTTAGACACAGCAGAGAGATTCAGGGAACACTACAACTGCCCAGTATATTGCTGCGCCATTGGAAGAAAGGGTAGAAAGTGGTATTAGTTAGTATAATCCCATTAATTCTGGTGAAAGTGTAGGGTGTCTTACTCTTCTCCCTTCACCTCCTCTTACCTCTATCACAACCAAAGGGATTATTTTGGAGAAAAGCCTTCTTAACTTCTTTGGGTCGATGTCCTCGCCAAGCGCCTCAAGGACTTTTACGTAAGCAAGGTACAAGATTGAATAAATGGATATGCTTGTATTCTCATTATCCATTGCTTTCCCTATTACTTTTTCCAACTCTTCTTTTAGCTTGCGGTCTACATCACCTATTTCTGCTCTTAAGGTGGCGTATTCCGCGAATGCTTCAAAATAGATGTCTTCAGACCCTTCTATATCTTTATACTTCCCTTTCTCAAACTCTTTGAAAAACGCCCTATATCTTCTTAGTGCGTGGTTAAACACTCCTGCATCCGCAAGCAATCTCGCTTCGTTGAGTATATCTATTCCGTAGTTTGCCATATTAAAAGTTCCTTAATACAATATATATTTCTTTTGTGCAGTAATTTATATATTTTCTCTCGGAGACTATAGTTATGCGATGTCCAGAATGTGGTAGTAATAACATTTTTACTGATTCAAAGAGAGGGGAGAAAGTATGTCTTGATTGTGGCTTCGTAATTGATAGCTGCGAGATCGACCATGGTCCTGAGTGGTTCAGGTACGATCCAGAAACTGTACAAAGGAAGTGTAGAGTAGGAAGTCCAACGACCTATACTCTTCATGATAAGGGTTTACAGACCGTAATAAAGGGGAATAGAGATGTAAACGGACATTATGTAGATGCTCGAAACCTGTTTAGGGCGAAGAGAAAAGTTACAGTTCTAAGCAAGAGAGAAAAACGGTTAGCGAGCCTTCTGCACGAAGTAGAGAGGATAGTTTCTATGGCTGGACTGGGAAAGTCTGTCAAGGTACATGCTTGCTACTTATGCCATAAAGCATGTGATGTTCTTACGAATAAGAATTACGAGGCTGCAGCGGCTGCGATAGTTTATTTGGCGTGTAAGACAATGGATGTTCCCGTAACTATTGATGAGATCTTAAAATGTACCTTTGCGGAGAGGAAGTTGGTAACTAAGTATTACAAAATTTTGCAGAAGGAACTGAACCTCAGGACGCCTCCCACGAATCCCGAAAAATACTTACATAAGATCGTTTATTCGTTAAAAGTTAAAGATAAAATGGAGATAATCAGGATGGCAGAAGGCTTATTGAGGAAAGTTGATGGAAATATAGGCGGAAAAAAGCCGATAGGGGTTGCCGCTGCAGCGGTGTACATTGTAGGGAGAGGAAAGGGGGTAACACAAAAAGATGTGGCATACGCGGCAGGAGTAACAGAAGTAACAGTTAGAAACACGTATAAAGAAATAATGAAATTAATCGGAGATTAACTCAACGCTATATACTTTTGCACCACTTATCGTCGAAACCCTGTACCTCTTTTTGAAATCTTCGATTAATTCTTCTTCCGTCGCATATTGCGTGTTTTTCAGAATGTCTTTTAGTGGGATGTTTCCTACTGAATACACTTCCCCATCTTTTTTCACTGTACCAAAGAACTTTACGAACACTTTCGTCCTCTTGTTTCCGTTTATGTTTGTTACACCTTGCGATCTATTAAACCTCCTAAATATAAAATACGTTTTTTTCTTTCTAAGCTCCTCTAGCGGTACCTCCAAAAATACACTCCTCATAGTAGAGTGTGTGTAAATATACGTATATAAAAATTACTAAAAAGGTATTGTGGTGTCCCTTTTGTTAGAGTAACATCGATGCGTACTTCTTCCTAAGGGCTGGGTCTTCTATATCAAATACGACACAGTACACATATCCTCCGTACCACGGCATGCAGTATTGTGGGTCGCCGTATCGCGTCTGTCTCCATCCTGTCCACCTACTAAGGTGAGTAGATATTCCTTTGGGCTTTGCGCTGGCTTCGACTCCACAGATGTCTCCGTATTTCTCGTTGAACTCTTCGATTGCCTCGTGTATTTTATCCCACTTAACTCCAGATTTATAGTAGTCATGCCAAATTTCATCTATGGTTCCAGCTAGTTCGAGCATTTTATCCGTACAAAAATCTATCAGTTCTTCGTCTTGTTTCTTTTTATGTATGGTATCTATTACAGAACTCATATTTTATAATCCAAACAATAAATATATAACCCTTATTCTATGGTTGTCTCCTTGTGGTTGTCTGACCTCCCCCCTCTGTGTTTGTGCGCAAGGGGTGTTTGAGAGTGTCTAAAAGGTGGTGCATGATAAACAATACACAATATAAAAAAAGAAAAAGTACAAAAACAAGTAAGTTCGGAGTACCTGGCAGGATAAATCATGATTCGAGCGAATTTTATGCAAGTAGGTTATACGATGATTTTCCTACTGAGAGAAATGTCAAGTATGTAGAGAACTCTATTCCAAATGATTGTCTAAACAAAATTTTCTGCAAAAGTAGCGAAAATATGGAAGAGTTGCCTGATAATAGCGTTCATCTAATGGTTACCTCTCCCCCATATAATGTGGGAAAAGAATATGATCAAAATCTCTCTTTTAGGGAATATAGAGAGTTTTTAAAAAGAGTCTGGAAAGAAGTTTACAGAGTCCTAGTTCCTGGTGGCAGAGCATGTATAAATATTGCAAACTTAGGAAGGAAACCGTATATCCCGCTTCACGCTTTTATAATTAAAGACATGTTAGATATTGGATTTCTTATGAGAGGAGAAATTATCTGGAATAAGGGATCAAGTGCCAGCCCATCTACTGCCTGGGGTAGCTGGTTATCTGCTAAAAACCCTACTTTGAGAGACATCCATGAGTACATCCTTGTTTTTTCAAAAGACACCTTTAAAAGAGAGAATCCCCAAAAAAGAGAAAGTACAATATCAAAGGAAGAATTTTTAGAGTTTACAAAAAGTGTATGGACCTTTCCAGCAGTTTCAGCGAGAAAAATAGGGCATCCTGCACCATTCCCCGAAGAATTGCCATATAGATGCATTCAGCTATACACCTTTAAAGAGGATGTTGTTTTAGATCCATTTATGGGAAGTGGGCAGACTGCAATAGCTGCTATAAAAACTGGCAGATATTATATTGGCTACGAGATAAACGAAGAATACATCAAACTGGCAGAGAGACGAATTCATGGTGTGCAAGACAAAGTGTATTAAATTTTATATATTGTTATCTCTAATTAGGTGGTATGAAAAAAATAGTGTTGATCCACGCAAATGTTGACATAGACGCACTTGTTTCTGCATTCATCTATTCTAAACTAAACCCTATTGACGACATAGTAACTGATGTAAATGCGATTCCTCCTAAATCTCATGTCGCAGTACTTGATATGCCTTTGCACATTGTTGAACAAGTACTAAAACAGAAATCGTGCAGGGTCGAGCACTACGATCACCACGATGGATCTGCGCCTTCTACCGCACAAATCCTAAAAGAGAAGTTTTCTGGCCACCCCAGGTGGTTACCAGCATTCGATCTGCTCGTTGACCTAGCTAACTACACAGACACAGCACAGCACCTGAAGCTGGAGAAGCCTGCAAGATACTTCCACATCTCTTCTATGATTCCTGCGATGAGGAGATTAAGAAAAAAGGACGCAGAAATAATTAAGAACATTTTTGCAATCTTTGAACTATATTTACCGTGGCTAGACGAGATGGCTGAAGCGATTGACGAAATAAAGGACATCCCGATATTTGAGAGGCAGTATAGGGTTGCAGTGGTAGAGAGTGCATCAACCGCCATAAACCAGACACTGTTTGAGAATGGGGTGGAGCTAATCATATTCAAAGATGGGAACAACATAGGCGTGTTGAGGAATGTGCTAATCGACAAACCAGATCTCAATAAATACAAGGATAAACTTCGTGAGTTACTCAAGAGCAAAGGTGCAGAGGGAGAGTACAAAGAGTGGTTTTTCCATCCTAATGGATTTATCATGGCAAGAGGTACGAGAAAACATCCCGCGAAAACACCTTCTGCTCTAACTCTGTACGACCTACTAGGTCTATTCTGAGGTGGAAATATGACGGGAGATGTATCTAAGAGGATCGTCGCTAAAGTATCTCAATACCTCTCTAGTAATCGTGAGGTGACGGTAAAGGACATGACTATGGATTTGCTCCTATCTGAAAGTAGTGTTAGAAAGGCATTAAATGTCCTAATGGCACAAGGGTTAGTGGTTAAGGTGAAACGGTATCGTGGTACAAGATATAAGTGGATAAAGGAGAGGGATTAAATTGTACACATTTAAATGTAAAAAGTGTTGGACTAAATTTATATCCAGAGCCGAGCTTCGCTATTGTCCTTTTTGCGGAAGCGAGCTGAGTTGTGCACTGTACTTTGGAGACATACTGGATGAAGGGGTGATATTATTCGAAAAACCGTAGAACGGCTTCTTCAATCGTTTGTAGGAAAATCTCCAACACTCAAAGCAAGAGCGCATGGTAAACAAGTCTCAATCGGATTTGGTTTCATCATTGTTTATACAGGAAAACAAGTAGTCCCCGAAGACGCATTCGAAGCCAGAATCTGTAGTATTGGTGGTGGTTATTATATAGAACCGTGGTGTGTAGCTGAAATAATTGAGCGCGATGGAGTGCTGTGCTCAGAATTAGAAGAACATATAAAAACTCTTGAGAAATGGTTCACTAAATTTGGTTTAAAGCTTATCAGTTCTTTGTGCAGTGATTAGATACCTATATTCTCTCGAATCCCTATTGATGGGTCTGCTGATATATTCTGATATATCTGAAACTCTATGGGATAGTTAGAAATGGTTAAAAATTAATTAATTGTGGACATGCTAGTCGTGCCAACACAGATGAAAAAAGAGGGAGTGTGGTGGAGTTAGGGAAAGAGTTTTTTAGCCCTCTTTACTTTTTCTTTTTGTCGCAATTTTTGTCTAATGTACCAAGCATATCTCTCGAATTCGCTATATTCTCTTAGTGGTATTCTTACATCTATGTCTTCCTCTTTGTCGTGAATAATTATCGTCCCGTGGACGAAGTCTTTTGGTGTTATCCCTAGCTTTTTTAGGGCATCTTTGATGTTTCTTCCCTTGAGCAACATTTCTGGATCGAAGCAATTAGTTATCGGTTCAATACCTCCTTTGTCTAAGGATACACAAATCCTCATAAAATTATCTTGGATCGAGGAATTTATTTATTTTTCTCAAATTGATCTAAGCACAAGTGTAGTAATCCATATATATTTTTATGCTAATTCTGGACTATGTACACAAGGTTATCGGACTTTTTCCCTCCATACGAGGGTAGTTTACAGGGTACATGCGTTCTCTGCGGTCGTGAAACTGATAAAGGGCATCCAGTGAAATTTTCGTCCAATTTTACGGCGTGGTCTCTGCTGGGGGCTGGAGATTGTATATGTGAGCGGTGCTATACTCTAATTAATGACCAAACCTACAGAAGGAAAAGCTGGGTTATCTCTTCTAAAGGTATTAAGTATTTAACTCGAAAAGATGTATTGCCAACGCTTTTAGAGCCTCCAGAACCCCCATTCTCCATATATATCACGAAAACGGGAAAGAAGCAGGGATTTTTGCAACTGATGAATAGAGTGAGTTTATCGAGGAACACCTATTATGTGTCATTTGAAGACTCTCTGATCTTTGTTGACAGGAAAGAGTTGGCAGAAATGGTAAAAGTGGCGAAAGAAGCGAGGAAACTGAAGTTCACGAAGTCGGACTTGGTTAATCCGTCCGTAAAAAGGTGGGAGCACGAGGAACTGTGTAGGAAGGTTTTGAGGTATAAAGGTAACCCGTTATGGCAGGTGGTAGTTTATGCAGTCGAGTAATCAAATTGAGCGAGTATGGGTAGAAGTACTTGCACATGTGTATAAAGCTGTGAATTGGAGGCAAGTATGCAGAAATAGATCAGCATACGATGTTTTTGAGCATAGGCTTGAGTTCTCTAAGTACGAGCCAGACATTCCAAGCGTCCTCCAGAGGTTGTGCAACAGCTTATCTCTGCAAGCTCCACCGCTACCGCTCGACGACATCGAGTTCTTGAGGGAGAACGAGAAAGAGGCATTGAAAGTCTTAAGGAAATGGACAAAGTTGCTTGTGCTGAAGGCGGCAAAGAGAGCCAAGGAGATCAAGGAAGAGAAGAAAAAGAAGAAGGAAGAATGTGGAAAACAGTCTGACAACACTAATTCTGGTGGAAAGTCCGCATCTTTGGTAGATTTTGTAGATGATAGTGGAGGTGAGTAATGTGTTTGGATTTGGGTTGTTCAAAATAGAGGGGAGGATTAAAGCACTCTCTCCCGTATTCCACGGGGGAGACGAGAAGACAGGGAGCGTGGTGTTGCTAAGGAGAGAGAGGTTTATTGTGGATGGAGAACCAATGGACATTCCCGTAATATCGGGGAACGCTGTTAGGGGTGTGTGGAGGAGGTACGCCTTTCTGGACTTTTTATCTCTGCTTGACTACACACTCGATGTATCCAATAAGCAGGGAAGGAAACTTTACCACACGCTGTTTACGGGCGGTGTCTTAGAGGGAACGGATACGGGAGCAGAGATAGACGTCGAACTCAAGAGAAAAGTCTTCGAATACATTATACCGGCAAGACTCTTTGGTTTCAGCTTTGGAAACCAGATGATTGAGGGAAAGCTGAAAGTGGGAAAGCTATTGCCGATTTGCGAGGAACTGAACGACTACTTACCGGTTAAATCCAGTAAATCTGTGTACACGATGATAGGCAAGAGCTTCCAAACCCGAAAAGACGACATCAGGGATAGAGAAGAGGACGAACAGGCTGTGCAGATGCTCGTTGAGTATGAGGTATTTGTACCGGGAACGGAGTTCTACCACAAGGTGATGGTGGAAGACCCAGGACCCATCGACGTCAGTTGCCTTGCGAGGGTGACAGAGTTATGGAAGATGAAACCTTTCATTGGCGGGAAATCGTCCATAGGCATGGGAGAGCTTGAGATAAACTACGGTTTAGATGAGACGAGCGAGGAATACGTGAAATTCGTGGAGGAAAAGAGGGATGAGATATGCTCGGTGCTGGAGGACCTGAAGAAGAGATTGTAAACGATTATGACAATTTGAAAGTAGTCTTCAAGCTCGAAACACCAGTATGCTTAACGTATCCATTCCTTTTTTTCGATGGAATTCTGGCACACTTAGCGAACAGAAGGGA
>Ga0256840_1000406_pt1 | contig 44651 bp, 31 predicted proteins | sample 355202metaG_FD_185969 | JGI IMG/M metagenome (GOLD analysis project Ga0256840, IMG submission 185969) | Hydrothermal vent microbial communities from Mid Atlantic Ridge, Atlantic Ocean - 355-202 | ecosystem: Environmental > Aquatic > Marine > Hydrothermal vents | place: Atlantic Ocean: Mid...
CCATTGTGTTCTTCCTAAAAGACCAATGCTTAATGTCTCTCTCGATCCTGCATATGCAGGATTTACTACATTCATGTTATACATATAATGTGTATACTGTGGGTCTTGCTGACCGTAAACCGATGTAGCTGTTAACAGTAATATTAATACTGATATAAATAATGTTCTTTTCATAAAAATAATCAAATTATGGGTTTATAGGGGTTTGTTTTATTCTCACTTCTTGCAAATTTAATATAATTTATTTACATAGGATAGACTGTTTTATTTTTTTTTAATGCTTCTGCACAGGAAGTTGTAAAAAAAAACATTTTCATACACTTCTATTTATCAAAAAAATACCATTCTATTTTTCTTTATTTTCTAAATCTAAATTACAAACATATAGCTATACTTCCTTTAATCCCCCTCAATTAATCTCTACGTACATTTTAAATAATTTACACTTCAACCTTTTATAAATATAGCATCTATTAATCTAAATTTTAATTTGATATTTTTTAGTTTGAATGATTTCTTAGAGGTAGGCAGATAGGTTCACATGTTTAACTTGAAGGGAATTCAGAATGGAATTCAAAAGAAAAACAACTCGTTATTCCGTCAAAATGTTTTATGCAAATTTTGCCGTTTATTTATTTTATGTCATTGAAATTCTTAGTCAAACTTAGGTCAAAAGTCTCTTTTTCTATATTAATTTTAGGTTTTATAAATTCTGAATTTCACTAATTTCAACATTTTGGGAATATTTTTTTTTAAATGTTTCATCGGTAACTATAATTTATATTTCACATTCATTATTAGTTGAAAATTGACTACATTTGCAATTATTTAGAATTAATCTATATAACTCATGATACAAGTTAGTGAACAGGCGAAAAAAAAAGTTATTTTAATGATGCATGAAGATGGCTTTAATTACAAAACAGATTTCGTACGCGTTGGTGTAAAAAGCGGCGGTTGTTCTGGACTCTCTTACGAACTGAAATTCGATAAAGAACAGACAGAAAACGACACGCTTTTTGAAAGTAACGATATTAAAATAATCGTAGAAAAAAAGAGCTTCTTATATTTAGCTGGTACTATTCTTGAATATTCTGGAGGTTTAAATGGTAAAGGTTTTGTTTTTAACAATCCTAATGCGCAAAGAACTTGTGGTTGTGGAGAAAGTTTTTCTCTTTAATATTAATTGCTAATTAATTTATTTTAAGACAACACTATGAATAAATATACCGAAGACGACTTAAAAAAAGAATTAGAAACTCAAGAATATGAGTATGGGTTCTATTCCGAATTAGATTCTGAAACTTTTCCTAAAGGATTAAACGAATCTATCATTCGCGCTATTTCTAAGGAAAAAGAAGAACCTAAATGGATGACCGAATGGCGTTTAGATGCTTTTAAGATTTGGCAAGAAATGGAGGAGCCTGAATGGGCAAATGTACATTATAAAAAACCAGATTTTCAAGCTATTTCTTATTACTCTGCTCCTAAAAAGAAAGAAAAATTAGATAGCTTAGATCAAGTGGATGCCGAGTTACTCAAAATGTATGCTAAACTTGGTATTTCTGTTAACGAACAAAAAAGAATGAATAATGTTGCGATGGATATTGTTGTAGATTCCGTTTCGGTAGCAACAACTTTCAAAAAAACATTAGCCGAAAAAGGTATTTTGTTTATGCCTATTTCTGAAGCGATTCAAGAACATCCTGAATTGGTCAAAAAATACTTAGGAACTATTGTTCCTAAAAAAGATAATTTTTATGCTGCTTTAAATTCTGCTGTTTTTACAGATGGTTCGTTTTGTTATATTCCTAAAGGAGTACATTGTCCGATGGAATTATCTACCTATTTTAGAATCAATGAAGGTGGTACTGGTCAATTTGAACGTACTTTATTAATTGCTGACAAAGGTAGCTATGTAAGTTATTTAGAAGGCTGTACTGCTCCAAGTAGAGATGAAAACCAATTACATGCTGCTGTTGTAGAGTTAATTGCTTTAGACGATGCCGAAATAAAGTATTCGACTGTTCAAAATTGGTATCCTGGTAATAGCGAAGGTAAAGGTGGCGTTTTTAATTTTGTAACCAAAAGGGCTTTGTGTGAAAAAAATGCAAAAGTTTCTTGGACACAAGTAGAAACTGGCTCTGCTGTAACTTGGAAATATCCAAGCTGTATTCTTAAAGGCGACAATTCTGTTGGCGAATTTTATTCTATTGCTGTTACTAACAATTTTCAACAAGCTGACACCGGAACTAAAATGATTCATTTAGGAAAAAACACCAAAAGTACTATTATTTCAAAAGGTGTTTCTGCTGGAAAATCACAAAATTCGTATCGTGGCTTAGTACAAATTGGTGCTAGAGCTCAAAATGCTAGAAATTTTACACAATGCGATTCTTTATTAATGGGAAATGAGTGTGGTGCACATACATTTCCGTATATAGAATGTAAAAATAATTCTGCTCAACTAGAACACGAAGCGACAACAAGTAAAATTGGCGAAGACCAATTATTTTACTGTAACCAACGTGGGATTGATACCGAAAAAGCTATCGCTTTAATTGTTAATGGCTTTAGTAAGGAGGTTTTGAATAAATTACCAATGGAATTTGCTGTGGAAGCAAGAAAATTATTAGAAATTTCATTAGAAGGTTCTGTTGGATAATAAATAATACTAACTCATAAAATATATTAAAATGAAACATTTAATTGTTATATTAATTAGCATCTTGTTTTTTTCTTGTAAACCTAAAAAAAATGAGATTCCAAAAAAAGAAGTTCAAGAAACGGTTATAAACCCTATAAAATTACGTGTTTTTTCTGGTGGGAAAATTGTAGTAAATAATTTAGAATTATTTTCGCAAGACACAACATATCATGGGCAATCTAAAATTTTTGCCGATCCGTTTTATGTAATTCAACATCCAAAAGGAAATCTAATTTGGGATGCTGGTTTACCTGAAAACCTTGTTGGTTTACCCAACCCTTTTACCGATCCTAGCGGTGCATTTACTGTTTCTAGAAAAGATTCATTAAAAAATCAATTGCGTAGTATTGGATTAAAAGTCAAAGACTTTAAATACATTGCTTTGTCTCACAACCATTTTGACCATATTGGTCATGCCAACTATTTTAAAAATGCAACTTGGTTAGTACAAGAAAACGAGTATGATTTTTTTCATTCGGATATTGTTAAAAAAGAGCATCCAGAATTGTATAACGGTATTAAAGATTTAACCAATCCTAAAAAATTAAATGGTGATTTTGATGTTTTCGGCGATGGAACTGTTGTTATTAAATATGCTCCTGGACATACTATTGGACACCAAACTTTATTTTTAAATATTGGATTAGAAAAACCTATTATTCTTATTGGTGATTTGTATCATTTTGAAGAAAACAGATTACACAAACGTGTACCCATTTTTAATCATGATGCTACTACAACTAAAAAAAGTATGGAGATCATCGAAGCTTTTGCTAAAGAAAAAGGTGCCGAAATTATTATTCAACATTCTCCCAAAGATTTTGAAAAATTACAAAAAATGTTAGTTAAAAAATAAAAAAATGTTACAAATAACAAACTTACACGCTGGAGTAGAAGATAGTGAAATTCTTAGAGGTATCAATTTAGAAATAAAAGCTGGAGAAGTTCATGCTATAATGGGTCCTAATGGTTCTGGAAAAAGCACATTGTCTTCTGTAATTGCTGGTAATGAAACTTACGAAGTTTCTCGTGGAGAAATTTTGCTAGACAACGAAAGTATATTAGACGATTCGCCAGATATTCGTGCACACAAAGGCATATTTATGTCCTTTCAATATCCAGTAGAAATTCCTGGCGTTACCACTACCAATTTTATTAAAACCGCCATTAATGCAAAACGTAGTTATTTAGGTCTAGATGACCTTCCTGCTAAAGATATGCTTCGATTAATTAAAGAAAAAGCAGAGTTGTTGGAAATGGATAGAAAGTTTCTCTCGCGTTCTCTAAATCAAGGTTTTTCTGGTGGAGAAAAAAAACGAAATGAAATTTTTCAAATGGCAATGTTAGCTCCAAAATTAGCTATTTTAGACGAAACAGACTCTGGTTTAGATATCGATGCTCTCAAAATTGTAGCTAATGGTGTTAATAAATTGCGAAATAAAGATAATGCTGTTTTAGTAATTACACATTACCAACGATTATTAGAGTATATTGTTCCAGATTTTGTTCATGTTCTACACAATGGAAAGATTATTAAATCTGGTGGAAAAGAATTGGCTTTAGAATTAGAAGAAAAAGGATACGATTGGCTAAAATAAATTATTTGACAGATACAGATACAAGACCATGGAATTAAAAGAAAAACTCATCACATCATTTTTTGAATTAGAAAACAAAGGTACTATTGATTTAGACTCTAATATTCATCAAATAAGAAGCAAAGCATTTACCGATTTTGAAACCAAAGGCTTTCCTACAAAAAAAAATGAAGAATGGAAATACACCTCTCTTAAATCTGTATTAAATCAAGATTATACTGTTTTTCCGAAAGGTGAGAATGTATTAGAATTAAAAGAGGTTCGAAAATATTTTATTCACGAAATAGACTCGTATAAAATTGTTTTTATTGATGGTATTTACAGTTCTTTTTTATCCGAAACGACACATGATGGAATGGATATTTGCCTCATGTCTTCGGCTTTAAAAAAACCTAAGTATAAAATAATAATTGATCATTATTTTAATACTATCGCAAACAAAAATGAAAGTATTACTTCTTTAAATACCGCTTTTTCTAATCAAGGTGCTTACATTCATATTCCCAAAAATACGATTGTTCCTAAACCAATTCAAATTATTCATTTTGCTACTAAAAATGATGAAAATTTATTATTACAACCTCGTAACTTGATTGTTGTTGATGAAAATTCTCATGTTCAGATAATTGAACGCCATCAAAGTTTAAGCGATGAAGTCGTTTTATCTAATTCTGTAACGGAAATCTTTGCGAACAAAAAAGCGATTATTGACTATTATAAAATTCAAAACGATACTAAAAATGCTTCTTTAATAGATCAAACTTTTGTACAACAAAAAGACCATAGTGTTGTTTCTGTGAATACTTTTTCGTTTGGTGGTAAGTTAACAAGAAACCTTTTAGAATTTCATCAAAATGGCGAACGTATTGAATCTAACCTTAACGGAATTACCTTTATTAACAACAAACAACATGTAGACAATCATACGCTTGTAAAACACAACAAACCTAATTGTGTAAGTAATGAATTGTATAAAGGTATTTATGCCGATTCTGCTACTGGCGTTTTTAACGGCAAAGTTATTGTTGATAAAATTGCTCAAAAAACCAATGCTTTTCAACAAAACAACAACATATTAATTGGAAAAAAGGCGAGTATTAACAGCAAACCGCAACTAGAAATTTTTGCTGACGATGTTAAATGTTCTCATGGTTGTACTATTGGTCAATTAGATGAAATGGCTTTATTTTACATGCAGCAACGTGGTATCTCAAAACAAGAAGCTACTGGATTATTACTTTATGCTTTTGGTAATGATGTTGTTGAAAAAATTAAAATTCCTGAATTAAAATCTAGAATTACAAAATTGATTGCTCAAAAACTAGGTGTTAAACTAGGGTTTTAACCCGAATTATTCACAAATTTTCTATCACAAAACTTTACCTTGTTACCTTGTTTTAAATAAAAAAAGTCTGGTAATAAAAATTACCAGACTAACTAAAATCAAACCTAAAAGGTATAGAAACCTTTTAAAATTTTAACCCAAACATTTTATTTTAAAATCAAATTCTTGTTAATGTATATTGAAATTGAGGATTACCTCTTTCTCCTTCTATATTCGTTAAGGTTGTAAATTTTATTTTGTAGTAAAATCCTTCGGTATCTTTAAGGATATAAAAAATCCCATTCTTTACCTGTGGCGAAACTCCTGGACCCCCTCCTAACCTCCATGAACTTCCAATTGCTCTTTGTGAAGTGATGAAATTTTCTTCAATAATATCTGCTTGTATAAACGTATCATAATCGTAATTATCGTTACTTACGGAGTAGGCTTTTACATTTTGTAAATTATTAGAAATGATATAATCTGTATATCCATAAGTTCCAAAACCTGGTATTTGATTCGTAAATATTGTAAAGCAAATATCCCATTTTTGCTTTTCTGGTTCTACATCGACAATTGTATTTGTATTAAAACTAAAAAATGTAAAATTATAGTTTGCATCTTTTGTTATTTCTACTTCTTTATAGGTAATATCGTCTAAATCGGCATATTGTAATAGGTACTTTTCTTCTTGTTTTAAGATTCTAATTTTTTTCCAACCTCGATGTTCTCCTGCTGCTGCCACATTTCCTATTGGTGGTGTATTTGTAGCTACTTCATATCCTAAATTTAACAGATATACTTTATTTTCTGTATCTATTTCGTTTACTTCTGCAATGGCTGTATTTAAAATATCACCATCAAAATCGTCTACATACGCTACATTATTGGCATTAAATGTTCCTGTTGCTACTGTATTAAATAAATTTTGTACTTCTGCTGTGTTTACAGCGTTTAAATTGGTAGATTCTAAGGATTTTGTTGCCATATAAATCGAAGTATTTAGAGATACTCGAAATTCATTTCCACAATAAAAACGCAAATCCCACGAGTCTCTCTGCACAACTGCCTGTGTATTTGAACTAAAGTCAAAATAGAGCTGGTTTGGTTCATTTGCGCCTCCGATATTTGGTTCTACTATGGCTGCATCTACTATATATTCTCTTTCTGGATACGCCTCTTTTTCGCTACAACTTACTAGTAGCACGAAATAAATACTTAATTGAAAAATGTTTTTTATTGTTTTCATAATTTTAATTTGTTAAGTTGTATTTTAATTTTATAAAATACGAGCGTCCGTAGCCTAAAAGAATACTACCTGTATTAACGTTATGTGTTCCGCCACTTTCGGTATAGGAACTTTGCACTCTTGTTACGTTTGATAAATTTCTTACTCCGATGGTAGCTTCTAATTTTTTCTTTAAAAAGGATGTTTTTAATGAGGCATCAATCCAACTATAACTGTCTAATTTGTTTTTAATATAATTGTCATTAGTGTCTAATAGATATCCAAATTGTTCTCCATTATATTTATAACTTACTACAAAATTGGTATTGATTTTTTTAAATTGATATGCTATATTGGAATTAAAAAGGAGTGCATACAGATAATCATCAGCTTTAGTATTATTCAAATGTTGAGCAATTCCTAGAAGTGTACCATTTAGTTGCATTTTTAGTTGTCTGTATTGAAATACATTTTCTAAAGAATAATTTATCGATTTGAATGTATCTACATTAAGGTATCGATATGCTAAAAATGGTTCTGTTGCTATTACTGCTAAATCTATTTTATCATTTACATTTACAAAACCTATTTTAAGTTTATTGGATAATTTTCCATTTTTAAAATAACTTGTTTTTTTGAGGTGCGTAAAAATACTAAAACTTTTTTCTGGTTTTAAATTGGTGTTTCCTGTTACATTATGATTTGAATCTACAAAATAAGTAAATAGTTCGTCGAACGATGGTGTTCTATACGAACTTCCAATAACACTTCTCAATTCAAAATTATGTTTTAATAAATAACTAGAACTCAAGGAGTATTGCAATTGATTTTTAAACTTAGATTGTATCGAATATCGCAGTCCTGGTCTAAATTTTAGATTGTCATTTACGGCATACTCTCCTGACACAAATGCATCGAAATTAGATAGTTTTTCGTTTACATCTCTTGTGCTAAATACACTTGCTACTGCAGAACCAAAACCATCTTCTACTTTATATTCTAATCCCAATTCAAAATCATACGCTTTATTTGTTGTAAAATGACTTATTGTTGCTTTGGAAAAATAAGTTTTTCTAAATAAATAATTTATGTATGCTCCTCGATCGGATTCTCTTGTGTGCAAATCGTAAATTACTCTTCGTACTTTTTTTATTTGTTCTTGATAGGCTGCATAAAAATTAAAATTTATTTTGTTTTTAATTTTTGTATTTAAAACAACATCGTGTGTCATTCTATTCGTTACAAAATCTTTATCTTCTGGAGCAATAATATCTACTTCTTGTGTTGTTATATTGTTTCGCTCTTCTACTTTTTTATCGTATCTATTTAATAAGGATCTATAAAATCCTGCTTTGTATACAATTTTAAAATTTTGTTTGTTGTAGCTTAAAATTCCATTCGTTGTAATTTGTTCTTTTGGTAGCCATTCGTGTCCACGTTTTCCATCTAATAAAAAATAATTTTTACCTTTTCGATCGTTTAAAAATCCTGCAAAATTATCTGTTGTAATGTTTACACTTGCATATAAATTATCGTTTATATTATGTGCGATTTGGACTTTTTGTATGTGCCTTCCTTTATTACGCCATTCGTATTCATTTCCTGCTGTTTCTTCTTGGATCGTTGCATTAATATCCCAATCTTTCTTAGAACTTGTTTTGGTTATTATATTTATCACTCCAGATACTGCATTTTCGCCATACGAAACTCCCATAGAGCCTTCCACAATTTCTATCTGTTTTACATTATCTAAATTAATTTGAGTTAAGTCTATATTATTACCAAAACCATCTTCACTAACCATTGGAATTCCGTCTTGCATTATTTTAAAATACTGTCCATCTAAACCAAACAAACTAACCAAAGATTTTCCTTCATTTGCATTTGAAACTATTTGGATATTTAGATTTTGATTTAATAAATCTGCTAAATTATTTGCGGCATTTTGCGCAATTGTTTCGCTATTTATTACGGTAACATCAAATACAGATTTTTTTATAGATTGCCTTGAATACTGCCCTGTAATTACTACTTCTTCTAGGTCATTTGTTTTTATGGTATCTTTTTTAATTTTTTGCGAAAAAATCAAACTTGATATGAATATAAAACCGAAAGTAAGAATTCTATTTTTATTTGTTATCATTTTATTTTTAATAAGTCTTAATAAGAATAGTGCAAATGTATTTCTTTTGTGAATTTTTAATATTGTATATAGCAACTAAAAACATCCTTAAAAGAATTAAAAATAGCGATGACAGATTTAGATTTTTTTATTTGTAACTTATTGATTGTTAATGAGCTAGTATCGCATCGAGAATTTAATTTAAAAATTGCTATAAAAAAACAACTCTAGATTACCTGTGCATTATAAACGTAAAAAACTAGCTATCTAAAAATCTTACTTGTAAATTACGATAGGAAACTTTACATAAAAAATAAAGATGTAAACAGCTCCAAGTCATAAAAAACGTACAAACTATGTATCTCAATTGTATTATTCCATTTTATTTACTCTTATAAAGGTAAATTCATTTTACCTAAAAAAACAACTTATAAAGAATATAAAACAACCTATTTTATAGTAATTACTTTTTTAATAACGATTAAAGTGTTAAATTGTTTATTAATAAAAAAAGCTATATTTGCAGCCATAACAGAAATTAATTACATCATGCTTCATGAAAAATAACGATAAAAGTTTTTTAAAAGATACCGAAATAGGCGAAGGCTTTTTTTTCTTAAAATTCCAAAATAATGGTAGCGGAAAACAATCTTTTATTAAAGAGGTAAGTAACAATTATATACAGCTATTTTTTTGCATTAAAGGTAGTGGTACATTAATTTTTAATAACGGAAATTATACTTTAGATATTTTAGAAAATAAATCTTTTGTATTATTTAATCCAAATCAAAACTTACCTATTAATATAGAAATTGCCTCTAATTCTAGAGTTATAACGATATTAATTTCTATTAAAAAATTTCATTCCTTTTTTTCAAATTTTTCCAAATACATTACCTTTTTAAGTGACGAAAATAAAAATAAAAAATACTATTCCGCTAAAGATTTAACACCAAGCGAATTGATTGTTTTAAACCAAATTTTTAAATACAATTTACATGCTTCGCTAGAAAAATTATATACCAAGGGTAAAATATATGAATTACTAAGTCTTTATTTTAATTTTTCGGAAGGCAGCGATACGGATAAATGTCCATTTTTAGAAGACGAAGAAAATGTCGAAAAAATAAAAAAAGCAAAAGAGATTATTATCGATAGAATGGCAGAACCTCCTTCTTTAAATGAATTAGCTAATGAGATTGGCTTGAGTTTAAAAAAACTAAAAGACGGATTTAAACAAATTTATGGAGAAACCGTTTTCAACTTTCTACTAGACTATAAATTAGATTATTCGAGAAAACTATTACTCACAAAAAAATACAATGTTGCAGAAATTAGTAATCTAATTGGCTATAGTACATCTAGTCACTATATTGCGGCTTTTAAGAAAAAATTTGGGACTACTCCCAAAAAACATCTCGGTAAAATTTAGATTTTTTTACTTAAAACAAACCACAAGCAATACAAATACTAACTATTTTATTTTTTAAACTACTTTCTTAAAATCTGTATTTAGTCCTTAAAAAAAAATCAATTTCTGTATCTATATTTACATAAATAGTATATTTGCAAGATTACCTGTATTATATAATTTATGCTATTTAGCTCTGCTGTTTTTTTGTTTTTTTTTTCTTCCAATAGTATTGTTAATCTATTTTTTTACTCCAAAAAAATACAAAAATTTATTATTGTTAATTATAAGTTTAATCTTTTATACTTTTGGTGAAGGAATACTAGTTTTACTAATAATAGCATCAACTCTTATCGATTTTTATGCTGGAAAAATAATTGAAAAAGGATTTCGAAAACAAGGTTTACGACTATCTATATTTGCAAATTTATCGTTTCTAGTATATTTTAAATATGCTGCTTTTGCTTTTGAAAATTATTATAGTTTTCTCGAACTAATTGGTGTTAGTAATCTAGATTGGCAAAACATACCTAACATTGTATTACCACTAGGAATTAGTTTTTATACTTTTCAAACCATGTCTTATACAATAGATGTGTATCGAGGAAACGTAAAAGCAAATTCCAATTTGATTAATTTTGCTACGTATGTAACATTATTCCCTCAATTAATTGCTGGTCCAATTGTACGATATAAAGACATTCACAGACAATTAATCGACCGCAAACAAAATACTAAACAATTTAGCGAAGGTGTAGAGCGATTTATTATTGGACTTGCAAAAAAAATGATTATCGCTAATAATTTAGCTTATGTAGCAGATAGCATTATTGATATCCCAAACTCCGATTTACACAGTTCGGCTGCTTGGATTGGTATTTTAGCTTATAGCTTTCAAATATATTACGATTTTTCTGGATATTCGGATATGGCCATTGGATTAGGTAAAATGTTTGGCTTTGAATTTTTAGAAAATTTTAATTATCCATATATTGCAAAATCCATTCGAGACTTTTGGAGGCGATGGCACATATCACTCTCCACTTGGTTTCGAGATTATTTATATATTTCTTTAGGTGGAAATAGAAAAGGAAACAAAAGAACATATATAAATCTTATTATCGTATTTTTTATTACAGGCTTATGGCATGGTGCTAGCTGGAACTTTATTGTTTGGGGACTTTTTCACGGTTTCTTTCTTATTATAGAAAGACTTGGATTTGCAAAAATTTTGGCCAAAACACCAAAAATAATATCACACATTTACACCTTATTTATAGTAGTAATCGCTTGGGTATTCTTTAGATTAGAGACACTAACAGATGCGCTTAATTATATTAAATCAATGTTTTCATTTAACAAACACCCAAAAGTAGATTTTTTATCACATTATTTAACAAAAGAAGTAATTATGGCATTTGTTTTAGCTATTCTATTTTCATTTCCAATATATAAAACAATCACTAATAAATTAAATAATAATGTCTATTTGTCAATTAAAACCTTATTTTTACTATTATTGTTTGTACTTTCGACCATGTACATTGCAATAGATTCATACAACCCATTTATCTATTTTAGATTTTAATGCCTATTACCTCTAAACATATTCAAAAAATATTTATCCTACTTTTCTTAGTAGCATTAATAACTCCTACTATTGTTTCTATTGCTAATCTTGAAAAAGAAAAAACGAATTCTGAAAATAGAAAAAAACCAAAGTTAACAATAAACAACATTGACAACTACTATAATAGTAACTTTGGATTAAGACAAACATTATCTGATTTTTACATTCATATTAAATACAAAATTTTAAATGAAAGTCCACTTCCTACAAAAATAATTGTTGGTAAAAACGATTTTCTATTTTTAGGAAATAATTTTAAAAATGTAGTTAAAAAAAGTTCTGGATTTCTCTTGTTCTCAAAAAAAGAACTTTTAAATATTAAAGAGTCCATACAAGAAAAAAAGGATTGGCTAAAAAGTAAAAATATTGCATTTTATATTGCAATCGCACCGAACAAACATGTTGTTTATAAAGAAAATTTGCCTTTTAAATTTTCTGAAATGCAAACCCAAAAAGAACAATTAATTAGTTATATAAAAAATGAAATTAATTTTGATATTATTGATTTAGGAAAACAATTTGCAAGAAAAAAAACAGAAAATAGACTATACCAAAAGCAAGATTCGCATTGGAATGAATTAGGCGCTTTTTATGGTTACCAAACATTAATGAATGCGATTAGCAAAGATTTTCCAATAAAAAAAATGGAATTATCCGATTATATAATCAAAAGTGAAAATAAAATTGGCGACATTAGTAAAATGATGAACCTAACAAACACAAAAAATGTAATAATACTGATGCAAAAAAATAAAATAAAAATAGATACGATTACATCAAATTACTATAAGGATATAAATATTGACGAAAAACGATTTAAAAATTCGACAAAAAAATATAAAATTTTACTTTTTAGAGATTCATTTTCAACAAATTTATTACCTTACTTAAATCAAACTTTTGGAGAATGTACGTATATTTGGTCCAATAAATTTGATAAAGATCTTATACTTAAAGAACAACCAGATATCGTAATTTTAGAAAATGTTGAGCGATATTTAGACGCATTCAAAAAATAAAATAATTTAAGTAACGTTATAGATGTTATGATACAAAAATATATATTTCTATTTCTTTTAACAATAAACGCAACCGTTTTTAGTCAGACAGATTTTAGCGAAAATTGGGAAGATTTTTATTCTTATAACAACGTAAAAGATTTTAAAATTGTTGGAAATAAAATTTATGCAATTGTTGATAATGCCGTTTTTATATACGATTTAGACACGCGAGAAAATAAAAAAATATCTTCTGTTCATGGATTATCTGGCAAAACAACATCTAGTATATATTACAGCGAAACTACAAAAAGATTAATTATTGGATATACTTCTGGACTACTAGAAGTTATTAATGAAAATGGCAACATACATATCTCAAACGATATCGAACGACTTACGATAACAGGTTCTAAATCTATAAACCATATTACAGAATATAATGACAAATTGTATTTATCAACTGCTTTTGCATTAATAGAATACGACATTGACAATCGACAATTTGGAGATACCTTTTTTATAGGAGCAGGTTCTACTCCAATAAATATACATCAAAGTATTGTTTTTGAAGGTGTAATTTATGCAACAACAGATAATGGTATATTCTACGCAGATGTTACAAATCCAAATTTAATTGATTTTAATAATTGGCAGCAACCACAAGGTAATTTTACAGGAAATTTTAATGCATTTGTTGCTTTTAACAATCAATTATTTACTTCAAAAAACAACACTCTTTATAGAATTACTCCACCAAATTTATTGCAAACCATCCAAACATTTCCAAGTAATATTACAAACTTAAACGCTTCGGATACCAATTTGAACATTTCGTTAAACAGTAGCGCTTATACTTTTGATGTAAATTTAACACAAGTAAATTTAACAACTTCTACAACAGATTATGATTTTGATTTATACAATTCTTTTTCTCAAAATCAGACGTTATATCTTGCGACAAATACATTTGGAATTCTATCAAAACCGTTTACGGAAACAGAGTTTGAAGAAATCCATCCAGAAGGACCTTTATTTAACGAAGTATATTCTATTGAAGTAAAAAACAATAATCTTTGGGTTGTTTATGGAGCACAAACATACGGTTCATATAACGCAACATCGACAAGAAAAGGCTTTAGTCATTTTAATGGAGAACATTGGAGCAACACACCATACGATATTACTTTACCTAAAGATTTGATAGATATTTCTATTGATGCCAATCACGAAAACAGAGCTTTTATTAGTTCGTGGCAAGGTGGATTATTAGAAATTGTAAATGATGAAATAATAAATCATTACGATTTTAGCAATAGTGGTTTAGAAAAAAGCACCATCCATACTACGGCAGATTTGACCTATGTTAGCGGTAGTGATTTCGATAAAGAAGGTAATCTTTGGGTTACAAATGGCTTTGTTTCCGACCGAATTAAAAAATTAGATACCAACGGAAATTGGACTGGTTATAATATGAATGATGTTATTTCTGGATCAAGTAATAATGGTCTTGGTGATTTAATTGTAGATAAAAATGGTGATAAATGGGTTGGAACTCGTGATTTTGGCGCATTATCGCTAAACAAAAATGGAGATAAACGAAAAGCATTAACAACCGATGAAAATGCTGGAAATTTACCCGTAGATATGGTAAAAGCAATTGCTTATGACAAAAACAATAGAATTTGGCTAGGTACTATAAAAGGTTTAGTTCGATTTGATACTCCATCTAGTCTTTTTAATAGTGAGAATTATGCTGCCAATCCAATAATAATTCGATTAGATGGAGGTACAGACCAACAACAAGGACAACTTTTACTAGGAGATCAGCAAGTTATTGCTATTGCGATTGATGGCGCAGATAATAAATGGTTTGGCACTCGTTCAAGCGGCGTTTTAGGAACAAATCCTAGCGGACAAGAAACACTATACATTTTTAATAAAGATAACTCGCCTCTTGCTTCTAACCAAATAAATAAAATTAGAGTAGACGACAGTACTGGAACAGTATATTTTGCAACTGCAAAAGGAATTGTTGCTTTTCATAATAATGTATCGCCATTTGGAAATACCTTAGGAGAAACGTATGCGTTTCCAAATCCGTCTACAAAAGACAACGAATTTATTACCATAGATGGTCGAAATGGCACACATTTACCAAGAGGAACGAATGTAAAAATCTTAGATAGTGCAGGTTATTTAGTACACGAAACAAACGTAGTAGAAGGTATCGAAATTAAAGGTGGGAAAGTAATTTGGAACAAAACAAACTTAGCAGGACGAAAAGTCGCTTCTGGAATTTATATTATTATGCTTACACTACCAGATAAAAGTGAAACCTCAATAACTAAAGTAGCAATAATCAATTAAACCATATAAATTTGATTGAAACTACCAAAGCAATCGTTTTAAGTACAATAAAATTTCAAGACACTAGTCTTATTGTAAAATGCTATACACAAAAAGGACTAAAATCCTATTTAATTAAAGGTGTACTATCCAAAAAAAGCAAAAAATTAAAACCTGCCTACTTTCAAATTTTTACTTTATTAGAAATTGTAGCAAATCATAATAATAAAGGAACTTTAAACTACATGAAAGAAGTTCAAGTATACTATCCATTTCATTCTTTACCAACAGACATACACAAAAGTTCTATAGCACTATTCTTAGCAGAAATATTAATTAATGTGCTTAAAGAAGAAGAAGAAAATTCTATTTTATATCACTATTTAGAAACTGCATTTATTTGGTTAGACACACATCCTAAAACAGCAAATTTCCATCTATTATTTTTATTAAACTTAACGAAATATTTAGGTTTTTATCCTTCAAAGCCAAAAGAAAATGATTCGTTTTTTAATTTACAAGAAGGTAACTTTTCCTTTCACAAACCTATTGCAAATCACATTTCTGGAAAAAATTTAACACTTCTAAAATCCATCATCGGCATAAATTTTGATGCTATTTCTAAAATGGATTTTAATGCAGCATCAAGACAACTATTATTAAACATACTAATCCAATATTTTGCATTACATTTGCCTGATTTTAGAAAACCAAAATCGTTAGCAATATTACAAACGATTTTTAGATAAAAAATATTGATTTTGAAGCGGAATTTCATCCTTTTATTATTGTTTATAAACAGTGTTATTACGGCACAAAAAATTACAATTTTAAATAAAAAAACTGAAGAACCAATATCTAATGTAACTGCATCTAATCGTACAAATAATACACATTGCATCTCTAATTTTGATGGTGTTTTAGACCTGTCTCAATTTAACGACAACGAAAAAGTATATTTTAGCCATTTATCTTATCTCTCTTTAGAAAGTCTAAAAAAAACAATACTCCAAACTAAAAAAATATATTTAATTGCTTCTTCGACAGACTTAGACCAAGTTTTTCTATCTGCAAGTAAAAAGAAAGTTAAACGAAGTAGAATTGCGCAAGAAATAGCAACCTATACACAAAAAGAAATTCAAAAATTAGCACCGCAAACTGCTGCAGATATGCTTGCCGAAATACCAGGTATAAAAGTACAAAAATCACAATTTGGAGGAGGAAGTCCAGTACTTAGAGGCATGGAAGCCAATCGTGTTTTATTAGTTATTGATGGTGTCCGAATGAATAATGCAATTTACAGAAAGGGACATCTACAAAATTCAATAACTGTATCTCCAAGCTCTTTAGAACGTACCGAAATTGTTTTTGGACCATCATCGGTAATTTATGGATCCGATGCGCTTGGAGGTGTTATTCATTATTATACAAAACAACCCAAAACAAACAATATATCTAAAGTAATACCATCTTATTTGGCAAGGTATAGTACTGTAAATAACGAAGTAACTACAAATGTAGCTTTTGAAATACAAACAAACAAAATAGCATCATTTACCAGTTTTACAAACAGTGAATTTGGAGATTTAAAAATGGGAAAAAATCGTTTGCATGGATATGATGATTGGGGTTTACAAACCGAATATTCGAATAATACCGAAAATTATTACAATGCGAATAGTGTGATTAATAATAATCCGGAAAAACAAAAAAATATTGGGTTTAAGCAATTAGACTTTCTACAAAAAATATTTATTCCTTTTTCAAACAAAACAGATGTAAGTTTTAATTTTCAATATAATAAATCATCGGATATTCCAAGATTCGACAGGTTAACACAACGTGAAGATGGCAAATTAAAATTTGCAGAATGGTATTATGGTCCACAAAAGAGATTGTTTTTTTCTACACAATTAAAAATAAATCCAGAAAAAAAATGGTTAAAAAATGGTACAATTACCCTTGCATATCAAAACCTCAAAGAGTCTAGAATAAAAAGAAATTTTGATAGTTTAGAGCGTTCTCAAAGAAATGAAAATGTAGCTGTTTATAGTATTAATGTAGATTTGGGAGTACCATTAACAAAAAAAAATAATCGAATTTTATCTTACGGAACTGAATTTACATACAATGACATACATTCGTCCTCAATAGGAAAAACCATAACTGTTAACGAACACGAAATTACTGAACTTAGAGACACCTTTAACGTCCAAACACGATATCCAGATGGCGGAAGTTTTTATCTAAGCTCTGCTTTTTATGCCGATTACAGACAAGATATTAGCAGAAGAGAAACTCTAAATACAGGAATTCGATTTACCAATACCATATTAAATGCAAAATGGAATGACAATACCTATATTGTACTGCCAAACAACGATATTAATATTTTTAATTCTGCAATAACAGCAACAATTGGATATGTATTTAAACCAAAAAATGACATCCAATTTAATACGGTATTATCTTCTGGATTTCGTTCGCCAAATATTGATGATATTGGTAAAATTAGAGAAAAAAATGGATTTGTTTCCGTACCAAATATAAATTTAAAACCAGAATATGTCTACAATGCAGAAATTGGCATTATTAAATACTTTAATCATAAAAAATCCAATCTAAGTTTTACAACATATTATACTTTATTAAATCGTTATATTACTAGAGAAGCCTTCCAATTAAACGGAAGCCCAACTATTGAATACGATGGAGAAATAGTAAATACTATTGCTAATGTAAATAAAGGTACTGCATCTATTTATGGTGCAACGGTAAGTTTTAACGGAAAAATAACCAGTCAATTTTTTGGAAAAGCAAGTGCTACTTATACCAAAGGAAAAGCAAATGATACAGGAGATCCATTATCATCCATACCACCACTTTTTGGAATGTTAGAATTTGGTTATTTAAAAAATAAATGGGAAACCAGTTTAAATTTTAGATTTAATGCTAAAAAACAATTTTCGGATTATAATTTAATCGAAGGAATTGATAATATAGAACAAACACCTTTTAACACCCAAACTGGAGCATACGATTTAGGCAATCCATCATGGCGTACTATAACTTATAATCTAAGTTATAGACCAAATAAAAAAATACACTTAATACTAAATGTTGCTAATATTTTTGATCAACATTACAAAGAATTTGCTTCTGCAATTTCTGCACCAGGTCGTAATTTCACTTTAAGTATTTTAGGTAGTTTTTAATAATTTAATACCTTGATACCTATTTGACATCGAAATAAGTCGTAAACTCTTTGTCTTTTCTTATTCTATTACACCTAAATCGACATAAATAATACCTTTTACAATATAAATATATAATCCATTAATATTATATTTGCTTTCAAAAATAAATAATTCCATCATCATGAAATTTATACTGACACTCACATTGCTTTTTTTTACAAGTTTATTATTTAGTCAAGAAACTAATAATACAAAACCTTTCTTTATTTCGAGTTCTCAAGACGTAAAAATAATAGCTCCACTTGCTGGAAGAGATCTTATTCCAGCAGATTTGACACCTAAAGAGCATAAAAATAATCGCTGGTTAAATTATCCAACAAATTTTAAAGCATTACCTCTGGGTAATGATCCTTTGCTCAATCAAAATAAAAATTTGCAACGCAGTATACCAGGAAATCCACCTATTGTAAATTTTGATGGAGCAATTAACGGCGTACATACAGGAGCAGCTCCTCCTGACCCAACAGGTGCAGTTGGACCAAACCACTACATACACGCATACAATAGTGGTTTTGCGATTTTTGATAAATTGGGAAATATTTTAGTAGCACACAATTCTTTAGCTAATATTTTTCCGAATGAAACATTAGGAGATCCAATTGTTTTATACGACAGATATGCTGATCGTTTTTTAATTACCGAATTTTCTAACAGTCCAGACGCATTTCTTATGGCAGTTTCATTAGGTCCAGATCCTGTTAATGATGGTTGGGCAACCTATCGTTTTGATTTGGATGCATTTCCTGATTATCCAAAATTTTCGATTTGGCATGATGGTTATTATATTACAGCAAATAAAGGTAATGGAAATGTTGTCTATGTAACAGAAAGAGACGCAATGATAGCAAATGATGCTACAGCAAATATCGTAGGTTTTACATTGCTAGGAGTAGTACAAAATCCAAATACAATTTTTTCAACATTAGCAATGAACTCTGTTGGCCCTAATTTACCAAACGCCAATACTCCAGGATATATTACTTACTTACAAGACGACGCTTGGGCTCCAGGACAAGATCATTTAAAAATATGGGAAGTAAAATTAAATTGGGCAAATACTGCGAGTTCTACTATTTCGATGCCAATCCAAATAAATACAAGTCCATTTGATACTTTTACAGCCGCTTTTGGAAATGGAGAAGTACCACAACCAAATACAGCAGCGAAAATTGATGGAATTACTGGACTTTTATCTTATATGTGTAATTATTATGCCTTTGGTAATCATAATTCCATTACACTTAATTTTAATGTCGATGTAAATGGCGATAATACAAAACTAGGAATTCGTTGGTACGAATTGAGAGATACTAATGGAGTTTGGAGTATTGAACAAGAAGGTACTTTTGCTCCTAATGATGATATTTATAGATTTATGGGTTCAATGGCAATGGACGAATTAGGTAATATTGGATTAGCGTACTCCAGAGGAAATGCAAATAATTTTACTTCTTTATATTATACTGGACGTTATGCCAATGATCCTGTTGGAGAAATGACCATAAATGAAGAATTAATTGTACAAGGTTTAGGGTCGCAAGGCTTTAATAGATATGGCGATTATGCACAATTAACTTTAGACCCAACCGATAATAAAACATTTTGGTATACTAGCGAATATTTTACAGCAAGTGGCGCTTGGAGGTCGAGAATTGCATCTTTTAAAATTGCTCCGACAAATACAAATGATGTTGGTATCATTGCAATTACAAATCCTACAGATGCAACATTAACAAACTCTGAAACAGTTACCGTTACTATTTTTAATTTTGGAGAAAGTACACAAACTAATATACCAATTAGTTACTCTGTAGATGGTGTGGTAATCGCAAATGAAGTATATACTGGAACAATTGCTTCTTCAAATTCTGCAACATATACATTTACAATAAACACAGATCTAAGTACTTTAGGACAAACTTATACTATTTCTGCTACAACAAGCTTAACAGGAGACGAAAATAATACAAACAATACTTTTACAAAAGAGGTTACGAACTTAAACGCTAACGATCTTGGTGTTTCTGAAATCACAGTTCCAAACTCTGGTATCGGATTAGCAAATGAAACTATTTCTGTAGTAATTCGCAATTTTGGAGGTGTCGCAAAAAGTAATTTTGATGTTAGTTATACAATCAACAATAATACTCCTGTAACAGAAACAGTTACTACGACATTAGCTCCTTCAAGTTCTATGAATTATTCCTTTAATACACAAGGTGATTTTTCTGCTCTAGGAAGCTATACCATAACTGCAACAACTTTATTAAATAGCGATACCGATAATACAAATGATGCAACAACAATAAACATCCAAAATGCTTCTTGTATACCAGAAGCAACTACTGGTTGTGGTATTGATGGAATTAAAAGATTTGTTCTTGGAACTATTAATGTAGATGATGGTGGAAGTGGCTGTAATACGGAAGGTGGAAGTAATAAAATTGGATATTCGGACAGAACTAATTTAGTAACCGATTTAGATAGAAATACAACTACACACACTGTAAGCGTACAACAAAATTGGAGTGGTGGCACTAATGGCCCTGAAAAATTTGCTATGTGGATAGATTTTAACGATAACGGTCTTTTTGAAACTACAGAACAAGTAATTCTTGGAACTGTATTTACCGTAGGTAATAATTTAGAAGATTTTACTTTTAATTTATCTGGAACGTCTAACTTAGGCACACATATTTTGAGAGCAAGAGCAGTAGACACTAGTGCAAATCCTGGAGATATAAATGACCCTTGTGCAGATTATGCGTATGGAGAAACTCAAGATTATATGGTAAAAATTGTAGATAGTAGTATTTTAGATGTAAACGAACTAGCCTTTACCAATGCAGAAATGGTAATTGTCAATTTAGATAATAATCAATTTAGAGTAGAATTACCTTCAACCAAAATAACGGAGACTATGGTAATTACACTACATAATATGTTAGGTCAAAAAGTCGTAAAAAACAGAGTAGAAAATAATAATGACAAGTATACATACACTTTAGATCTTAACGGATTAAATTCTGGCGTTTATTTAGTAAGACTTGGAACTTCTGATTTTGGTAAAGTAAAACGAATTATTGTAAAATAATTTTTTAGTATTGGCATGTATAGAAAAATCCGATAGTTTGTACTATTGGATTTTTTTAGGTTTCTAATTTGAAGTATTTTTTGCTATTAGCTTGAGTATTCTATGATTAGAAAAAACAATCTAATACCAATTCAATTTTGAAATGCGCTAAATAGATTTGAACTATTTTTATGTTTTACAATCTTGAAAAGATAAATAATTTATAGCGTATTTTGATGTTGAGTTGGTATAAATTGTAAACGAATTATTTCTTTTGAAAAAATTGAACGGATTTCCCTACATTTGTTAAAACGACAACTGCATACAACCCTGTCGTTAAATTTGTGATATCAACAACCGATTCATTTTCATCTAAATTTCCTTTTACAACAACACTTCCAAGTATATTAACGATTTGAAATGGCAATACTTGCTTTACATTACCTGTAATAGTAATTTCATTATCTGCAATAGTTGGATAAACAGCAAAAGTAGGTATTCTATTTATATTATCATTTAAACCTAAAGTACTAGAATAACTTGCTGTTTCTGAGATACAATTAGGATTGTTAACTATATATACTTCATAAACTCCCGAATCTGTTATTTCAATGCAAGAATTATTAGATAGTAAAATACCATTACGTGACCAAAAATAATTATCTCCTACAATATCCGTACATAATGTATTTCCATTTGCAATAATAGTTGGCGTTGGCGAAGTAATAGAAGATACATCAAATGTAACATCAAATTGTTTTTCGCAATCGTAATTATTTTTTGCTACAATATGATACGTTTCATCCGATAAAACTGGAATGCTAAAATTTACCGAATTATTAATTATTTCTCCTGTATCTACAATTTCTAAAAAATTGTTAGTTAAAAAATAATCCACATCATTCTGTTTCGATTCAAAATGCAAAATATAATTGCTTCCTTCACAGATTTCTAATGCATTTGAATTAAAAGTAAATGGTTCTTTATATTTCACATTATCGATATAAATATCTTGTACTTCTTGCTCGGATAAGGCACGTCTATAGATTTTTAAATCATCTAATTTTCCGACAAATTGCTGCGATGTAGATAAACCACCACCACCTGCATTATCTTGATCATTACCAATAATAAAGGCATTTACAGGAACTTCTAATTCTCCTACACCAAAATAATCATTTGTCGCAACTGCCTTAACACCATCTACATATAATATTCCTTGTCCATTTTTACAAACAGCCGAAAAAACAATATGATGCCATTGGTTGTCATTAATTACAGAATAAGCATAATTCTTAGATTTTTCATTCATTATTATGCTAAGACTTCCAGTTGCTGAAATATAAACTAATAATTCGTTTCCTGCATCAGAACTTGCTGCGGATATTATACCATCTCCAGTAGATGCTGTCTTTATCCAAAAAGAAAGTGTTAATTCTTCTGCACCATCCAATAAAGTATTAGGAAGTCTTATTATATCTTGGTAGTTCGTAAATTGATATGCGGTATTCGTATTTCCAAATCTATCGGTGGTCGGTGTTGCTCCTATTACCGTTCCATTTGGACTATTTTGTGTAAAATCATTTACATTTCCATCTAATTTAAACCATGAAAATAGATTTGACGGATAGGTTAACCCTTCTAAATCATCGTAAATAATTGGTGCAATTTTAATGGTAACAGGCTCACGTTTAGACTCTCTCCAAAAATTATTAGCAGCAACCCAATATGTCGTTGTCTCTGAAATATTAGTGTGTAATACAGAATTGGTATTATTAATTAATGAGTTTCCTTCTCTAGTTTTATACCATTTATAATTTCCATTTGTAGTTCCACTTACTTCAAAATTAACGGCACCTCCTTCGCAAATAATGGTATTTTCTATTGTAGCTATTTGATTAAAATCTTGATTGTAAAGATCTATTATTTGCAATCCACATAATACCTCATCATAAAAAATTACATCATCAAAAATCCCTATAAATTGTTGATTTACATCTAAATTTCCTCCTCCTGCTCCATCTTGGTCATTTCCTATTAAAAAGGATACAACTTCAAAATTTCCTAATGGTAGAATACCTCTTGCCTCTATTTTTCCATTAATATATATCAAAGATTCTCCTGTTGTACCGTTTCTAGTAATTGCAATATGATTCCATTCGTTTAAAGAGATAGTATTTGCTGTACTTATTGATGTATTTTTAATATTTAAGGATACTTTATTATTACTTCCTAAAAAAACTAACATTTCATTTCCTATAGTACTAGATGCTGCGGACAATAATCCTCTTCCATTTTCAGTTGGTTTTATCCAAAAAGAGCTTGTAAAATTACTTTTGCCATTTAGTAGTGTATTTGGCAAACTAATTGTATTTGGATACGTAGTAAATTGATATGCTTGGTTATTATTTTCCCATCTATCTGTCGTTAAAGTTGCTCCATTTAGTACAGCATCGTTAGTATTACCGGAGTCGTCTTGTACGTTTCCTGTAAAATCGTACTTTGCGCTAATATAATCGCCTGGATTTATATCTGGATTTACAGAAACTTGTAAGTCGTTTTCATTAATTGCCAATGTATACAATACATTTCCTGAAATATCTTTTGCTGTCATGGTACAGGTTCTGTTTCCAACACTTCCTGTAATATCAATCTTTCCGTAATTATTAACTCCAATTTCTGTAAATAAATCTGCATAAGGATAATTACTATTGTGCGGTGTTGCAGAAAGAGGAGAACACATAAACTCATAAATAGGATATGTAGAATTACAATCTGGACTATATTGTCCAAAATAAGTTTTATGCTTATCTCCTGAAAGGATGATTACTCCAGATATATTATTTTCATAAATAAAATCAAATAATTCATCTCTTTCTCCTGTTTGGTAGAAAGAAGTTTCGTGATCGTTAGCTTTGGTCCATGGATAAACAGTAGCAGATCCTATTTCTATAAACTTAAATGTAGCTGTTGATTGTAACAATTTATCTTTTAACCAAGCTAGTTGTATTTTTCCTAAATGTTTATATCTTGTTTTATAATATCGTACATCTGTTAAAAAGAATTCTAAATCTTCATATTTATATGTACCATAAGTACCGCCATCATTTTGATTTTCATATCCTGGGTTTGGCCAAAACCGTTTAAACATTTTTGAAGAAAATTCTTTATCAGGAAAATCTTCTGTTCCATTATCGTAACTATAATCGTGGTCGTCCCAAATTCCAAAATGAAAAAAATGTTTCATAAAATCCTTTCGTTTTACACTTTCTGTCTTGTAATATATGTATCTATCATAAATTCGTTGTTTGGTTAAATTCGTATTTGGTAAATAAATATTATCTCCTAACCAAAGCATAAATTCTGCATTTGTTTCGGTAGTCATTTGCTCAAAAATATCTTCTCTTACATGATTTGCATGTGTAGCAGAATATAAATATGCACAGCTTCCTGTTAAAAAAGAAAAATCATTTATGGTATTATCTGGGACTGTAATATCGGTTTTAGTTCTTTCTATTTCAACATTATTTTTATAAAGTATTGCTCTATATTTATTATTTGGAATTAAATTATTAAATACAGCTGTGTAAGTGCAATTTGATCCCAAACAAAATTCTTTGGTTTCTGTAGCCTGTAAAACAATATTTTGGTTTATGTTTTTTAGAGCGACATAAAAAGTGTTACTTTCATTTCCTTTTTCTAAAATAAAATTTACTGAAGTACTATTTTCGGTAACGGCACCAATCATAGGTCCATCAACATAATTTTCTGCTTGTATTTGTGCAAAAGTATTTCCTTTTATTATGGTAATAAACAGTACGAATAAAAATATTTTTTTCATAATTATAATATATTTGATGTTTTTTATAGCAATACTAACTTTGTTTTTATGGGTAATAAACAACGATGGTAAAGATGTTTTGCTATTAATTTTTGTTAAGGTTATCGGTTTTGCCCTTACTTTAATGGATACGATATTTTAAAACATCGCCAATTCGAGCGAAGTCGAAAATATATCGCTAAAAAATGGAATTATTAAACCGTTTCTACTTCGTTCGAACTGACATTAATCTTTTTCTCTACGAAATTTATGGTAGAATTCAATTATCTAATCTTATTTAAAAGCAGCAATACCAGTAATATCTAAACCTGTAATTAGCAAATGGATGTCATGGGTTCCTTCGTAAGTAATAACCGATTCTAAATTCATCATGTGACGCATAATAGAATACTCTCCAGTAATTCCCATCGCTCCTAATACCTGTCTTGCTTCTCTTGCTATTTTTAAAGCCATATCGACATTGTTTCTTTTTGCCATAGATATTTGTGCTGAAGTTGCTCTATCTTCATTACGTAAAGTTCCCAAACGCCAAGTTAATAATTGCGCTTTGGTTATCTCGGTAATCATTTCGGCTAATTTTTTTTGTTGCAATTGAAACGATGCTATTGGTTTTTCAAATTGTATTCTTTCTTTAGAATAACGCAAAGCAGTATCGTAACAATCCATTGCTGCTCCAATGGCTCCCCAAGCAATTCCGTAACGAGCGGAATCCAAACAACCTAATGGTCCTCCAAGACCAGATTTATTTGGTAATAAATTTTCTTTTGGTACTTTTACATTATCAAAAATTAACTCTCCTGTAGAACTTGCTCTAAGCGACCATTTATTATGTGTTGTTGGTGTCGAGAAACCTTCCATATCACGTTCTACAATTAAACCGTGAATTCTTCCTTCTTCATTTTTTGCCCAAACGACTGCAATGTCTGCAAAAGGTGCATTAGAAATCCACATTTTCGCTCCATTTAATAGGTAATGATCTCCCATATCTTTAAAATTGGTAACCATTCCACTAGGATTTGAACCGTGATCTGGTTCTGTTAAACCAAAACAACCTATAAACTCTCCCGAAGCTAATTTTGGTAAATATTTCATGCGTTGTTCTTCGTTTCCATACTTATATATTGGATACATTACTAAAGAAGTTTGCACAGATGCTGTAGAACGAACTCCAGAATCTCCACGTTCTAATTCTTGCATAATTAAACCATAACTTATTTGATCTAATCCTGCACCGCCATATTGCTCTGGTATGTATGCTCCAAAAGCACCAACTTCTGCCAAACCTTTTACTATTTGGTGTGGAAATTCTGCTTTTTGACAAGCCTCTTCTATAATTGGTGAAATATCACGTTTTACCCATTCACGAGCAGAATCGCGTATTAATTTATGTTCTTCGGTTAACAAATCATCTAATTGAAAATAATCAGGTGCTTGAAATAAATCTTGTGCCATTTTATATTTTTTTAATTTGCTCCAAAGATAATTGTTTTAATTCATATTTAGGAATTCAAAATTCAGAATTTTAAATCTATCTTTGCACAGATGCAATTCTCTTATACTAAATACGAAAAACTAAAAAGCCGAAAGCTCATTAAACAATTGTTTGAAGACGGAAAAGCTATTTCTGTATTTCCTTTACGATTAATTTACTTAAAAAAAGAACATGCCAGTAATTATAATGTACAAGCAAGTGTTTCTGTTTCTAAGCGCAATTTTAAATTGGCCGTTAGTAGAAATAGAATTAAACGTCTAATGCGAGAGGTATATCGTTTAAACAAACCTTTTCTTTATGAAAATTTAGAAAATAAGTATATTTTTATGTTTATTTATTTAGGAAAAAAGGAGATTAAATTCCAAAAACTAGATACTAAAATGAAAGAAATAATTAAACTATTCTTAAAGAAAATTAGTTAAAAATAGATGTATATTTACATTTCTTTTTAAGATAAGTAGAGAATAAATTATTAAAAATATGAATAATACTCAAAGACCTTTAATATTAGTAACCAACGACGATGGTATTACTGCCCCTGGAATACGAACTTTAATTAAAGTAATGACTAAAATTGGTGATGTTGTTGTAATTGCTCCTGACAGTCCTCAAAGTGGAAAAGGACATGCCATTACCATAGATTCTATCCTTACTTGCAATCCAATAAATATTGATGAAGGCGAACAGGTAGAGTACAGTTGTTCTGGAACACCTGCGGATTGTGTAAAAATTGCAGTAAACGAAATTTTAAATAAAAAACCTGACTTGTGCGTTTCTGGTATAAATCACGGTTCAAATTCTTCGATAAATGTTGTGTATTCTGGAACGATGAGTGCTGCTATTGAAGCTGGTATTGAAGGTATTCCTGCGATTGGCTTTTCTTTATTGGACTATTCTTGGAATGCAGATTTTAGTAGTTTAGAAGAACACATTGAAAAAATTGTACTAAAAGTTTTAAATAAAGGTTTACCTGATGGTATTGTATTAAATGTAAACTTTCCTAAAACCAATACATTTAAAGGGATTAAAGTATGCAGACAAGCTAGAGCAAATTATGTAGAAGAATTTGATAAAAGATCCAATCCACAAGGAAAAGAATACTATTGGTTAACTGGAAAATTTACCAATTTAGATAAAGGTGAAGATACCGATGTTCATGCGTTAGATAACAATTATATTTCTATCGTTCCTGTACAATTTGACTTAACCGCACATCATTTTATTCAAAATTTAAATGGCTGGTTTTAATTTTAAAGATAACACAAAAAGAGATTCGTAGTAAGACAATATTGTATGAGAAAAAAAGGAAACATAAAAAAAGAAGTTTTAATTGGTGTTTTGGTTGGTTTTGCTGCCACATTTATTGGTTTTTATTTTTACACACAAGTTTTTAACGATTTTAGTATGAAGTTTGTAAAAAAATTGATTTATGAAGAAGATTATTTGGGAGATATCTTAATCTATTCGGCTGTTCCAAACCTTTTGGCTTTTTTTGTTTTTATTAAACGTAAAGAAGATTATCGTGCTAGAGGTGTTATTATGGCAACGATGTTTGTTGCTATTGGTATTGCGGTTTCTTTATTTATTTAGTTATAATTTTCATATTTTTTATCGACCTTTGTCAAAATTTATGATTCTATGAAATATTACATTATAGCAGGAGAAGCGTCTGGCGATTTACACGCTTCTAACTTAATGAAAGAAATCTATAAGAAAGATACTACTGCCGAAATCCATTTTTGGGGAGGCGATTTAATGCAAAAAACTGGTGGAACCTTAATAAAACACTATAAAGAACTTTCGTTTATGGGTTTTATTGAAGTTGTAATGAATATTGGTACTATTTTTAAAAACATTTCCTTTTGTAAAGAAAACATTGCTGCATTTCATCCTGATGTAATTATATTTATAGATTATTCTGGCTTTAATTTACGTATTGCTAAATGGGCAAAACAACAAGGTTTTAAAACCAATTATTATATTTCGCCACAAGTTTGGGCGTCTAGAGCTGGTAGAGTAAAAAAAATAAAAAGAGATATTGATGCGATGTATGTTATACTTCCGTTTGAAAAAGATTTTTATAAAAAATACGATTATGAAGTCACTTTTGTCGGTCATCCATTAATTGATGCTATTGCAGATAAAAAACCCATCGACGAAAATGAATTTAGACAGAAATACCAATTAAACGATAAGCCTATTATTGCTCTTTTGCCTGGAAGTAGGAAACAAGAAATTACTAAAATGCTTTCGGTAATGCTTAAAATGGTAGCTAAGTTTAATGATTATCAATTTGTAATTGCTGGCGCTCCTAGCCAAGATTACGCATTTTACAAACCATTCATTAAAGAGCAACCTATTGTATTTATCTCGAATAAAACTTACGATTTACTCTCGGTTTCTTATGCTGCTCTAGTAACTTCTGGCACTGCTACTTTAGAAACTGCTTTGTTTAAAATACCTCAAATAGTTTGCTATAAAGGCAGTAATATTTCGTATCAAATTGCAAAGCGAATTATTACAATTAAATACATTTCTTTGGTTAATTTAATTCTTGACAAAGAAGCAGTAACGGAATTAATTCAAAATGATTTCAACGAAAGTCGTTTAGAAAGTGAATTAAAATCTATTTTAAGTGATAAGAAAAGAGAACACCTTTTTAACGATTATTTTGATTTAGAAAATATACTTGGCGGTAAAGGTGCTAGTAAAAAAACAGCCGAACTTATTGTTAATCCTTTAAAATAAATAATGAAAAAATTCCTTTTATTAGTTTCTTTAACTATTATTTTTATTTCTTGTTCTTCAACAAAAAAGACGACTTCTTCTCAAAAAAGGCGCATACATCATACTAAAAAAATAAGCAAAACAGATAAAATTATCCGTACTGCATTGAGTTTTAAAGGCACTAAATACAAATATGGTGGTACTTCTCAAAATGGAATGGATTGTTCTGGATTGGTTTTTACTTCTTTCTTAAAAGAAAATATCACACTACCTCGCGTTTCTAGTGCAATGGCTAAAGTGGGAGAAAGAATTTCTTTACATGATATAAAAAAAGGAGATTTACTATTTTTTAAAACCAGTCGCAAGAATAGAATTAATCATGTTGGTATCGTTACTTCTATTAAAAATGGTCGTATAAAATTCGTTCATTCTTCGTCTTCTAAAGGTGTTATCGAGTCTTTTTTGTCTGAAAAATATTGGAAAAAAGCATATTCTAAAGCCAAAAGAATATTATAATGATTTATTTTTACAGCTATGAATTTAAGTTATTGGGAAATAAAAACAAGTTTTAGCAATGTAGATTTTACTATTATTGGCTCTGGTATTGTTGGTATTTCGACTGCATTACGTTTGCGTGAATTACATCCTAAAAGTAAAATTATTATTATTGACAAAGGTATATTTCCTAATGGTGCTAGTACAAAAAATGCTGGTTTTGCTTGTTTTGGTAGCCTTACGGAATTAATAGATGATTTAAAAACACACTCCGAACAAGAGGTTATAAATCTTGTTAATAAACGTTGGCAAGGATTACTATTACTTAGAAATAATTTAGGCGACAGAGCTATTAATTTTAAACAATTTGGGGGTTTTGAATTATTTAATTCTAAGGAAGATTTAGCTTTAGCAAAACAACATTATCAAAAAATAAATACGTTAATCCATCCTATTTTTAAACAAGATATTTTCTCTTTTCATAACAATGGATTTGGTTTTCAGTTAAAACAAAATTTACTTGGTTTTAATCGTTTTGAAGGACAAATTGATACTGGAAAAATGATGCTTGGTTTAATTAAAAAGGGTATTAAAAATAACATTCAAATCATTAACAATGTAGAAGTTACTGCTATTAATGACCATAGCAAGGTTAGTATTGAATTAAACAATTCGTTTACTTTTAATACCAAAAAAGTTTTTCTTGCTACTAATGGCTTTGCGAAACAATTTTTAGATGTGGATGTGCAACCAGCGAGGGCGCAAGTCATTATTACCAACAAAATTAAAAATCTTCCTATAAAAGGTACTTTTCATGTTCATAAAGGATATTATTATTTTAGAAATATCAACAATCGTATTTTACTTGGTGGTGGTAGAAATTTAGATTTTAAAGCTGAAAAAACTACCGAATTTGGTCTGACAGATATTGTTCAAAATAAACTAGAATACCTCCTAAAAAAAATAATTCTACCTAATACGAATTTTACTATTGCTCATCGCTGGAGTGGTATTATGGGTATTGGCTCTAAAAAAAAGGCAATTGTACAACAAATTTCTTCCAATGTATTTTGTGGTGTACGTCTTGGAGGAATGGGCGTTGCTATTGGCAGTCTTATTGGTAAAGAATTAGCCGAGAAACTCAACTAGTTTTCTTAAGATTACGCTTTAATTAAAACAATTTTTTCTTTTTCTTTTAAAATTCGTTTTGTATAAAAAATTTGCAGTTCTTTATAAAAATTTGGTGCTACTATTGGCACATGTATTTTTGTATTTACTTTTATTAAAATTCGATTTCCTTTTTGGATTGTTTTATAAGAGAATAAACCTATCTTATTTTTCGTTTCTATAATTACATCTTCTGGTATTTTCGCTACTTTATATCCTTCTGGTATTTGTATGATGATTTCATAATTCCTCATCCAAGGTGCAGCAAAATCGATTGGAAATCTTCGTGTATCGCTCTTTAATATATTTTCTTTTTCTCTCAGAAAAAATAATGGAGAAAAGAATAATTTATCATCCATTTTATCTACCTGATTTTCGGCTGCATACTGCATTGAAATTAAAAATGCTTTTTCTAAATTATTTTCATTTCGCAACGATGCCTTTTCAATTTCTATTGGTTAATATTGTGTTTCTAAATTTTTAATTAAACTTTCATTTGCCAATCCATTCCATCTTTTTCTATAGGTTAATGCATTCAAATTTTTGTATGCTATATTAAAGTTTCCTTTAATATTTCCGCTTTCATCCATTTTAACGCTTAACCGACTTTTGTTAACATTATATTTTTCTGGAAATAGATTAATAAATGCTGATGAACCCTGTTTTCTAATAATTCTTCCTTGCCAATTTAATACTCTTTTTGGCAATACATTTGGCAAACTATATGGTTCTGTTGCATCTAATAATATAATTTTATCTAGCAACTCTACTCCTGCTATTACATAATTAAAACCGTCTCTTGTAGGAAATACTGGTTTTTTATGTGCTCGTGTACTCACTAAAATTGGACTAACATCTAAACCTGATTCTCGTAACATTGCTGTTAAGATTAAATTTATTTCTACTACATTTCCAACGCCGTTTTTGTATGCTTGTTTCACTCCATTTTTTGTAAAAATTCCATAGTTACCATTCCATTTAACTTTGTTTTTGACAAAAGCTAAAATAGCATCTATTTTTTTTAATTCTGTTTCCGCGTTTTTAATTATCTCTTGTAAATCGTTTTTAAAATAATTTGTTTTTTTTAATTCATCTCCAAATCTAGAATCTTTATATAAAGAGCTAGTTACATCTTCCCAATTTCTACTAAATTGTTTGGATACATTTTCACTTCCTCCATATCCTCCTTTTATCACTAAAAAGTCTGACTTTGTTATTTCAAATGATATTTTTCCTCGATAATTTTCTATATTATTAACAAAAGGCTCTTCTTTTAAGGCTTCTACATCGTCAATTTTTATTTCTAACCCTTCATTTTTTGTAAAGTTTATTTTAAAATTGTCTGTATATTTATAATTTGCAGATAGTTCTTCTGGAAATGTTATTTTTCCTTTATAGTATTGTATCGGAATATTATATTGAAATACAAAATCATTAATATTATATATGTACGGTGACTGTATACGATATTCCCATTCTACAATACAACCTTCACTAATATTTGGCATTGTAAAAATTTTTGCTTTCCAATTTTTGTTTATTTTTTCTTCATAAATATCGCTTTTCTTTAATTTTATTTTTTCTACTTTTCCTCCTTTATTAGTATAAGTTACTGCTTTTATATTAAGATTCTCTTTACTGTAAAAGTGTATTTTTTTAGTAGCATTTTTAAAACCTTCTCTGTTTAATATTTTTATTCTTTCTCGTATAATTATATTGATATACATTCTTCCTCCTCCATAATCATAATACACTTTTTGATACTTATAAAGAACTATTGCATTAGCATCTTTATACTTTGTATTACTATTTTTTTCAAAATCTTGCGCTATTGATTTTCCATACTTCTTTACTTGTGCGAAAGTAAAATTAGACAATAGCAATAATAAAATACTACTTAAAATTATTCTTTTCATGTTATTACTCTTTTACCAAGACAATCTTTTCTTTTTCTTTTAAGATTCGTTTTGTATAAAAATCTTTTAGCTCTTTATAAAAATTAAATGGTATTACTGGAAAATTTATTTTCGTACTTACTTTTACAACTATTTTATCTCCTTTTAGCATCGTTTCGTATGAAAAATCAGCGACGTTATTTTCGGTTTCTATTGTGATATTTTCTGGTGTTTTTTCTACTTTATACCCTTGTGGTACTTGAATTATTACTTCTTTATTTTCCATCCATGCTGCTCCATAATCAATTGGATAATTTCGTTCTTCTAGTTTAAAAATATTCTCTTTTGCTCCAAGAAAAAATAGTGGTGAAAAATATATTTTTTTGTTTATTTTTTCTGTTTGGTTATCTGCACTATATTTTACTGTTATTGCAAATGGTTTTTCTAGATTTCTTTTATTATTTAGTCTTATTTTTTCTATTTCTATTGGTTTATATAACGATTCTATTCTTTTTATAACACTCTCTTCATTTAATGAATTAAATACTTTTCTTCCTGTTAACGCATCTAAATTTTTATAAATTATATTCATCGAGCCATTTATAGTTCCATTTTCATCCATCTTTACATTTAATCTTTTTACATCTACACTATACACCTTTGGTAGAAGCTCTATAAATGCTGATGAACCCTGTTTTCTAATAATTCTTCCTTGCAATTTAATACTCTCTTTGGTAATACATTTGGTAAACTATATGGTTCTGTTGCATCTAGTAATATCAATTCATTTAGTAATTCTACACCTGCAATGACATAATTAAAACCATCTCTTGTAGGAAAAATTGGCACACCATGTGATCTGGTACTTACTAATACTGGACTGGTATCTATTCCTGCTTCTCGTAACATTGCCACTAATATTAGATTAATTTCTGCTACATTACCTACACCATCTTTATATGCTTTTCGCACACCATTATGTGTGTAATAATCGTAATATCCATTCCATTTTATTTTATTCTTTACAAAAGAGAATATTGTCATTATTTTCTCATCTTTACTCTTTGTTTCTTTAATTATTTTGGCTAAATCTTTCTTAAAATAATTAGATTTTTTTAACTCTCCTCCAAAATTAGAAGATTGGTATATGGTTTTTGTAACACTATTCCAATCTGTACTATAACTTTTATAAGATGAATTTGGATATTTAATTCCTGTTAATTCAAACTCTACTTTACCTCGATAATTGTTAATATTGTTTACATAAGGCTCTTCTTTTAATGCTTTTACATTGGTTAAGTTTACCATGTAAATATTTTCTGTCATTTCTAGTGTCCGGTTATATTTTGTTTCTGATCCATAAGTATCTTTTTCTCTATACACATAGCTAATAGATCTATTCTTTTTTTCTTTTCTTACTTTTATCATATAGTATTTACTTGCCGTGGCATTATACATAAAATATTCTGGTATACTTATTTTTGCATCTATGTACTTTATCGGAATATTGTATTGAAAAACAATATCATTAAGACTTGTATAATGTGGAGATTCTATAGTATACTTCCATTCTACAATACACCCTTCTTTTAAATTTGGCATGGTAAAACTTTTACTAGACCAAAATTTATTTTCTTCTTTATCAAAAATATTTTTTTTCTTTAATTTTGTTTTAACAACTTTACCTCCCTCTAAGTTATAGGTTGTCGCTTTTATGGTAATTTTTTCATCTTTTGATCCTGCTATATAGTATCGTAATTTTTTTGTTGCATAATCAAAAGCCTCTTTATTATATAATTTTATTCTTTCGTGTACTTCGGTTGTTAAAGAAAATCCATCATCTCCACTGTAATTATAATACGATCTTCTTTTCTTAAAAAGGACTACTGCATTTGCTCCTCCAAACTCTTTATCTACTTTACTTTCTAATTCTTCTTTGGCTACTTTTCCGAATTTTTTAACTTGTCCATTAATAGTATGCCCAAAAGATAGAAGTGCTATTATTGCTAGAATGACTATTTTTTTCATCTTCTTTTTATTATTATTTTTAAATTATCATTTTTTATAATTTCTTTAATAAATTTTCTGTATTTATTATAAGCTGTATTTGGATATTTTGCTTGTTTTAGCACCAACAACCTATTATAGATTAATTTATTATCTTTTATTTTACGAAGTGTTGCTTGGTATTTTCCAAACTGATTTTCTATTTCAATTTTTTCTGGTAATTTATCTATGGTATAGTTTTCTGGAAGGCTTATTTCTATTTCGTCTTTATCTGTAAATCCTTGTTTAATTACCAGTGGAAATTTTCTACTTATTTCTCTTTTTGGTAAATTGCTATACATATTAAATGCATTTAATTTTAACATGATTTCTTCTCCTAATAATTCTGCATAATTATTTGCTTTTAACGATATTTTTTCTGTAAAGACAACCTTTTTTTTATCATTAATTAATGTAACATCGCTAATCTGTACATCTAAAATACCTGAAAACATTTTTTTATAATAGGTTATCTGATCTTCTTTTTTTTCAAAATCTAGACCGTAACGATTATTGTATTGTTTTCCTGTACTATTAATTTCAATGGCAGCATCTATATCTCCTTTTTTATTTATGGTATACTTTCCTTTTATTTTTTGTAGATTTTTATCTTCGGTATATGTATTGGTATGAACTAGCTTTCCTCCTTCTGGATAAATAACCAATACATCTCTATCGTCTGTATCTCCTGTTTGTCCAAATGGTAATTTTTGGCTTGTACATTCTAACCAAATAGTATCTTTTTTCGTTGGTAACATTAAAATGATGTGATTTCCTTGTGTAGAAACTAAATCTTTTTTAATATTTTTTTTCTCTCCAGAATAAACTATGGTATATTCGGATTTTACATTTGCTTCGCTCAATAGTGCTTGTGTATAATTTACTAGTGCTTTACAATCGCCATATCCTAGTTTATCTACATCGGTTGCTTTCATTGGTTTCCAACCTCCAATTCCGACTTGCACACTTATATATCTCGTTTTATTTTGCATATAATCGTATACCAATTTTGCTCTTTCTATCGGATTTTCTTTGTGCTGTACTAGTTTTTTAATTTCTTTCTTTGTATTTTCTGATAATTGATTTCTTCCGTTTAATATTTTATCATACATCCATTTCCCATAGTTTTTCCAACTGGTTGCTTCTCCTTTTACTCCTGCCAAACTAAATTTATTTAATGCAAACGATACTGTTGGTGCTATATTTGCATATATTGGTGCTAGAGATTCGTATTTTATTGCTTTTATATTAGCTACTTTGTAGCTTATGGCATTATCTTCTACTTGTTTTTGTATTGGATACCCTTTAAAATTAGATTCTTTATAGTTTAATATTAAATCGGATGGATAATGTATTGTAAACGTATTATTTTCAATAGCATTATAATACGAATCATAAACATGCCATCTTGGAATAAATGCTGTATTGGATGTTTTTACCTTATAACTTACCTCAATAGAATAGGGATATTTATTAGTAACGTATTCGTAATATTTTAGTCTATTATCGCTAAATAAAGAATCCTCATTAGAAGCAATATCTGATATTTCTTTTCCTTTTACCTTTTTAATTACTTCTCCTAAAATATTATATACTTTTATTTTTACTTTGCTAATGGTAGAATGTTTGTCGTAACTCTCTATAAAAAATGGAGATTTTCCTCCTAGTTCATTGAGTACCGTTATAAAAAAATGATAGGTGACTTCCATTTCTTTTTCTGATACAATTTTCACATTCGTATTAGAAAATCTTGTTACTGTATTTGCATTTTCGGTAAGACCTTTTGTAATAGTTAAAGCACTCTTGTTAAAATCTATTTTTTGTGCATTTAAAAACAAAGAATAACAAAAAAAGAATAGTAAAAATTTTATTTTCATATTGTATTTTTTGACAAATGTAATGTTTCGAGCTGATTTTTACAAACTTATCAAAATAAAACACCTAACTATTCTATTCGTTTCGTATGTCTTTTAAGTTTAATTGTAACGAAGTGATTCCGTTCCAATGATTCTCTTCTATGGTATAAACTGCATCAAAAGATTTTCCATTATTAATTATATCTTGTTTTTTTCCTAGTCCAAAACCAATTGCATTATAGGTTTTATTATCACTACCTGTAATAATATTTAATTTTAGATGATCTCCACTTTTTCCAACTGTTTTTCCAAAACCATTATCTCTTAAACTTGCAGATAAAAAAACTGGTTTCATATTTTGTGGCCCAAAAGGACCAAACTGTTTTATTATTCGGTTAAACTTTGGTGTTAAATCCGATAAAAATACGGTACTATCAATACGAATCTCTGGAGTTAATAACTCTTTTGGTATTGTTTTTTTTACAATTTCTTCAAATTTATTTTTAAATTTTTGATAATTTTCGGGTTTTAAGGTTAAACCTGCAGCATATTTATGACCTCCAAATTGCTCGATAAATTTACTACAAGATTCTAAGGCTTTATAAACATCAAAACCTCTTACCGATCGTGCAGAAGCTGCCAAAAAATTACCGCTTTTTGTAAAAACTAAAGTTGGTCTATAATAATTTTCAATTAGTCTAGAAGCTACAATACCTATTACTCCTTTGTGCCAGTCTTCTTTAAATACAACAGTGGTAAAATTATCTTCTTCCTTGTCTTCCTTTATTTTCTGTAATGCTTCGAGTGTAATTTTCTTATCTAAATCTTTTCGATCCAGATTGTACTTTTCAATTGTACTTGCAATTTGTTTTGCTTTATCTAAATCGGTTTCCGTTAATAATTCGACTGCGTGTAAACCAGATTTCATTCTTCCAGCTGCATTAATTCTAGGTGCAATGGTAAAAACAACATCTGTAATATTTAAAATAGGTCGTTTCGCTTGATTTATTAATGCTTTAATTCCGATTCTTGGACTTTGATTAATTACTTGCATTCCAAAAAAAGATAAAGTTCTATTTTCGCCAGTTACTGGTACAATATCCGCAGCAATTGCTGTTGCAACTAAATCTAAATAGGGCACAAAATGTTCTGTTTTTAAATTTTGTTTTTTTCCAATAGCTTGAATTAATTTAAAACCAATTCCACAGCCACACAACTCATCATAAGGATAATTACAATCTTCTCGTTTTGGGTTTAAAATTGCAGCCGCTTTTGGCAATATCGCTCCTGGAAGATGATGATCGCAGATAATAAAATCAATATTCTTTTTTGTCGCATAATCTACCTTATCGACAGCTTTAATACCACAATCTAATGCGATTATTAAACCAATCCCATTTTCGTTTGCAAAATCAATCCCTTGATAAGACACTCCATAACCTTCTTTGTAACGGTCTGGTATATAACTATCTACATTTTTGTAATATGTCTTTAAAAAAGTATACACTAAAGATACGGCTGTAGTGCCATCTACATCGTAATCTCCAAAAATTAGAATTTTTTCATTATTGCCAATTGCTTTTTCGATGCGATTTACTGCAGCATCCATATCTTGCATTAAAAATGGATTGTGTAAATCTTTTAAACTTGGTCTAAAAAAAGTTTTTGCTTCGTTATATGTTTCAATTCCTCGAATAACTAATAACTTTGCAATAGTGATGTCTACATTTATTTCTTTAGCCAATCTAGCCACTTTTTTAGAATTAGGCTCAGGCTTGATATTCCAACGCATATTTTTTTATTAGAAGTGCAAAATACTTAAAATCTTACTAAAAACCCGATTCCGACTAAGAATTTTAGTTATAAAAAATAAATAAACGGCAAGGTTTCTATAAAATATTTGATAAAATAACGAATTATTAATCAAAATCAAGGTCTATCAATTTTATTTTTTGGCTTATTTTAATGTTGAGTTGGTATTATACCACTTCAAATTAAAATCTTATTTTTACGGTATAGTTTTTGTAGTATTAATCGTAACTCAAAATATACTTTTTTTTATGAAACCATTTTTATTAGCCATTGTACTTGTATCTTTCTTTGCCTGTAATACAAAGACTAAAATTATTAAACCTGGCTCTTCTGGCAGAATTAATAATGTGTTAGTCATAATGGACAATACGGACTGGAAAGGAAGTATTGGAGATTCTGTACGTGCAATTTTAGCCAAGCCTTTAGTTGGTTTCCCTCAAGACGAACCTACTTTTTCTTTAAGTCAAATTGCCCTACCGTATTTTACAAAAATATTAAAGCCAAGTAGAAATATCGTTTCTATTGCTTATGGAGATAAAAATTCTTTCTCTGTTAGTAATGATAAATTTGCAACACCACAAACAATAGTGTCTATTATTGCAAAAGATAAAAATAATCTCATCCAATTATTAAAAAAATACGAAACTAAAATAATAAATACAATTAGAAAATCGGACTTTAAAATTTATCAAAAAAAGCTAATTAAAAAATTTTGGGATACTAATAATATTGAAACTTTTAGAAACTTACATGCCGCAATTAAAATACCATATGCATACAGAAAAGTATACGATAGTGTAAATTATATATGGTTCCGAAAAGACATACCACGAGGCTATTTAAACATTCAGATGTATGCAGTACCAATTGAATCTGAAGCAGATTTAAACGGAGAAAATATTATTAATATTAGAAACAATTATGGGAAAAGATTTATACTAGGAAGTAAAGATGGCATGTATATGACTACAGAAGAAGCATTTACACCCTTGCAATTTAAGACTCAAATTGCTGGTAAAAAAACCTTTGAAACTAGAGGAACTTGGGAGATGAAAAACGATTTTATGGCTGGACCTTTTTTAAATTATAGTGTTTTTGACAAAAAAAATAATCGGTTTATCGTTCTAGAAGGATTTATCTATGCTCCAAATATTAGAAAACGAGATTATATGTTTGAGTTAGAAATTATTATGAAAACTTTAGAAATAGATTAACCCAAAATATTCATAGGTTTTTGTTATGAAAAGTTAAAAATACCAATACGACTAAACAAAGTGAAATAACAAACACAAAAAATAAGTGACCCAAAATAAAGTGGTGCGTAATTGAGAAGTACCGAAGTCTTTTTTTAGTAAAAGAATTGTAGCTCAATTTTAACAGAAAAACACGTTACATTGATATAATGAAATTTGCAATAGTAAGATGGTATTCATACCAATTCAACATCAAAATACGCTATAAATTATTTATATTTTAAATCTATTTAGCGCATTTCAAAATTGAATTGGTATCATACAATTTTAATCAAAACCATCGGTTTGAAAAGTCTTTAATGTTCCATTTTTATCACTATAAATCAAAAAAGCTTTTAACTCTTTATGATTTTTTAAAAATACTTTACTTTTTTCTAAACCCATTGCAATTAGCGTTGTTGCATAACCATCTACATCTGCACAATCTAATTTAGACACAACCGAAGCACTCAACAAATTACTTTTAGCAGGATAACCAGTTTTTGCATTTAAAATATGAGCGTATTTATTTCCATTTTTGTCTATTTTAAATTTACGATACGTTCCAGAAGTTGCTAAAGTTTCATTCTCTAAAGAAATTATTTTTTTACTAGAACGAGAACCATCAAAATTTGGATCCTCAATTTCAATATTCCATTTTGAATTTCTTGGACTTTTACCTCTTACTCTAATTTCACCACCAACTTCAATCATATAGTCTACAATATTATTTTCTTCAAAAAAACGTCCTATAATATCAACTCCATAACCTTTTGCAATAGCATTAAAATCAAAATAAGTTAGTTTATTTTCTTTAAACACTCTATCCTTTTTAATTTTAACTTTATTAAAACCAACTTGTTGCATTAACTCTTTTACTACAACTGAATCTAAATTTTTTAATTTTTTTTCAGGTCCAAAATCCCAAGCATTAACCAAAACACCAATTGTTGGATCAAAAACACCTTTAGTCTCTTTATAAATTCGTTGTGATTTTTTAAAAACTTCCTTAAATTTATCATCAACAATTACTAAGGTATTACCTCTATTTATTTTAGATATGTCAGAATCTTTTTGGTAAGTAGATAGTGATTTATTAACTGTTTTAATTAAACTATCTATAGATGTAGTCATATCTCGTTTTAATACATCGTTATAAGTAATATGAAATGTTGTTCCAAAAGCAGTACCTTTTAAATAAGAATAATTCGCTTCTTTTTTACAAGAAAAAAAAGTAATAACTAGAAATACGAATAACATTCTTTTCATGACAAAAAGTATTAAAAATTTGTTAAGACAAAATAAAAGACAAAATTAAAGGTTTAGTTAGACAAGTTTATTATAAATTTGTATTAATTTTAAAATTAAAAAACATGAAAAAAATACTTATTTTGGCAATATCAATGGCGATATTACTTTCTTCCTGTGTTTCCAAAAAACAATATACAGCACTCGAAGGTAAATTAAGTGATTCGGAACAAGAATTAGTTAATGTAAAAGCCAGTTTACAAAAATGTTTACTTGCAAAAACAGGAAGTTCTACAAGAGTAACCGCATTAGATGAACAAATTGCTTTATTAAAACAACAAATAAAAAACTTAGAGTTACAAAATAAAAACTCATTACAGCAAGTTGAGAACCTAACAGTCTTATCGAAAGGAGCAAGCGATAATATCAAAACAGTAATCTCTCAATTAAGCGAAAAAGATAAATATATTAATGGAATTAGAGATGCAATGACAAGAAAGGATTCTATTAATTTGGCTGTCGCATTTCATTTAAAAAGAGAATTGGCTGCTGGAATTCAAGATCAAGACATTCAAATTAATGTAGAGAAAACTGTTGTATATATCTCCTTATCCGATAAACTAATGTTTTCGAGCGGAGGCTCTACAGTATCTCCAAAAGCAAAAGAAATTTTAGGAAAAGTTGCAACCGTTATACAAAACAGACCAAATATGCAAGTAATGGTAGAAGGACATACCGATAATGTAGGAATCAATACTGCTTGTATGAAAGACAATTGGGATTTAAGTTCTAAAAGAGCAACAGCAGTTGTTCGCGTTCTACAAGAAACTTATGGAATTGAACCAAGTAGACTGGTCGCTTCCGCACGAAGTGAGTATGTACCAATAGAATCTAACGATACCGTAGAAGGTAAAGCTAGAAATAGACGAACAAAAATCATTATATTACCAAAATTAGATCAATTTTTTGATATTTTAGAACAAAAACCCGAATAATTCCTATAAATAATTTAAACTAAAAATATAGTTCTAAAACAACTTTAAGACTATATTTTTAGTTTAAATTATTCTTTTTATTTTTAGACAATCTCTTTCCTATATTTTTACGTTTGTATTTTACCCAATACAATGCCAATTTATCCATTTGTTTTTCTGTCAAAACACTTATAACTTAAGTTCGACGAATTTTTCCTGAAAACTTCAATTCAATGTGAAATTTATTTTTTTATTTTGCGCAGTCACAACAATAGTTGTTAAAATGGCAGGAATTAAAAATAGTTTTTCATGGTATTTCGTTTTTAAATTATTTCTTGTAAATATAAGATTTTGCAAACTTAGGTTGGTATAATAGAAAATTAGTGAATAATTCGGGCTAATATCATAAAGTTTAATCCTAAAAATAAAATTAGCTTTGTTTAATCATAAATACATGGGTTAATAATTTCTCCTAATCTAATTATTGAATAGAGGTTTTGTTATGTTCGTAACTTTCATTACTTTTGCAACCGCTTAAAAGTGAGATTAATTAACTAATAAAATAATTATAATGGAATCAATGATGATTTATATGCCAATCGTAGCAGCCTTAATTGGTTTAGTATATATGATGGTAAAAAAGTCTTGGGTAATGAAACAAGACGCGGGCGATGGTAAAATGAAAGAAATTTCAGACCACATTTACGAAGGTGCTTTAGCTTTCTTAAAAGCAGAATATCGCTTGTTAGCAATATTTGTATTAGTAGTAAGTGTATTGTTATTTGTTGTATCAACAGTTGTACCCTCGACACATTGGTTGATTGTAGTTGCTTTTATCTTAGGAGCATTTTTCTCTGCCTATGCAGGAAATATCGGCATGAAAATAGCAACCAAAACAAATGTTAGAACAACACAAGCTGCTCGTACAAGCTTACCACAAGCTCTAAAAGTATCTTTTGGAGGAGGAACCGTAATGGGCTTAGGAGTTGCTGGTTTAGCCGTTTTAGGTTTAACCATGTTCTTTATTGCATTCTATTACTTTTTTATGGACGGACCAACAGGAACATTTACAGTAGATAAAATGACCATCGTTTTAGAAACCTTAGCAGGTTTCTCATTAGGAGCAGAGTCTATTGCTTTATTTGCAAGAGTTGGTGGTGGAATTTACACAAAAGCTGCCGATGTTGGAGCAGATTTAGTTGGTAAAGTAGAAGCTGGTATACCAGAAGATGATCCAAGAAACCCAGCTACAATTGCTGATAATGTTGGTGATAACGTAGGTGATGTTGCAGGAATGGGAGCAGATTTATTTGGTTCTTATGTAGCAACTGTATTAGCTGCAATGGTTTTAGGTAACTATATTATTAAAGATATGGGCGGAAGCATTCAAGATGCTTTTGGCGGAATTGGACCAATTTTATTACCAATGTCAATTGCTGGTGCAGGAATTATCATTTCTTTATTAGGAACCATGTTAGTTAGCATCAAAAATAATGACGCTAAAGCTGCACAAGTAATGGGCGCTTTAAATAAAGGAAACTGGTTTTCTATCGCTTTAGTAGCAATTTCAAGTTATGTATTAGTAAATTGGATGTTACCAGAAACTATGAAAATGCACTTTTTTGGAGAGGGTTTAATTGAAATTACAGCTATGCGTGTTTTTTATGCAACAATAGTTGGTTTAATTGTTGGTGGAGTAATTTCATCAGTAACAGAATACTATACAGGTTTAGGTAAAAAACCAATTTTAAATATCGTAGCAAAATCGGCTACTGGAGCTGGAACAAATATCATTGCTGGTTTAGGTACTGGAATGATTTCTACTTTTCCGACCGTAATATTATTTGCTGCTGCAATTTGGAGTTCTTATGCTTTTGCAGGATTTTATGGTGTTGCAATGGCAGCATCGGCAATGATGGCAACTACTGCAATGCAATTAGCTATTGATGCTTTTGGACCTATTGCTGATAATGCTGGTGGAATTGCAGAAATGAGCGAACAAGACCCTATCGTTAGAGAACGTACAGATATTTTAGATACTGTTGGTAATACAACTGCTGCAACTGGTAAAGGTTTTGCTATTGCTTCTGCAGCATTAACTTCATTAGCACTTTTTGCTGCTTATGTAACGTTTACAGGTATTGACGGAATTAATATTTTTAAAGCACC
>Ga0256840_1000407_pt1 | contig 44599 bp, 9 predicted proteins | sample 355202metaG_FD_185969 | JGI IMG/M metagenome (GOLD analysis project Ga0256840, IMG submission 185969) | Hydrothermal vent microbial communities from Mid Atlantic Ridge, Atlantic Ocean - 355-202 | ecosystem: Environmental > Aquatic > Marine > Hydrothermal vents | place: Atlantic Ocean: Mid...
TACTTTACTGGATGCTGTCATTATCGGTTTATTTCAAGCAGTGGCTTTAATACCCGGTACTTCTCGCTCTGGTATTACCATAACGGCAGGATTAATGACAGGGCTAAGGCGTGAACATGCAGCGCGCTTTTCTTTTTTGTTATCTATTCCAGTTATTGCCTTAGCAGGTATGGTAAAAGGCTTAGAGCTTTATCAATCAGCCATTCCGGTACAGTGGGATATGATTTCAATTGGGGTTGTTTTATCAGCTGTTACGGCTTATTTATCAATCGGCTGGTTTTTAAAATTACTGGACAAAATTGGTATGATGCCTTTTGTTTATTACCGCTTAATACTCGGCATCTTCTTGTTCAGCGTATTTATCGGCCAGTTTTAAAAGTACAAATACTGCCCCAGCTTCCTACTTTAGGCTTCTAAATGTACTTGAGTCAGCACCACTTATTATCATCCCAGAACCTGGATGAGTTACGAGATATTTTGGGAAGGCAATTTTCTCAGCATGAGCTCAATATTATGCGGAAAGGGCATGAAGTTGATGCATTTGTTAATGGTTGCGCCATTAATGATTTAGGCTTAACCTATGTATCTTATGGTAGTGATGTGTCGATAGAGGCACGTATTCATGAGGAGCAGTGTAGTGATGTTATATCATTAAATATTCTTACCTCAGGCACAGGGTGTCTTCAGAAAAATGGCCGTGAATGGGGGCTTTCTTTAAAAAAAGGGGCTGTTTTTAGTATGCAACAACCTCTAGTTTTTAGTTCGAGTGGTTGTTCAGGAATAGTGTTGTCTCTTCCTATTGTAAGTGTGATGAGACATGCAAGAGCATTGCTAGGTGATCAAATTGATCAAATAGATTTTAAGTTTGACACGACAATTGACCTGACTACGCCATTAGGGAAAATATTATATAACACTATTATCCGTACCACATTGGATATGAATGGTTCGCTTGGTGGTCTAGATAACTCTATCGCTATCACCAACCTAGAAAACTATCTGCTCTCTCAATTCATTGTGCTACAGCCTAACTCTTTCATGAGCCTTTCTCAGCAGACGATAGACCGTGAAATTATGCCTTGTCATATTAAACGTGCTCGTGAGTATATTCATGCCTATGCACATGAAAAAATTACGCTGTATGATCTAGCGACTTATGCAGGTTGCAGTTATCGTACATTACAAACGCTGTTTAATAAGGTATTTGGTATATCACCAATGACATATCTCAGTGCTATTAGGTTGGAAAGGGTTCATGAAGCATTGTTGGATGCTGATTACCAAGTTTTTACAGTATCTAATATTGCTAAGAAATGGGGGTTTACCCATATGGGGAGACTGGCTGAATCGTACAAAAAACAATATGGTATTACCCCCTCTGAGAGCTTGCGGCAGGAAAAATGATGCTATAGAGGTTGTAGTCAAATGTCCTTGGATGTGCTGGCTTAGGAACGTGCATGAAATAAGTTCCCGATTTCAAACGAGTCTTTTACTCCACCTGAAGCCCCCCCACGTTATAATTACCTCTTTGAGACAGAAAAAACGCATAATACCCTCATAAAATGTAGCAGTTATCCAAATTGCGCAACCATTTACAGCTCCCTTTAGTTGTTGGTTGACACTGCAGCTTGTTTGTTTTGTAATGGATTGCTGACAGACGGTTAAATAGTATTAAGTAAAATAGGCATATTTATTTCCAGCATTGTACGGCCTATAGCTGAAATAGCTATAGGAATAAGAATGATTTTTATTGTGATTATGAAAATCTATAAGGAAGGATATGCTTGCGTCTCAATTTGAATCGATAATTGTGTTTTTATAACTTAAATAAAAAAAACTATAAAGGTAAAAAAAATGGATAAACAACTCTTGATTTATGGAAATGTTGCTGCGGTGGATAGTGAAAAACATAGAAATATGTCAGTCAAACTTGATGGTACGTATGCATTTGCAAAAGATATTAATTCTTCTCCTCTATTAGTCACAGAGTTTATTGAAGCGACGAAAGATTTTGCAGTGGTCTTCTCGGGTGATGATGAAGTGATGCCATTGGTGCTTCTAGGGATTGATGATAACTCTTATGTTTCAGATGAAAGTAAATGGACAGCGAGTTATACCCCTGCTTTTTTACGACGTTACCCCTTTGTTTTTGCAAGTAATGATGAGGGGAGTAATTTTACACTTTGCCTTGATGAGTCTTTTGTAGGATGTAATGAAGAAAATATTGGGGAACGATTGTTTGATTCAGAAGGCTCCCATACACAATATTTGAAAAATGTTTTAGAGTTCTTACAAACTTATCAGGCTCATTATAAGGCGACTCAAGTATTTTGCAAAAAAATAGTAGAGCTGGATTTATTAGAGCCGATGGAAGCGAGTTATAAAATTCGTGAGCAAAAAACAGGTAATGTGACGGGGTTTAAGGCAATTAGTCGTGAAAAAATAAAAGCCTTATCAGATGAACAGTTATTAGAGTTAGTGCGTTCTGATTATTTAGAATTAATATATAAACATCTTAGCTCAATGGCTAACTTTTCAAAAATGATTGAAAATATTGCGGAAGCAATGCCAGAGGAAAAGGCAGAGAAAAAAGAACTTAAAAGTTAGACTGTTAAAGTTTTAAGGTAACTTTTCAACTTGTGAGTAGACAATGATCATGTAGGAGCGTCCGCCCTCGGCGCGATTAAAATAATGCTCTTTTCTCTAAAACTTTCAATTATCTTCGCACCGACTAGTGAATGCAGATATTAGCTCCTGCAATATTTGCATTCACTAAATCCATGTAGATTATGCACGTAGGTAGAGCAATGTACTAAGGCAGGAAGCCCGTAGGTAGAAAATGCAGGAGCTATTATCGAGGAGCAGCGAAACGGTGTGCCGAGGGCGGGCGTTCCTACAAAGCATTGCACTAAGGGTGCTGAATAGTTACGTTTTAACAAGGTTTTGTAAGATATTAATTTATGGGTTAGTTATGATACGTAATATTTTTTTAATATGTTTGGTTTATTGTTTTATTTTTAGTAAAAACTTATATGCTGAAACTTTGCATGAGGTGTATGCATTGGCTCAGAAAAATGATGCAGAGTTTTTATCAAAAATTTATCAAGGTGATGCACAATCAGAAAACTACTATCAAATGTTAGCTTTATTTTTTCCGAAAGCTTCATTTCGTTTGGCAAGAACTAAAACTATTCAAAATATTATTAGTGCTGATAACCAAGTATTTGCAAGCGGTGAAACGAGTTATCCAACGTTTGAATATGAATTAACGGTAAGGCAATCCATATACAACCAAGCGCATTGGGAAAAACTTTGGCAGGCTGAAACTGAAGAGAAGAAGATTGCCGCAGAGTTACAAATCGTTAAGCAAGATTTAATTCTAAAAGTTATTGAGCGTTATTTTAGTGTATTAAATATACGTGAAGAGTATAAAAGTCTATTGCAGGAAGCGATAGGCCTGAATGAGCAATATGAAACAATTAAGACTAAATTACAAAGTGGTTTAGAAAAGAAAATTGTACTTAAAAAGGCGCGAGCAGTTTATTTGGATGTGCTAACGCGGCAAGAAGAAGCACGGTATAAGTTTGAAGATGCTATTGCCGGGCTTCAGGAAATAACAGGTAGGGATATTCAAACCCTTAATGAACTTAGTACTCACTTCCCATTAGTTAACCCAGACCCTTTATCTGTGGAGGTATGGGTTACCAATGCTACCTTACATAACCCCGAAATAATAGGACAAAAAGAAGCCATGCATATTGCATCGCAAGAAATCGGTGTGCAAAAGGCTAAGCATTACCCCACGATAGACTTTGTTTTTAGTCATGGCAGAAGAAAGGCGGAAGGTACTTTGTTTGGTGGGGGGAGTGATATTGAAGATACAAAAATGATGTTTGAGCTTAATGTTCCCTTTTTAGAAGGGGGGGCTGTTATGTCAATGGTTAGACAAGCAGAAAGTCTGGAAAAAAAAGGTGAGTCTGAACTAATTCAAATCAAGCGAAAAGTTAAGCGTGAAGCGCGAAGCGCATTTAATGGTGTAAAAATATCTTTGTTAAGGATTAATTCCTTCAAAGAGTTGCAGGAAGCAAGTGAAGATGAAGTTAACTATCTTGGACAACTCTATAAAATGGGAATTATTTCCAGTCTTGAAACTATCGAGTCGAAAAGAACATTGGCTAAAGTAATAGCAGATTATAGTAATTCTCGTTATGAATATGTGTTAAGCATGATGCGTTTAAAAAGAACAGTCGGGATATTGTCTGAGAAAGATTTAACAGATTTAACAGATTTTTTTCTGGGGCAAGGGACATTATTGTCATTACCTGAAAGTTAAGATCCTTTGGGTTTAAAAATATTTAATACCAGAACCTGACTAGAAAGACATTACGGAGAAATAATATGTCGTTTCCATTTACAAGCCAAAAACAAAAAATAATAAACGACAGAAATAAAGTCTCGTTGACTGAAAAGTTAACACAAACGATAGGCTGGCTACTGAAAGGAATGGAAAAAAAACAGTATAAACCCATAGAGCTAGGTGAACGATTTTTTGTTGAAACACTAGAGCCTAGGGTTTTACTAGCTGCTGACCCGCTATTAATTAATTTAGCGGCAGGAAATTCAGATATATACCTAGATATTAATGCCTCAAAAATACGAGTAATAGAGACTCAAACATCTACTCTTATTATGGAAAAATTGCTGGTTAATACTAGTGAGGTTCGTATAAAAGGGACAGCAGCTGATGATGTCGTCAAAATTAGTGCGAGTATTTTAGGTGCAGCAAATAATTTAATTATTAGTTTTCAAGGGATGGAAGGGAATGATAGCGTATTTATTTCGGGTGACCTTAGTTTAAATGGTGCGGGTTTAACGCTGGATGCTGAATCGATTACAGTTAACGACAGCGTTTCAATTAGTACCACTGGTAATGTGTCCTTTTTTGCTAATGAGACTGATCAAGACTTGACTGATCAAGACTCGTTTGCTTTGGCAACGATTAATTTGTTGAATAATAGCTCGATTACCGCTAACAATGTTAGCTTAAAAACTAAGGTTGTAACTGGGGTAAATAAAGAGGGTGTTAATGTAGCTTGGAATACGGTAACAACACAATCTGAAGCGGCAATTAATATTGATGGAAGTATTACCGCAACAGGGCAGGTTGAGGTTGAATCTGTTGTTGATAATGTATTGAAATTTAGTGCTAATACCAGTACAAATATGACGGTTGAGGTTACTTCGAAAGCAACTATTGATATTACTAGTACAAGCTCTATTCAAGCAGAAAAGTTAAGCCTTTCATCTTTAATTCAAGGGGAAAGCAACATTGTTGCAACGGATGGAACTGCGGTTACCGTCAATGCCGATAATAAAAGTAATACTATTGTTGCAACAGGGGCAACACTTACTGTTGATAATGCCTTAGGGGATGTTTCTGCTTTGTCGATAACAGCGACAGATAATTCAAAAATTACGGTTAGTAATACTGATGCAAATCTGCCCACGACATTAGGTCTGTTTAATGGTACCTCAAATATTGTTAACTTAAGTCGAGATACTCAGGCACATCTTGGACATTATGATCATCGCTCAAGCTCAGGTATTGTTGATATTAAAACGGGTGATGTTGTTATTGCCGACCATAGTGGCGATAGTAAAATATATCGCTATATAGATGTAGATAATTCGGCGTTAGATATAACAACTTTAAATTCTGAGGTTCCGAGTGTATGGGAGTTACTTAGTAATAGTTCTATTACGGTATTAAATAATGGAACAGTGACTGTTGCAGCAAATGATGACGGAGGAGTAGACAGCCAACTACTGTCTGATTATTTAGGTGTTGTAACAAATACGGTTGATGCAAAAGTAGATGCTTTAGTGCTTGCCGTTACACTTTCGTCAGGTGGCTTAGCCGTTAACGCATCCAGTAAGGCTTCCTATCAGGCTAAAGGTAAGCAAGTTAAAAATACTGTATCAGGTAATGTGGCAGCGACGTTAGCTAACTCTGATATAACAGTGACTGCGGAGGGTGTTTTAGTTTCTAGTAATAATCAACGGATTATTAGTGCCGAGTCGAAAGGGATAGAGCATGAATTTTCATTAGCGGACTTTTCTGGCTCGGGTATTACTGTTGATGTATCTTACGCGGTTAATCAGGTGAGTGGAGACAGTACGGCTAAAATTGATAATAGCTCGGTTACAGCCACGGGAGGAACGGTTAACGTTAAGGCTGAAAATAATACGCAAGTGAGTGCATACTCAATAAGTCATGCCTTAAGTAAAGCAATATTAGTTACTTTACCCGCTGAAATAAGTGTGACAGCTTTGCATGCCAGCAATAGTCTTATTGGCGATGTAGTGGCAGCGGTAAGTGATAGCACGATAACAACAAATACAAGTGGTGACTTTTCAGTTGTTGCTGATAATAATGCCCTGATTTCTGCTAAGCAGCAAAATATTAATGAATTAGAAAGTGCGATTTTTACGGATGCTGGAGCAACAGTCGGCGGCAGTAGCGTTTTTAATAGTATCGGCTATGAGCTGGTAGACCCTTATACTGAAACTTTATCCACTTTTTTAGGGGTTGATTTTGGGACTAAGAAATCATTTTCAACACTGGCCAGCGTTGTTGATAGTGATTTAGATATTGCTGGAAATGTAACCATTGCAGCCAATGCAAATAGTAAAATTTTTGCCCAGTTTTCTAATCAGGTTAGCGCAAGCAGTGACCAACTTTTTTCGGCCACCTTAAGTGCAACAGGAATATTGGTTAGTAATAAAATCTACAGTCATGTTGATGCTAAATATACTGGATCAAAAACAATAGCTACATCAACAGTGGCTAACAATTTAAGAGTTGAAGCGGTCGATAAATCGCAAATTTCCGCTGCTATCGTGCTAGAAAATAGTTCCACAAGTTCATCAACAGGTGGGCTGACTGAAAGTTATAACCTAACTGATTCCAGTTCAGTCAGTGTTGCAGGGATGGTGGTACTCAATAAAATTGAAAACAATGTTTCCAGCTTAATTGATAATGTGGATTTAGCAGCGGGGCGCGTGGATGTTAGAGCCTTATCTTCCGCTTTAATTAATGCCACCATTAATAGTAGCTCAAATTCTTCAGGGGGAAGTGCTTTTGGAAGTGGTACTTCCTTAGCAGTCAATGGAATTTTGGCTATTAACCAGATAAGTGGTAAGGCAACGGCTTACCTACAGAATAGTGAAATAGTCACAAATGACACGGCCAGTAATGAGGGGGCTGTTAGTGTTTATGCCAGAAATGCATTAAAAATAAATGCAGAGACTAACAGTGCGACAACAACAGGTGATGGGACAACGAGTATTGTTATTGCATTAAATGTTGTTGGCTGGTCAGGTTCCGTTTTAAGTGTTTTGGGAGGGACTTTAGAAAACCTGATAGGCACAAACTGGTTAGGAACTTCTAAGTTAGCAGCAGAAGCAAAAATTATTAATACTGTGTTGACAGTTGCTGGCGCGTTAAATGTTGTTGCTGATAATAAGGCGCGTATTAATTCAACCATAAGTAATGTTGCAGAATCTGCAGCTTCTGCATTACATGGCGCAACAGGGCAAGCCAATTCGGGCGTATTGGTTGCTAATTTTATTAGTGGCGGTGCAAAAGCGTTTATTGATGGACAGCCTGCTGGGACATTAAATATTGAAGTAAAAGGCGATGTGACTGTTAAAGCCATAGATGACAATATGGTTTATGCCAATACTAAAATAGTATCCGCTTCAACCACAAGTAATACCGGAGGCTTAGATGTTGCAACGGGTTTATTACGCTGGATTTCAGGTTACGATTATGAGGCATCAGACAGCGCAACAAGTTATGACGATACTTTAATTAGTCAAGGACAGTATGTTGATATTGTCAGTGGTTTTGATGGAAAAGGAACCGTTGGGGATCTATATCAATACATTGGTGATACGCAAACGATCAATTTACATGAAACAAATTTTACCGATGTTTTTAACTGGGAAAAAGTAATTGACCCTGTTATTAAAAGCGCTATAACAGCCGACTTTGATACCGATCAAAACGTGCAGGCAGGCACAGATAAAGCACTGGCATTTGCAGATGTGGTTAAAGCAATCGATGGTAAATTGTATGAATATATGGGAGAAGCCGTCACTATTAATTTAAGCACGGCCAACTATAGTGACAAAAATTTATGGAAAGAAAAGCTACTCAGTAATATTCTTCCTGAAGGCTATAACGTTTCAGATTCTGACTCGGTAGCCGTTGGAGGGATTCTTGCCTATAACAAAGTCGAAGGTGGGGCAGAAGTTTATATTGATGGGATGGTTTTTACTGATGCTATAGATAAACAACCAACGAATATTAGTGTGACGGCGATAGAAACGGCGCAAGTGAATGCAAGCGCAGATAGTTCGGTGACATCTTCGGGGGGAAGTGCTTATGGCTCAGGTGAGTCTATAGCTATCAATGGTGTGATTGCTGTTAATCAGGTGTTGAGCGATGCGACAGCCAAAATCACCAATAGTACGGTTTATTCACTAGGGGATGTAAATGTAATCGCTAATAATCTGGCGAGTATTACAGCGGATACTAGAGCCATGCTACATACAGGTGATACAGCAAAAGGCCTAGTGGTTGCATTAAACCTTGTGGGTATGGAAATATCCGATCTATTTACCACGGCTTTAGATAATATTTTAGGTACAAGTTTAGGAGGAACACCCACTAAAGTGCATGCCTCTATTGATACTAGCAGGCTTGTTGTTGATGGAAGCCTTAATATTAAAGCCAGCAATAGGGCGAGTATTAATACTAAGACCGCAAATGAAGCAACGGCTGCTGCCTCTGCTTTGTTTAATGCCTCAAGTGAGGTTAGTGCTAATCTGATTGCCGTTAATTTTATTGATAGTGACTCTCAGGCTTATCTTAATGGTGAAATCCATGTGGTGAAGAAAGCCGTTAATGTGTTTAGTTATGATGATGCCAGTATTAATGTTCGGATTAAACTTGAAGCACTGGCGGGTACTAAAAATGATGGCGGTGTTGGAATAGCCAGAGAGTTATTGCAGACCTTACAAAATAATTATGCATATACCACCAGTTCAGGCAGTAAAGCGCTAGAAAAAGGTGATTTGGTTTATGTGGGTAGCAGTTTTACGGGGCGAGGTTCTGTTGATAGTGTCTATAAATATGTAGGGACTGATAATATTACGTTAGACTTGTCGTCGGAAGATTTCTTGAATGAAGATAACTGGACTAAACCTGTGCAGTTAGCTGATTTAATACCTACAGGCTTAAATGTTACCCCACCCAGCTCAAAAGCTGAAGGTGTTGTGTATGCTTATAATGCTGTAAAAAGTGAAGCGAAAGCTTACTTGGACTCCGCTAGATTAACAGCAGGTGATGTGCATATTTATAGCTCATCACGCGCTTTACTTGATGCTCAAATTAAAAGTAAAGTAAAGTCATCAGGCGGTGTCCGTGCACTTAATCAGGCTTATGGCGCAAGTAAGGCCTATATCATAGCAAGTGATATTACGACATTAATAGAGTCAGGGGTTAGCAGTGGCAATGTCTCTGTTAATGCAGCAAATCAGCAAAAATTAACAGTCGATAGCTTTAGTGTGGTTTCAGCAGGAAACACTTTAATGCTAAATACCTTAGGCTGGGAGCCCTCGTTACTTAATCTTATTACTGCACCACTGAGTGCAATCCTGGGGGTCGAGATACCAGGAACCGATGAAAACAGTGCGCTGGCACATATTAGCGATACTAAGCTGACTGTCGCGGGTGATTTGTCGGTTAGAGCTTTCTCTGATTCACGTTTAAATGCAACCATGAGTAATGCTTCGGTTGCGAATAAAACCTTATTGTATGATGCTAATTCTTCCACCAATTCTGCATTGGCTGTTATTAACCTAGTTAAAGGCAAAGCAAGAGCCTTTGTTGATGGCGATTCAACAGTAGCTGCTGTAAAGCGTGGGCTTGTTGTACAAGGTGATGTCACTATTGAAGCTATAGATAGCAGTATGGTTTATGCTAATACTAAAGTCGTTTCAACTTCATCGACTTCAAATACGGGTGGCCTAAATATATTGACGGATACCTTACGCACCTTATCTGGATATGATTATCAGGCATCAGACAGTGCGGTGAGCTATAGCGATACTTTAGTCAGCCAAGGTGAATATGTAAAAATTGCCAGTGGTTTTGCAGGAAAAGGGACTGTTGGTGATATCTATCAGTACATTGGGGATGAAAATAGCATCAATCTGCATAGTCATAATTTCACGGATATTTTTAATTGGGAAAAAGTAATTGATCCAGCGATTAAAAGTGCAATTACTGAGGATTATGATACCAATCACAATGAGCAAGCAGGTACTAACAAAGCTTTAAAATTTGCTGATGTGGTTAAGGCCAGTAGTGGGAAGTTGTATGAATATATGGGACTGGATACCACCTCAGGTTCAGAAGTTGATTTAGCGGTAGAAGATTACAGTAATACTAACTTATGGAAAGAACAACTCCTGAGTAAAATTATCCCCGAAGGTTATAACGTAACCGATTCTAATTCGGTAGCAACGGGTGGAATTGTTGTTTATAACAAGGTTAAAGGTGGCGCAAACGCTTATCTTGAAGATTTATCATTCAGTTCAGTGGTTGGTAAAAAAACCAGCAATATTACAGTGCGAGCAATGGAAGTCGCACAGCTAAATGCAACTGCAGATAGTACAGTAACTTCATCAGGAGGCAGTGCTTATGGTTCGGGAGACTCTATCGCTAAAAGTGGTGTTATTGCCGTTAACCAGATACTCAGTGATGCAACAGCTAAAATAAGCAATAGCACCATTCATACGCTAAAGGATGTGACGGTTATAGCGAATAACTCAGCGATTATGACGGCTGATACCAAAGCTTTGTTGAGTACAGGGGATACAGCAAAGGGCGGTGTTATTGCACTAAACCTGGTCGGGCTTGAGTTATTTAATTTATTTACCGGTACTTTAGATAGTGTTTTAGGGACTGATTTTGGTAATCCCGCTAAAGTGCATGCCTTTATTGATAGCAGTAGTCTAACTATTGCTGGCGATTTAAATATTAAAGCAAGTAATAAAGCAGAAATCACGGCGCGATTATCTAATGAAGCAAGTTCTGCTGCTTCCGCTCTTTTTAATGCCAGCGGTAAAGTGACGACAGGTGTTATTGCTGTCAATCTTGTTGACAGTGAAGCGCTAGCCTATTTGGATGGTAATACCCATACTGTTAAGCAAGCGGTTAATATTTTTAGTCTGGATGACTCAAAAAATGAAACCCGAATTAAACTTGAAGCAATTTCCAGTACCACAAATGATGGGGGGGTAGGGATTACTAAGAGCTTACTTGATAATCTTCAAAATGATTATGAATATACAACAAGCTCAGGAACTAAACAGCTTAAAGCGGGTGATTTAGTTCATATTGGCAGTGACTATACAGGGAATGCATCGACCACTGATGTGTATAAATACAAATCACGTCTGTCTTATGCTAGCACGGAGGGGGAGACAGAATTACGCCAAGGTGACTTAGTTTATGAGCGAATTGCAGGTGCTCAGGATCAATATGAAGTTTACCGCTATATTGGTGATGACAAAACAACGCTTAATATTTCCACTAGTGATTTAAGTAACACCCCTCTTGTCTGGCAATATGAATCAATAACGGCTTATCAAACTGAGTCAGGTTTAACAGTTGAAGAACTAGAAGCCGCTTTGCTGGCTGTGAGGGATACAGAGTTAACCCGATTATTCAGTGTCTATGAAGTGACTATTGATCTGGGTAACGTAGATTATGTTAATGACAATGATTGGTTTAAACCTATACAGCTTGCTGAGTTTTTACCAACGGGCTTAAATGTCACCTCTTCAGATTCAGTTGCAACGGGTGTGGTTATTGCTTTTAACGCTGTCGGAGGCAGTGCAAAAGCTTATTTAACAGGGGTAATACTTAATGCAGGTGACGTTAAAGTTTATAGCAGTTCGCAAGCTCTTTTGTTGGCACAGATTCAGGGAATTAGTAGTTCTTCTGGTGGTAGTGCGATAGGAACGGGTACCTCAGAAGCCTCGGCTGCTATTGTTGCTTTAAACCAAGCATTAGGTACCAGTGAAGCTTATATAAGTAATAGTACACTTACCACACAGACTGTGTCGGGTACCAGTTCAGGCCATGTAACCGTTGATGCGGCTAATCAGCAGAAATTATCTACTGATATTAATATGGCATTAAGTACAGGAGATGCCTCTTACGGTGGCATTATCGCTTTAAATACGGTGGGATGGTCAAAAGGCTCAATAGCTGATCTTATTCTGGCTCCCGTTAGTGCTATTACCGGTGTAGATCTGTTTACTAAATCGGCAGATTTTACTGCATTAGCAAAAATTACAGACAGTATATTAACCATTGCAGGGCATTTAACGGTTAATTCAAATTCAGCCTCTATTCTTAGTGCCACCATGAGTAATGCGGCCGAATCAAATGCCTCGGCATTATTTGGTGCAGGCGGGCAATCTAACTCAGGTATTCTTGTTTTCAACTTGCTGACGGGAGGAGCCAAGTCTTATATAGATGGTGATACCTCGGCTGATATATCCATTGCGATTAAAGTGGCGGGTAATGTTGAAGTCAATGCGACAGATAGCACTATTATGTATGCTAATACCAAAGTGGTATCAGCATCAACTACAACCAATGCGGGGGGGCTGGATGTTATTTCTGGAGGGTTGCGTGCCTTTGAAGGTTTTGATTATCAAGCATCAGATAGCAGCCCAAGTTATGCCAATACCTTGCTTAAGCAGGGCGATCATGTACAAATAGCCGATGGTTTTGCAGGAAAAGGTGACGTTGGGGATATTTATAAATATTTAGGGGATGAGGCTTCAACTAATTTACATGAAGCCGATTTTACTGATTTATTTAATTGGGAAAAACTAATTGATCCTGTTATTAAAGCGGCTATTACCCCGACTTATAGCAGTGAAGATAACCAGCAAGCGGGAAGCAATATTGCGGTTAAATTTGGTAATGTGGTTAAAGCCGATAATGGAAAACTATTTCAATATATGGGGCAGGATGTTGCGCCAGATGCCAAGCTTGATTTAGCCAGTGAAGATTACAATAATGCTAATTTATGGAAAGAAAAACTACTGAGTAATGTGATTCCAGAAGGCTATAACGTCTCAGACTCTGATTCGGTGGCTAGTGGCGGCATTATTGCTTATAACAAGGCCGAAGGGGGAGCAGATGCTTATATAGAGAATTTAACCTTTAGTTCTGTAGATGGTGAAATACCAAATAGTATTCGTGTTACTGCCATAGAGATGGCAACAGTGAATGCCATGGCAGATGCGACCGTCACATCATCTGGTGGCAGTGCTTATGGTACGGGCGATTCTATCGCTAGAAGTGGCATTATTGCCATTAATCAGGTGTTGAGCGATGCCACCGCCAAAATCACTAAAAGTACCATTCACACGCAAGGCGATGTCACGGTTAAAGCCAGTAACACTGCAAGCATTATTGCCGATACCAAAGCAATGCTTAGTACAGGGGATGAAGCGGTAGGTGTTACGCTGGCATTAAACCTAGTGGGTTTTGAAATTGCTGATTTATTTACCAGTGCTTTAAACAGTATTATAGGCACTGACTTTGGCGGCAGTCCGGTTAAAGTTCAGGTATATATTGATAACAGCCATTTAACGGTTGGTGGTGACTTAAATATTAAAGCCTTTAATAAAGCTTTAATTGCTACTCGATTATCGAATGTAGCGACTTCAGCAGCCTCTGCACTTTTTAATGCCACAGGTAAGGCGACCAGTGGAGCTGTTGCTGTCAATCTAATCAATAGTGAGTCGCTGGCCTATCTTGATGGTAATGCCAAAGCCAATAGCTTAAGTGTTGATAAAGCCGTTAATATTCACAGTCTTGATGACAGTACAAATGATGCGAGGGTCAAAGTTGAAGCCTTATCAAGCACCTCTAATGATGGGGGCGTGGGTATTGCTAAAGGACTATTTGATAGCTTCTTAAAAGATTATCAATATACCAGTAGTTCAGGTAGCAAAATAGTCAACCAAGGCAATTTGGTTTATATCGGCAGTGACTTTTCGGGGCGAGGTACTGTTGATGCTGTTTATAAGTATCTGGGAACTGATGGAGCAGATATTAATCTTGCGGTAGAAGATTTCCTTGATGAAGATAAGTGGCTGAAACCGATACAAATATCAGAATTGCTGCCTACAGGGCTTAATGTAACTGGATCTGATTCTATAGCTACAGGGATTGTTATAGCCTATAACGCCATTAAAAGTAATGCGAATGCCTATATAAAAGATGCAACACTGACGGCAGGTGACATTAAAGTTTATAGCTCTTCTCGCGCATTGATTCAAGCTCAGGTACATGGAAAAAGCAGTTCATCGGGTGGTAGTGCATTGGGGGCAGGGCGATCTGAAGCCTATGCAGGTTCAATGGCTATTAATGATGTTTCTGGTACAGCAACCAGTTCAATTATTGATAGTGATATTACAACGCAAATTACGGCTGATAAAAGTTTAGGGCACGTTATTGTCGATGCCACAAATAATAGTCGAATGTCGGCCGATAATAATACGGTCATGACAACAGGGGACACAGCGGTTGGAGGTTCTTTAGCTTTTAACTCTATAGGCTGGAGTAAATCCAATGCCTTTGCTCAACTGATGAATGCTATTTTAGGCAGTGACTGGTTACTAACAGCACAAGCGGTTATTGCAGAAGCCAAAATTGAGAATGCCACATTAAATATTGCGGGTGATGTTTCTGTAACAGCAAGCTCTGATGCCGTGTTAAATGCAACGGCAAGTAATTCGGCAGAATCTAATGCTTCTGCCTTGTATGGTGCGACCGGCCAAACATGGAGTGGATTATTAACCACCAATTTTGTGCATGGAAAAGCTAAAGCATTTATCAGTAATGACAGCTTAAATGTAACACCTTTTATAATAAAAGGGGCTTTAACGGTTATTGCTAAAGACGAGAGTAAAATCTTTGCCAATACCAAGTTGGTTTCAAGTTCAATCACCTCAAACACAGGGGGGCTTGATGTTCTTAATGGCGTGATTAGAGGGCTTTCAGGTTACGATTATATTTCTTCTGATAGTGATTCATACTATTTAGATACAAGCATTAAAACGGGACAGTTTGTAACCGTTAAGGATGGTTTTTCTGGGGTGGGTGAAGTTGATGCAATATATGAATATATTGCAGATGATGCAACGATTAATTTAAATAATACTGATTACACGGATATTTTTGTTTGGGAAAAAGTATTATTGGGCACACCTACGTCTGATTTCTTGTCTTCTAATAATGTAAAAGTGGGTGCCAATAAAACCATTAAATTTGGTGACCGAATAAGAATTGCGGAAGCTCAGGTTGATGTGGATAAAGAAATCACTTTAGGCAGTGTATTTGTTTATTTTGGACAAGAGACAACGGTTAATTTAGGGAGCATAGATTATAGTAATCTTGATGATTGGAAAAAGGAATTACTAACCTCGGTTATCCCCGAAGGCTTGAATGTTTCAGATTCTGATTCGGTTGCTGTGGGTGGAATTATCGTCAGAAATGATGTTAGAGGTGGGGCAGAAGCATATTTAGAAAATATTCGGCTGAGTGATGTTGATAAAACAGCAAGTATTACAGTTAAAGCGATAGAAAATGCCAGTATTGATGCCGATATTGACAGCTCATCTATATCATCAGGAGGGAGTGCGTATGGGTCGGGTGACTCCATTGCAGTTAACGGCGTTATTGCAACCAACTTTGTACTGAGTGATGCGATAGCCAGTATTAAAGATAGCAAAATATTTTCCACGAATGATATAGACGTTATTAGTGAAAATACGGCAAGCCTGACAGCAAAAACCAGAGCATTAGTGACGACTGGTGATACTGGTGTTGGTGTGGTCATTGCCTTTAATACCGTGGGCTGGGCTGCTGAAAACATTCTAACCAAAACATTTGATGCTTTGTTTGGTACTGATTTACTTTCGGGGGGCGATACATCTCCTATTTCATCCTATGCCATTATTAGTAATAGTGATGTTAATGCAGGCGGTAATTTAACGCTGAAGGCTGAGAATAGTTCTAAAATCACTTCCATTCTGAGTAACGAAGTGAGTTCTTCTGCTAGTGCTTTAGTAGGGGCTTCAGGCAAAGCCATTGCGGCGGCTTTAACCACAAACTATGTGAGTACTCGCACCAAAGCCTTGATGTATTCAGATACCAGTACCGCAAGTCAGGTTCAAGTGACTGGGAGTGTGAAAATTGATGCGATTGATGATGCACAAATCTTGGCAACTACGACGCTTAAGGCTATTCAAGTCACAAAGAATGATACAGGGTTTTCCATCCTAGGTAGCGTGGCTCAAAGGTATTTAAGTGATTATCAATTTAGTTCACATTCTGGTCGGCAAACCGTAGCAACTGACCAATTAGTGCGAGTCGCTAGTGACCACAGTAAGGGAGGAACCCCTGAGAAATTTTATACCTATCTAGGTGAAAGTGCTGAAATTGACTTATTAAATGAAGATTTTTCTGATACTGCAAAATGGGATGAGGTGGTTGATGTCTCAGGTCTGATAGACCTTGCAGCTTCCAAACTAGGTAGCTTTATCGCCAAAAAGATTGCTAGTTCGGACGCTTCAGTAGCGGTAGGTGCTTTAGTTGTTAAAAATAATGTACAGACACATATTGAAGCATCTGCAAAAAAACTTAGCATAACTGCTGGTAGCGTGGCTATTTCTACTACAGAAAGTGCAGTTATTCTGTCAACAAATCAAAGTAGTGTTCAAGCCTCAGGCGGGAAAGGAGCATTCGCTGTTAATGGAATTATTGTCACCAACCTTATTCAGGGAACGAATAACGCGTTTATCAGTGACAGTACCGTGAACACAACTTCAGGTGCTGTTTCTGTACTTGCTGATAATACGGCCTTTATTGTTGCAAAAACAACAGGTGATACTCAATCATCAGGGGCATCCATAAGTGCAACACTCGCATTTAATACCATTGGCTGGGAAACTCAGGATATATTTTCAAAAACAGTTGATGCTATTATTGGATCAGATATTGGTACTAAAGACCCTTTAGTGACTTCGGCCTATATTCAGAATAGTGATGTGACTGCGGCGACTGGAATCACGGTTACGGCAAATAATAGCGCTAAGATTTATTCCTCTATTGGTTCTGATAATAATCCATTTGAATTGCCGGGTATTAGTTTTTCAGGCTTAACTATTCCAAGCATTGATTTATCCGCAATCACCTTTCCTGATTTTAATTTTGATTTCGATCTGGATTTAAATTTTAATCTGAATTTTGACTTCGATTTTAATCTGGATTTCAATTTTGATTTCAGCTTTCCAGAAATTAGTCTAGCAAGTATTGCGAGTGCTCTTTCTGATGCTGCCGATGCTATTTATGCTGCCTTATCTAATGCAGCAGACGCTATATATAATGCGGCCGAAAATATTGTTGATGCAATAAAAAGCTTAGCTGATTTTGCTGTTGATTTTGTGAATTTAGATGGCTTTTTCGATTTAATGAATGATTGGGTCGATAGTATTAGCAGTTTACTGGGTAGTATTCCTAATATTATAACGCTAGCAACAGAGTTAGCCGATACGATTGCTGATTTGTTGGTAAAAGCGGCAGAACAAGTCAGTAGTGAAATTATGGACGCCTATATTGCCTCACTGGAAGCGGCCAAAGAAGCGCTTGATAGCGTTGTTAGTGTGTTCACGGAAGCTGGGCGATTGCTGACAAATGTTTATAACATGCTAACTGAGCTGTTAACCTTTGAGCTACCTGAGATCGCTATTTCTTTACCTGATATATTCTTTGATCTTTCAATAGTATTACCCCAAATTGGTGATTTATTTGCTAATGGAGTCAATCTGCTTGCACTGGTAAATAATATCCCTGAAACGCCAGATGTACTTGAGAATGCTGAAGAAGCTGCGAAAGTGGCAGAAAAAGCGGCAGAAATGTTGGCAGAAGCGGAAACATTGGCAGAAAAAATTGCGGATGTTGATGAGAAAACAGCAGCGATAACAACTGCTGTTAAGTCTGTTGATCCAGGTGCAGATAGCACTCCAGATACTGGTGGCGGGAGCAGTTCAGTTAAAGGCATCACTATTGGAGCGATAGTCTCTTTAAATAAGGTGGCAACAGAAACTAAATCTTATATAGCGGGTAGCAGTCATACGATAACAGCAAGCAATGGTAATATTGTTGTTAAGGCAGAAGATATAGCGGGTATTAAATCTAATATCATCTCAACTTCAATGACATTTAACTTTTCACTGACCGCCAAGGTGATTGATGTCACTATTTCAGGTAGCTTTTCAACCAATGATGTTTACAATGATGTTGAAGCCTATACCGATGTCGATTCATTAATAGCAAATAATGGCTATATAGATGTTCAGGCTAACCGAAGTGGCAGTATTGTTAGTGTTATGGAAGCAACCGCGGTTGCTTTATCACTTTCAGGCAAAGGCGATGCGGTCTCTGTTGCTGGTGGAGGAAGTTCTGCATTAAATACAGTTGATGGTTCGGCCAATGCCTATATTGCAGGGAATAAAGTCAAAACCAATTTGGTGGATAGCCTTGAAGCAAAAGAAGGCAATATTTCAGTATCAGTTAATAATCTCTCTCAAATTACAGCGGAAATTAGACAGATTTCAGCATCGGTTGGTTTAAGTATTAAGGGTAATGCTGTTCCTGTGAGTGTGGGTGTGGCCGTTGCTATTAATACTATTGGCTCCGATACTGCAGTTATCAACGCTGCTATAAAAGCAACTGATGTTCAGGCTGGTGGACAGATTATTGTTACCGCTTTAGTCAGTGATAAAAATGCGATTAAAGCACTTGTTGGTGTGTTGAGTGCAAGTGTGGCTTTAAGTGGAAGGACGGCAGTAGCTCCTTCTATTGGCGCGAGCATTGCTACCAATACTATTAGACAAAAAGTGACGGCATCCATTAATGGAGTCACCAAAATTGTTGCCGGAAAAGGTATTGTTATTACCGCGAGTGATATGGCAAAAATTGATGCCACGGTTGTTAGTGCAACCGCTGCGGCTGCCTTATCAGGGAAAACAGGTGTAGCCATTTCAATGGCTGCCAACTACGCTCAAAATACTATTCATTCAGATGTTCAGGCGTATATTAAGGCGGTTGCAGATTTAGATGCCAGCGCTCAAGATATCGTCATTTCAGCAGCAATAAAGAATATTATTAATGCAACCTCTGCTGCGGGTGCATTAGGTGCCGCTATTTCTGGATCAACAGGTGTTGCTGTTGCGGGGGCTGGTTCAGTAGCTCTCAATGAAATTAGTAGTACAAACCTGGCTTATATAGAAGCGAGTGATATTAAAGCCGCTAAAGATATAACGGTTAAGATTAAAAATGAAGCCACCATTAATGCCACTATTGCCGCAGCTTCACTTGCTTTAGGTGTTTCTGGCTCTACTGGTGTGGGGGTTGCTATTGGGGCTGCTTTTGCAAGTAATAAGCTGAGTAGTTCATCAAATAATGCCTTTATCAAAGACAGTAATGTGATTACTTCTGGCAATATTATTATTTCGGCAGAGACTGAACAAACGATTGATGCGCTGGTTTTATCGGGTTCAGTTGCCATTGCAGCATCGGGTGCAACAGGTATTGCAGCAGCAGGTTCTGGATCGGTTGCTTTTAATAATATAGGGGTTAATACCCGCGCATTTATAGAAGGTGATAGTACAGCAGGAATTGATACTGTTGGCTTGAATCTTATGGCGCGAGACAAATCAACCATAAAAGCTAATGTTGGAGCCGCTTCGGTTGCCGCTTCTTTTACAGGGACAACTGGGGTTGCGGTAGCGATGGCCATTGCCTTTGCTAATAATCGGATAAGTAGCCAGGTTGAAGCATCAATAAAACAGGCGGATACCAAAGTTGATGCGAGTAGTTTTATTGTTCTAAATGCGGTAGATGAATCAACCATTGTGTCTAATACGGCCGCCGCTGCGCTCAGTGTCGCTGTGGGAGGAACAACAGGCGTTTCTGTTTCAGGCGCTGGAGCAGTTGCTCAAAACGTGATTTTAACCAAAACCAATGCTTTTATCGATGGCGGTAAAATAACAACGGCGGGTTTTCTTTTAATTAACGCAAAAAGTACTGCAAAAATAGAAGCTAGAATTTTAGCTGTCTCGTTAGCTGCAGCGGCAGGTGGTACTGCGGGAGTCGGGGTTGCTTTGGGAGCCTCTGTTGCGCGTAACTTTATAGGCAGTGAGGCAGAGGATAGCGGTAGTGGCGAGGCTGAAATACAAGCTTATATTATAAATTCTAGTGCTGTTGTAACGGGTAACTTATCAGTTAATGCCGAGTCAGAACAAACTATAGATGCTTTGGTTGTAGCTGCTTCTATGGCTGTTACGGCAGGGGGTACAGCTGGTGTAGGTGTGGCAGGTTCAGGGTCGATAGCATTTAATGAAATAGGTGTAAATACAACAGCTTATATTAAAGGCGATGATGGCATAAAAGGTATTGCAGCAGGCATTATTGGTGTGAGTGCAACGGATAACTCAACAATTAAAGCTAATGTTGGAGCCGCTTCTGTTGCCGCTTCATTTGCTGGGGCTGCGGGTGTTTCTGTTGCTTTGGCTGTTGCTCTTGCTGATAATAAAATTACTAGCGAAACTCAGGCATATATTCAAGCGGTTAGCTTAGGTGTTGTTGGAACACAGGGGGTTCAAGTTGCTGCTATGAGTAAGTCCTCGATTACGTCCAATACAGGGGCGGCTTCTGTGGCCATTGCAATTGGAGGCACGGTAGGGGTTTCTGTCTCTGGTGCTGGAGCCGTTGCTCAAAATATTATTTTAACAAAGACAAAAGCTTTTATCGATGCGGCTAATATCAGTGAAAGTGGATTTTTAATCGTTAGTGCGGATAACTCAGCAAAAATTGAAGCTAAGATTATTGCGGGTGCAGCTGCCGCAGGTGGAGGGGGAGCAGCAGGTGTTGGGATCGCTTTAGGGGCTGCAGTTGCTCGTAACTTTATTGGCTGGCAACCTGGTGAAGGACAATGGGTTGATACTTCTAATCCTAATGTAGACAGTGAAGACGAGAGTAAAGAATGGGTAGAACCTTACAATAAAGGAATTGCTGAAACCCTAGCTTATATAAAAAACGCTAACATTGCTTTAAAAGGTGTTGTGACTGATGGCGTGGAAGCCGCAACATTACTACAGGTTATTGCAGCCTCTAAGCAGAATATTGATGCTATTGTGGTTGCAGGGTCTGCTGCAATATCTGTGGGTGGTACTGCGGGGGTTGGTGTTGCAGGATCAGGTGTTTATAGCACTAACCGGATAGGCATGGATACTCGAGCCTTTATTGAAGGAAATGGAACATCTTTTTCATTTAGAGCCGATTCCATTCAAATTATATCAGCAGATAGTTCAACAATTGATGCGGAGGCGGGAGCCGCAGCTATTGCTGCCTCATTTGGCGGTGCGGCAGGTGTTTCTATTGCTATTGCTGGGTCTATTGCTGAAAATATGATCAGTAGTGAGGTTGAGGCAAGTATTAAGAATATTGTGACTAATATTTCTACAGAACGCCCTGGTAACCTGATACTAAGTGCTGAGCAATCGTCTGTTATAGATGCCATTTCAGCGGCTGCATCTGTTGCTATTGGGGTAGGAGGAGCTGCAGGTGTTGCTGTAGCAGGCGCAGGTGCTTATGCTAAAAATATTATTGTGACTAAGACTAATGCGTTGATTAGTGAGAGTGATATTACAACGGCGGGAAGTCTTTCTATTACTGCAAATAGCAGTGCGAATATTAAGGCTTTAATTCTGAGTGCATCGGCATCATTAGGCATCGGAGGTACGGCTGGTGTTGGAGTAGGTATTGGTGCATCTTGGGCTAAAAACTACATTGGTTATGGACTAAATGAAGGGCAATGGGTTTATCAGGGTAACCCTAACTTAAGCGATCAAGTTGCTGAACGTAAAAAATCTGAAAACTGGGAATGGGTTGAAAGTTTAGATGAGACGGCTAGTCAAGAGGTACAAGCTTATCTGATAAATTCCAGTGTTAATGTGGGAGACACACTTTCAATTAAAGCCGTATCCACTCAAACAATTAATGCCATCGTGGCTTCGGCTGCGGTAGGTTTGGGCATTGGTGGAATTGCAGGTGTTGGAGCTGCAGGTTCAGGAGCCTTTGCGACTAACGCAATTGCCACAAATGTTAAAGCTTTTATTGATGGCGATGGCATCAAAGGTATTCACTCTGCCTATGCTCTCAGTATAAGTGCAAGTGATAAATCAACGATTAAAGCAGATGTAGCGGCCGCCGCTCTTTCTGTTGGTATAGGTTTCGCTGCTGCGGGTGTTGCTATCTCAGTAGGCATCTCTTTGGCTTTTAATACTATAAACAATCAGGTTGAAGCTTATATTAGTCGAGCGGATAAGGAAGTTAATGTATCGGGCGGTAATATAGATATTACAGCCCTCAGTGACAGTAGTATTAAGGCTTTTTCTGTTGCCGCATCATTTGCAGCTGCGGCAGGGCTTTATGCTGGGGTGGCTATTAGTGCCTCTGGAGCCTATGCAAATAATGAAATTCAGACCCAAACGAAAGCGCATATAGATAATAGTCTGGTAAATAGTGAGCGCAATATTGTTATTACAGCCAGTGATATTTCTAAGATTGATGCTGATATTTTGGCTGCATCGGCGGCACTGTCGCTTGGATTGGTAGGTGTTTCACTGAGTGTGGGTGGATCATGGGCTGAGAATAGAATTGGTGTGACAGAGGACGGGGGAGAATGGGTTTATGTAGGGCCTACGGATAGAGAAGCTACGCAAAGGATAGAAGATAAAGATGTCAAGAATAAAGACTTAAGTAAAAACTGGGAATATGTCAAAGATGTTAAAGCCGGTTCAGCTGAAGTAGCGGCTTATCTTAAAAACACAAGTGTAAATGGACTTGTTGACACTTCGACACAACCTTTAGGTAACCTCACTATTACAGCATTATCAGAACAAACAATTAAGGCTAATGTGAAGGCTAAAACAGCTTCTTTAGCAGGTGGGCTGGTTTCTGTGGGGCTGACTGCGAGTGGCTCTATTTCTAAAAATTACATTGGTATTGTTACTAAGGCTTATATAGAAGGGGATGGTGTTAATGGTGTGGTTGCCAAAGATATCGTTATCAAGGCAACGGATATTTCCAAAATTACTTCTCTTAGCTCAGCCAATTCAATAGCGGGTGCAATTGGTTTGGTTGGGGTTAGTGTTGCTTTAGGTATTTCATTGGCTGAAAACACCATCAGTAGTTCAACACAGGCATATATTGATGCCGCAGATACAAACATAAAAGCAACCGTCGGTAGTATTTCTGTTAAAGCTATTGAGTCGGCAACTATTAAAGCAACCTCAACCGGTGTTTCTGTTGCAGCATCTCTAGGGTTTGTTGGCGTTTCCATTAGTGGTGCGGGTGCAAATGCGAATAATATTATTTTGACAGATACTCAGGCTTATATTAAAGATAGTAAGCTTGACGTATTTTCAGATATACACATTAATGCGGAAAATACAGCCGTTATTAATGCCAAAATAGAATCTATCGCTGATGCCGTCAGTGCTGGGGTGGTGGGCGTTAGTGCTGCTGTTGGTAGCGCCAATGCTTATAATATGATTGGATATGATTTAACTCGCCAGTGGGATGGTGATAAAGGTGAGTGGGTATACCAAGATAACAAGGCAGCAGGGTTTACTGGCGTTCAGGCTTATATTGATAATTCGACTTTGAGTAATAAAGGTCTTATTAATGTGACAGCTACTAATACGGCAACGATTGATGCGCGTGTTGTTTCTGAGTCATTAGCTGCTTCAGCAGGATTGATAGCCGCAGCAGCCTCTGTGGCAACGACGTCCAGTCTAAATAAAACGGCTGCAACAGTTAGGGCTTATATTAACAATAGTTCTACGCTGGGCAGCACCGCAACAGCAAGTAGGCTTACTGTTGAAGCCATTGATAATGCCAATATCACCAGTGTTGGTGCTACAGCGGCAGTAGCCGCGTCAATTGGTTTTATTGCAAGCTCTGTTAGTGTCGGGATTAATTTGGCAAAAAATTTAATTGCAAATGATATTGCTGCTTATATTTCGGATTCTACTTTGAAATTGAAGGGTGATGTCGATGTTAGCGCTATCGAAAATAGTACTATCACGACCAATGCAGCAGCTGCTGCAAGTTCAGCCGCTGCTGGGTTTAGCTTTAGTTTAAGCCTAAGTACGGCTGTTATTACGGGTGTGAGTGATATTCAAGGCTCAGTGAAATCTTATATTGATGGCTCGGATATTAATACGGCAGGGCATGTATATGTTAAAGCCCTTGATAATAAGAGGATAGACGTAAAAGTGCTATCTTCTTCTCTTGCGGCTGGTGTCTTTTCCGTAGCGGGTGGTGGCGTAGATTTAACAACTTCAATTTCAACGGTTGTTGATGCTTATATTTTAACAACGACTTTAAACGTGAGTGATGTTGTTATTTTGGCTGAATCAAAACTGGCTATTGATGCTGTCACTGAATCATTAAGTTCTGGAACACTTGCAGTTGGCGCAAGTAACGTAACTGTCTTGATAGCACCGATTATTACCGCTTCATTAGGGGGAGTGATAACGGCTAATAGCGTAACGGTTAATGCTATTTTAAATAAGCAAGATAATAAAACTTATATGAGTGATATTTCTCTTAAAGGGCTTGCGGGTGGCATATTAATAGGGGGGCAATCAACGCTAGCCAAAAGCACAGTTAATGCCATTGTTACTAGCAGTATTGTTGATAATGCAACATTAAGTGTTGTAGGTAATATTTCGGTATCAGCCATTAATCAGGCGATACAGCAGGTCAAAGTTTCCGCTGCTACCGTAGGGGGGCTGGGATCAATTGGTGCCAATGCGATAAAAGCTATTTCTACTAGTAGTGTAAAAGCATTCATCGGTAATAATACTGCGATTAATGCTGGGTCTTTAAATGTAAATGCATTAGGTCAAGATGGAGCTTACGGCGAGGCTTATACATTAGGTGCAGCAGTTGGTTTTTCTTTATCTTCGGCAAAAGTGGAAAACACGAATACTTCAACTGTTATTGCTGAGATAGGATCAGCGAGTACTAGTCGTAAAATTTATTTAACCGGAGATTTAAATGTTGAGGCAACACATACGGCAAAGTTTGATAGTCGATTATCAACTTTGACAGGTGGCTTGCTAGCGGGAAGTGGAGCTTCTATTTCTAATGTGCTGACTGCAAATGTTGCTGTAAATGTGATTAATAATGCTCATATTTCTGCAGCCAGTATTAATATTGTTGCCAAGAATATTGTTCAAAAAGATAAATATGCCACGCATATTTCAGGTACAACAGGCGGCTTACTTGCGGGAGCAAATTTAGGAACACGTACTAATTTTGCTTTGACTACTCTGGTTAATATTGGCAATGATGTCACACTTAATCAATATGGAATTGGTGGTCTCTTTAATATCGAAGCCTTTAACGATATTACTGCGAATGAAAAAGTATCATCTAAAATGGCAGGTTTAGTTGGGCTTGCAGCGGTTGAAAGCGTTATTAATATTGCTAATGATGTTGCTAAAGTTAATATTGGCAACAATGCGCGATTCGATAGTTCTGGTGTTATGAGCCTGGCGGCAAAAGGCAGTGGCACTGTAGGGGCGACTACGGGGGTTGATGTGATTGCACTTGTGTCAGGTACCTTGATGAAGTCAATTGTTTACTATAACCCTGTTAATGAAGTACTGATTGGTACAGGGGCTATCATTAATTCAGGGGGAGACTTTTATGCGATGGCGGGTATTGGGAGTGATCTTGAACGTAATAAATATAGCGTTACAACGCGTACCGATATTATTGCTAAAAGTTTGATCCCCTTAGATAAAATGGATGCGGTTTTTCTAATGGACCAGAAAAACACTATAAAACTGAGTGCTGGATCTGTTATTAATGCGGGAGGAGATGCTAAATTTTATGCAGAAAACCGAGGGTATACTTCGACTAATGTTGGTGCAAAATCAGTGTCGTGGTTATCAGCACTTGGTGCTACTGCTGATTTGGAATCAGAGCTTGAGGTGAGCGCTCATGGTGTGATTGTTATTGATGGGACGGTTAAAACAGGCGCGAAACGACATCAAGCTATTGTGTTTGATGAGTTTGACTGGAATGCAAAAACGGTGGGTATTGATGAAACTCAGACAACAGGTGAGATAAATTTTACAATCGGCAATTCAACCTTAAGCAATTCATTACAGCGTGAACTTGATCAGGCACAGGCAAGTTATGATCTTTATAAAGATCATAACGATAATTTAAAAGCATTTTATGCAAAAGAAATTACCCGTATTCAGGCGGAATTGGTGCTGGTAGGTGGTGGAAGCAGTCAAACTGCTTCTATGATTGATATTGCACCTATTAATGCCAGTGCGGGTGAAATTCGAGTCTGGGGTGATGCCTTATATGGTAGTGGGATTACAGAATCAGCAGGTGATGCATCAGTTATTATTGAAAATAAAACCCCTGTATTGTTAAATTTACAAGGTATTATTATTAGTGAAAGTGTCGGAGGCTTGTTTTTTAATGGTTTAGAAATTGCTGATAATGCGGCCATACAAACAGAAATAGAGGTTCAGAAGGATTTTGAAAACCGAGGCTCAGGGCTTGATGAGGGGCAATTAAAAATTCGAGCTAGAATACAAGCTGCGGGAGTGACTCTTTTTAATAATGCTTCTATTGCTTATGCTGAAAGTGTTGCTTTCACTAATATTGCGACGCCTCCATCGCAATTAACTGAAGAACAAAAAAAGCATACGATTACTATACAAAACAGTTTTGACCCTGATTCATTAGCACAGAAATACCCTAAATCTTTAATTCGAGTGAGTGGCACCATTTTAAATTATGGAGGGGCGTTACAAGTTCTTAACCCATATGGTGATGTGGAATTTAATGCTCAGGTTGCCGCGAAGAGTTTAACTGTTTTTGCGGGTGGTAGTTTTATTGTTCAGGGAATTTCTAAGTTTGATGTCAATAGTAATATCTATGCAAAATATAAAGATGTAACGAATAACGGAACAACCTCAGCGAGGCCTGGTGAGGTAAATGCACTTGCTGTGAAAAAGCCAGATGCTCCGACTATACAAGCCGATAGAATTATTATTAAAGCTGAGTATATTAATTTAGATGGCATTATTCAAAGTGGACGTGAAAATATTAGCGTTACTATTGATAATAGTGCTGAACAGGAAATTGCTAGTATTTTAGCCAGTCCTCCTTCTGTCACACGAGTTAAACTTGATAGTGTCAGGACAAATGATGTTATTTCTTACTACGATGCCAATAGCGGGCAAATAAAAACCATTGGGGGAACCTCGGTTTATTATGATCGGGCTAGTGATAATATCGTTGTTTCTGAAATGGCGATTAAGGGTGGCTATATTGAATTACATGGGCACTTGTTAAATACGGGCTATGGAGAAATCAATGTTCTTGGGGGCTATGGTTCCATTAATGTTACAAATAATACATCCTACAATGTACAACTTAATCGGGTAGATATTTCTAAACGTGGTTCGGGGACTCTTTTATTAGTCGATAAATCGAAAGCAGAAGATGGATCCTACTCTAAGCTGTATCAATATGAAGATAATGGTACGGTGACAGTAACAGAAACGGGTAAAGTAATAGAAAATGTCACAAGCAATAGTTTTACTTATGACATCCAGGATGGTCAACGTGCTGGATGGACAGTGGGTGAAAAATTACAAACCGAAACTACACATGATACATATGAAATTCAGTTATTAGGCCTTGAATTTACCAGTGCGTTAGCAGATGCTTTAGGGTTTACTCCAGAGGCTCGAACATCAGATCCTCTCACTAGGAATATTGCTCCACCTCAATTAATGGATGAAGGTGTGTACTATTATGTTGATAATGATAGTTCACTGGGTGACTATACCTATGGGATTCAAGAAGTTGGTATTAATTATGGGGATGCGGGATATAAGGTTTCTGATCCAACTTATGACTCTGCAACAATTACTATATACGAAGCTTGGAAAAATAAAGTAGTTGAAAGCTGGGAAGCAACGATTAGTGTTCCTTATCCTGTTCCTGTTATTAGATATACTGAAGTGTGTATTCCTTTTATTGGTTGTGCCAATATTCCTTATCCTGCAATAGAAATAAGATATGCGGATTTTTCTGCAACTATTTATGAAGAATTTGAGACAAGGACTGTTACCGAGAAAAAATATACTAATTTATATACGCATACAGTTAGAGCTGATCATGATGTTAATATTAATTTCTTTGGTGCAGTCACCGCAACGGTCAATATTACATCGACCGTGCAAGGTGCCGATATTATTTTGGGCGATAGTATTTTAAATAATACTGGTAAAACCAGCATTTCTACCCAAGGCAAAATTGTACAGCAAAATTCAATCGCCTTTGTCAGTGGTAAAACGATAGAGTTATATGGCCGTGAAGGGGTTGGAGAAGGTAATTTAGTTGGTGGGATTTTTGCGATCAATACAGATGTTGAGGATAGTTCTACTGCTGGGCTTATTGCTACTTCTGCCATTGGCAATATTTTTATTAATGAAATTTTGGGAAAACTCGCTATTAAGCAGGTCAAAGCTGAATCGAGAGAAGAGGTTTCATTAACCGCTAAGGGTGATATTTACACCACAAGTACAGATGCGGTTTACGGTAGCAAAATTATTATTAAGTCAGCTGCGGGTAGTTTAGGAAGCAAATTGGATGGCCCGATCTATTCTCCTTTATTAATTGATAGTTCTGATAAAGTTTTTCTTGAGGCTGCAAGCGATATCGTGGTTGAAGAAACGGTCGGCAACCTTTATCTAACAGAAGCACTGTCAAGTTCGGGTGATGTTTATATTAAGGTTAGATCAGGTCAGCTTACTGATGGCAATGAAATTGCGGTTAGAGATGAGCGAACTTATGATGCTTTACTTAATGGACTTTGGAAGGACTTACAATTAACCGAAGGCACAGGCGCTAGTGCTAAGAAACAAGAAATCATTGATGGTTTTCAAACCACTAAAGAACGGTCTTATTTTTCTTATTGGGAATATCGTAATTCTCAGAATGATCCCTCTATCTATGATGTGAATTTTCAGGTCACCCTTCAGCCAGAAGAAAAAACTTATTATGAGAATGAATTGGCTTGGGATGCTAATGCGACTACCGCTCTGGAACAAAAACGTACTGCTGAATACCATACTTTACATGGTGAATGGGGTGTAGAGGGGGATGTTTTTAATAGTACATTTAGTTATACCGTTTCTGAGGCTGATAAAACACGATTAACTGAAGACGTTAAAGTCTGGACAGAAAGTGAGTTATTAAGTTTGCTAAGTGCGGGGTTAATGAAGCCAGTGACCGATACGCAAACGGCGGTTGAGGATGTTAATATCAAAGGCAATAATGTCACTATTATTACCTCTTCTAATACGGGCGATTCAGGGAGCCGTTTAAATGTCTTATTAGATGGTGACTTGTCAGATGAAGAACGCGTTCAATTAGCAGCTGCAGAACGTACTGATATTGTGTTTTTGCAGCTTGATGCCCCTATTATTGCTACGGTGAATTTTATCCATAGTGATACCGTTGCTGATAAAATTCAGCGTGTAGATGGGGGTAACTGGGTAACTGATGGATTAACAGTGGGTATGGATATTCAGCTTGATAAGACTAAGAGTAATGATGTTAAAGGGTCTCTTAGTTATAAAATCACAGCTATTTCAGCAGATACCATCACTTTAAGAACAGATGACGTGCTACAAAATGAATCAGCTAAAGATGTTCAGATATTAGCAGTTGAACTCGACCCAACAGCTGAAGGTGTAATACTAAAAGCCATTAGTATTGATAAAAAGGATGATATTGATATTACCGCCATTGGCATAATAAATGTTGATGCAGGAGGAACTGCATTCTTAGGCTCTGAGAATAATATGCAACTCGGCCTGATTAAAGCAACAAGTGAAGTACGAATCAAAACAGCTGGCTCTATTACTAATGCCAATAATGCTTTGCAAATTAATATTGAGGGAAGTAATACCATCCTTGAAGCCGCTGAGGAGGGAATAGGTACTATAGATAAAGCAATTAGAATGAATCTATTTGCAGATGCTCTACTCACAACCCGTGCTTTTAATTCTACTTATATTACTGAAACCGATGGGAATATAAATATTGAGGCAATTTTCTCAGCCACAGGTGAGGTGGTTCTAAAAACAGAAAACGGTTCAATTGTTGATGGTTTGAACCATGATTTTGAAAAAATCAAAGCTAAAAGTATTACCTTGGATACCAATAATGGTGGCATAGGTGAAAGTAATGACTTTCTGGAAATTGATTTAATCGGTGACAGCAATTTAAATGTAAGCGCTAATAATGGCATATATATTAATGAATTAGTCGGCAATATGAATGTTGGCCAGGTTATTTCTGCAACAGGTGATGTTTATCTAAAAGCTGATGTTTCAATTGTTGATTCTGGTGACGATGGCTCGGGTTTAGCAAGTCTGCCAAGAGTGGATGTCGTAGGGAATAATATTACACTTGAAGCGCGTAAGGGTGGAATTGGTATTTCAGGAAATGACTTGGATATTGACACCTCTAATAACATAGCGGAAAGCAAATTAACTTCAAGTAGTTATTTAGATACATACCTTATTGAAACAACAGGAGACTTATGGCTGAATACAGTTGAAGTCAAAGGAATCAGTGATGTTACCAATATAGCCTATACCGCATTTATTTTGTCAGCAAGAGCCATTTATAATGGGAATCCTACAGGGCATAATATTTTATCAGGAAAAACCCGCTTATTTGCGAGTGGGGATATTGGAACAGAAGATAACCGTCTGTATTCAAAAGTAAGTTTCTTAGAAGGTAAATCTATAGGCGGTAGTGTATGGCTAAGAAATACAGGTCACCTAACAGTGGGTGGATTAACAGAAGATCAAGGCTTAATAGCGACTACTTCAGTTGATTTAATTGCAGAAAGCCCTGTAACCATTAGCAAAGATATTATTGCTGAAGATGGGGATATAACTATTCATGCAACAGATACTGATGCCACTACCAATAAAGATCACATTGTTATTGAAGCTAATAAAATAGTCGATGCAAAGAAAGGTTCTGTATATCTCTATTCAGGTGATGATACCGTCATCCATGCCGGCGCTATTGTTAAAGCAAGAGATAGCATTACTATTCATGCCGATTATTTAAAAGATGATGTGGGTGGGGTCAGTATAAATGTTAGAGGTTCATTGCTTGCTCCTGAAATTAAAATTATCGCAGGTATTGAAGATGATAGGGTTGACCTTAGCCTTGCCACCATAAATTTAGATTCAAATGTAGTTATTTGGGGAAATGCAGGTTCAGATACTGTTTTAGGCTCAAATGCGAATGAAATTATTTTTGGAGATAAAGGGACTGTTAGTCGTGACCTAATTAACCCAAGTATTATTACGGGGCTTACCTCTACTGATTTTACAGAGGGTGGAGACGATATTATTAATGCAGGAGGTGGAAATAATATTATTATCGCTGGAATAGGTGCAGATGAAATTTCTGCCAGTGATGGCGTTAATGTTGTTGCAAGTGATCATGCTCGTGCAGAATATACACTAGAGGGTAACTTGGTTTTATTTGAGTCTATCGCTTTAGATATTGGCGGCAATGATATTATTAGATTAGGTGATGGTGATGGTGATGAAAATGTGACCAATGTCATTATTGCTGGGATTGGGAGTGATACTGTTACTGTGGGATCGGGTAGAAATAGTGTCGCTGGTGATAATGCCAAATTAACTTTCCAAGAAGATGGTTCTCGCTCTAGTGTTGAAACACTCGGTATTTTAGGAAATAGCGATATTATTACTTTAGGTAATGGTATTAGTCAGATATTGGGTGGAATGGGTGCCGATGAAATAAGTTCTGGAAATGGCAGTGCCTATATCCTAGGTGATAATGGTGTTATTAATTATGATGCTAAGGGAAACCTGTTAAATGCGATAACCACAGAGATTACACAAGGGGCTAATGACATCATCAACTTGGGTGATGGAGATAACCTTGTTATTGCAGGTTTTGGTGACGATAATATTATCAGTGGTAATGGTGATGATATTATTCTTAGTGATAATGGTTTTTTTACCTTTACTCAAGATGGTTTGGGTCTTAGTACGGGGGATTTGAAAGAAATTTCAAGTCTGGTTGGTGAGCTTGCTGTTGGCGGTGCTGACACAATTACTGTCAAAGATGGAAGTAAAATTATTATTGCAGGGGCAGGTAGTGACATTATTACCGTCAATGCTTCATCTACATCGGCAACTAATACATATAGTATTGCTGGGGATAATGCTGTTATTTTGTTTCATGCCGATGGTAGCCGAAAATCAATTGCAACACTCGACATTGATGATACGACAGGGGCAAGTGATACGATTATTTTGGGTAATGGAAATAGCCAGATACTTGGGGGCATTGGTGATGATGAAATCCAGGTAGGAGCAGGTAATTCATATGTCCTTGGTGATAATGGGGAAATTATTTATGATGCAAAAGGAAACCTTCTTAGTGCAAGTACTCAAATTGAATTGGGTGGCCAAGATACCATCACCATATTAGGTGATGGCAATAATGTTATTTTTGGTGGAGCAAACAAGGATAAAATTGTCTCCCAAAGTGGAAATGATATTATTTTTGGTGATGTTGGGTCCTTTAGTTTTAATCAGGATGAGAACCTACTTAGTACCGGAACATTAAAAGAAGTTACTAGTCTTGTAGACCATTTAGCTGTTGGAGATAACGATACCATTCTTGTTAAAGATGGTAGTAAAACTATTATCGGTGGTGCAGGAGATGACATCATCACTGTTGTTGTAGAAACAACATCTGATAATAATGAATATAGTATCTCTGGCGATAATGCTTTAATGAGTTTTTATAGTAATGGCATTCGCCAGCAAATTAAAACACTGGATATAAGTAATGATACGGGTGGCGATGATTTTATTGTATTAGGTAATGGTATCAGCCAAGTCCTCGGAGGTATTGGTTCCGATAGCATTACAGGTGGCAGTAAAGCCGACTACATCATTGGTGACAATGGTGTTATTAATTATGATGTTTTTGGTCAAATTATTGAAGCACATACGACAGATACAGAACTGGGCGCAGCGGATATTATTGATGCGAAAGGTGGGGATAACTTTATTTTGGCAGGCGCTGGAGGCGATATTATCAATTCGGCCACCGGTAAAGATATCATTCTGGGTGATTTCGGCCAGATTCAATTTAATACCGACAGTGCAGGCAATAGCACTGGCACCGTTAAACTTGCAGTAAGTACTGATTTTGATAAAGGTGGCAACGATATAGTGACCAGTGGTGATGGTGAAAAACTGATTATCACTGGTTTTGGTCAAGATGAAATCACCACAGGAGACAGTGAAGGTAGTAGCAGTATCGCAGGTGATAATGCACAAATGAGTTTTTATAGCAGTGGTATCCGTCAACAAATAAAAACCCTGGACACTACAAACGATACTGGCGGTGATGATTTAATTTCCCTAGGAAACAGTATCAGTCAGGTGCTGGGTGGTATAGGTTCAGATACCATTACTGGTGGCAGTAAAGCAGATTATATTATTGGTGACAATGGCGTCATTAATTATGATGTTTTTGGTCAAATAATTGAAGCACATACGACAGATACAGAACTGGGCGCAGCGGATATTATTGATGCGAAAGGTGGGGATAACTTTATTTTGGCAGGCGCTGGAGGCGATATTATCAACTCGGCCACCGGTAAAGATATTATTCTGGGTGATTTCGGCCAGATTCAATTTAATACCGACAGTGCAGGTAATAGCACAGGCACCGTTAAATTAGCTTTAAGCACCGACTTTGCCCAAGGTGGCAACGATATAGTGACCAGTGGTGATGGTGAAAAACTAATTATCACGGGCTTTGGCAATGACCAGATCACTACGGGTGACAGTGACGGCAGTAGCAGTATCGCAGGTGATAATGCGCAAATGAGTTTCTATAGCAGTGGTATTCGTCAACAAATCAAAACTTTGGACACGACCAATGACACGGGCGGTGATGATTTAATTACCTTGGGAAACAGTATCAGTCAGGTGCTGGGTGGTATAGGTTCAGATACCATTACTGGTGGCAGTAAAGCGGACTATATTATCGGTGATAATGGTGTTATTAATTATGATGTCTTCGGCAACATAGTTGACGCTCACACCACCGATGCAGAACTGGGCGCGGCAGATATTATTGATGCGAAAGGCGGTGATAACTTTATTCTGGCAGGCGCTGGAGGCGATATTATCAACTCGGCCACCGGTAAAGATATCATTCTGGGTGATTTCGGCCAGATTCAATTTAATACCGACAGTGCAGGCAATAGCACTGGCACCGTTAAACTTGCAGTAAGTACTGATTTTGATAAAGGTGGCAACGATATAGTGACCAGTGGTGATGGTGAAAAACTGATTATCACTGGTTTTGGTCAAGATGAAATCACCACAGGAGACAGTGAAGGTAGTAGCAGTATCGCAGGTGATAATGCACAAATGAGTTTTTATAGCAGTGGTATCCGTCAACAAATAAAAACCCTGGACACTACAAACGATACTGGCGGTGATGATTTAATTTCCCTAGGAAACAGTATCAGTCAGGTACTGGGTGGCATAGGGTCAGATACCATTACAGGGGGCAGTAAAGCAGATTATATTATTGGTGATAATGGTGAAATTAATTATGATACTGAAGGGAATATCAGTGATGCTACAACGCTAGATTCTCATCTTGGAGGTATTGATACTATTGATGCCGGTGATGGGAAGAATATAATTCTTGGTGGTACTGGAGGGGATGACCTTAAAGGAGGGATAAATGATGATGGAATTATTGGTGATCAAGGTAGATTCTTTTATGACAATGGATTGCTTAGCAAAATTGAAACGATAGAGCTTTATAGCGGCGGTGATGACACGATCAATGCAGGAGATGGGAATAATACTGTTTTAGGTGGTTTTGGAAAAGATACGATTGTCACAGGGAATGGAAAAGATAGTATTACGGGAGATAACGGTTATATAGCTTTTAATAAGGGTATTCGCTCCTTTATAAAATCAACAGACCAAGTTAATGCAACAGGAGGGAATGATACTATTTGGTCAGGGTTCGGAGAGGATTATGTTATCTCAGGTGTTGGTTCTGATTATGTTAAAAATGCAGGTGGAGAAAGTATACTTATTGGTGATGAGGGATATGTTAAGGCTGATTTAACAGGCCGTTATACTGAAGCAAGAACGTTATCAACTAGGCTGGGTGGGGCAGACATACTCATTGGAGGACAGAATCGAGATATTATATTTGGGGGCGTTTCTGGGGATAAGGTCGATGGTTCGACAGGAAATGACTTTATTATAGGCGATGGGGGGCAAGTGAATCGTAGCCAAAATCAAGTGCAAGTACAGACCGTCGATTTGTTTACAGGGGGAAATGATCGTTTAACAACGGGTGGAGGGGCAGACACTGTAATGGGTGGTTTTGGGAGTGACCTGTTTATTGCTGATGCTCGGAATGATTTAATTATAGGGAACTATGGACGAACAACATATAGAGTCCTTTCCAATGGCACTGAGTTTTTAACCAGTATTATTGGTTTAAATTATAGTTCTGCCGATGTGGGGGATCCTCTTCTGTACCCTCATTCGGCTGATGGAAATAAAAGTGATAATCAGTTAAATCCTGAGTCAATGTTATATAAATTATTACATAATTATACTGTTGATGATGAGAATGAAGATGATAGTGAGGAAGAAAAGGACGAAGAAAATAATCCAGTAGTGGAAGCAAGTTCGATTTTAGATTTTATCCGTATCGTTAAAAACCCAATTCTATTTTTAGATGATGTCTTGGCTGATATTGAAGCAGACTACGTTATACCTGAACCTATAGAAAGTAATGAGGCGGGTGAACCATTAGATTCGAAACCAAATAATCAACCCCAAGTAGAGTGGAATTTTTATAATGAAGATACTCTGGAAAAATCAAATGAGTATTTGGCTGATAGTCAACAAGATGGGGATCTAACATCACCTTGGTTATGGATGAAGTTTAAAGATAATGAAGGGAAACATGGATGAGTGCCGAATCTGAAACAATTGAGGATTCCACGGTTAAAATAAATAACGATGCTGACTCTATAATATCCGCTTATCAGAACTGGCTGAATAAATTTGCTAAAAAGACAGAAGAAATTATTGTTGCAGGGGTGTTGGTACAACAAGGTGAAAGTTATCAGACGGTAGCAGCATTTCCATTAATGCAAGCGATGTCGTTTGAGATTGCAGAACTGGTTGAAAAAGTGATTTCAACTAGGGCGGGCGTTGTTATTCCTAAAACAGCTGAAAACACAGTAGACCCTGTGAAATTTTTGCTTGCGTACCCAGTCTTTTCTGAAAGTGAATTAAAAGCAGTTCTTGTGCTTGATTTATTGCTTGATAATAAATCGGACTTATCCCTCATCATGAACAAGGTAGAAGGAGAAGCTGAATTTTTAAAAAATATTTGGGTTGATATAAACCTTAATGTGAAGGAAAAGAACTTAGAAACTATTGCGGATAATATAGATTTGCTAGCAAAGGTACTTTCTGAACTGCATTTTGACAGTGCAGTGATGAGTTTTGTGACTGAACTTTCGGTATTGATTCAGTGCCAACGAGTTAGTTTTGGTATTAAAAAAGCACAGTCAATTAAACTGTTGCACTTCTCTCATAATTCTAAAGTTAGTACGCGTATAAATATTGTACGGCTACTTGAAGAGGCAATGAATGAAGCGGCAGATCAAAAAAGATCAATTTGTTTACCTGAATTCGATTGTGCCAATGGGATTAAAACAATTTGTCTTGAACATCAGCAATTAATTGATAAAGAAGAATTTTCAGCATCCATTCTTAGTATTCCTCTATATAACTCAGAAAAAGAGCTTTTTGCTGTTATTACGCTTGAACGGGATCAGCCTTTTGACCAAGCCGAGGCATATAGAGTTGAAAGCTTGGCAGCTATGTCAGCAATTGTATTATATGAAAAAAAACTGAATGATCGCTGGATAGGGGATAAAGTTTTTGACTCGTTAAAAACACAATTAATACGATTGTTTGGAAAAAATTATATTGGTCGTAAAATTTTAGCATCAGCACTTCTTATATTCGTCATAGCAACTCAGACAGTGACGACTGAGTACCGCCTTGCTGCAAAAGCTGAAATAGTTGCAACTGAACAGCGAACTATTGTTGCCCCTTTTGATGGCTATATTGAAACAGCTGATTATCGGTTGGGTGATGCCATTAAAGCAGGTGCTACTTTAGTTCAGCTTGATAATAAAGATATACGGCTGGATAGAATTCGTCTTAGTAGTCAGATTAGCAAATTACAAAAACAAAAACAGAAAGCAACGGCTCTTAATGAAAAAGCCGAAATAAATATTGTAAATGCTCAAATAAAAGAAATTAGTGTTGAGCGACAGTTGGTTGAAATGAACCTTGAACGCTCAAGTATTCGAAGCCCGATTGAAAGCATTATTATTCAGGGGGATTTAAGTCAGCGATTGGGTGCAAATGTTAGTAAAGGTGAAGTGTTATTTGAAATTGCTCCTTATGATCATTATAAAATTAATCTAAAAATCCCAGAAAATAGAATCAAAGATATTAAACTTGGTTTTAGTGGACAATTATATTTATCAGCCTTACCCAAAGAAAGGTTCTCTTTTGAGATAAAAAAGATATTACCTAATCTTGTAGTGGATGATGAAGGTGCTTTTTTTATTGCTGAAGCTCATCTGATACAAGATAAAACACGGAAACAGTTATTACTAGGCATGAAGGGAGTGGCTAAAATTTTGATTGATGAACGCTTGTTATTGTCAATTTGGACTCGGGATATGGCCGACTTTGTACGCTTGAAATACTGGATTTGGTGGGGATAAGCGGTGGTTGCAAATGGGGATGATTTATTTAGTAGCTCATGGTACAGGGTTTCAGACTTAAAAATATCACTGCATCAACATACTAAAATTAGTCGGCATGTATATCGTGATGTGATTTGGCATGTGTTGCAAAACCATATTTCAGGTCAAAGTTACCGATTTAATTCTGATGTTTATCGTCTTATCACTTTAATGGATGGTAAGCGTAGTTTGCAACAAATATGGGAGTTATGTTTTTCTAGTATGGCGGATAATATGCCAACACAGGAGGATATTATTCAAATTGTCATGTCGTTATATTTGTCTGATATTATTAAGTTTAATGATGCTCCTGATATTGAAGAATTATTTTTAAGACAGAAAAAACAGAAAAAACAGAAAATATTACAATATTTTAAATCACCGCTGAGTATCAAAATACCGGTGTTTGATCCTGAACGTTTTTTAACTGCAACAGCCTTTTTAATTCGTCCATTATTTCACCCTCTTGTTGCCTGTATATGGCTGGTATTTGTTCTTTATGGCATTATGCTTGCGGGCATTCATTGGGATGAGTTAAATAATAATATGAGTGACAAGATATTAACATTAGAAAATATCTTGTTGGCCGTTTTGGTTTATCCAGTTGTTAAATGTTTTCATGAGCTAGGGCATGCATACAGTGTTAAGTATTGGGGAGGCGAAGTGCATGAGATAGGCATCATGTTTTTGGTGTTTTACCCAGTCCCTTATGTTGATGCCAGTGCCTCCACGGTGTTTGAAAATAAATATCAGCGAATGTTGGTTGCGGCAGCAGGAATTATGGTCGAATTATTTATTGCCGCCATAGCGATGATCTTATGGACACTGTCAGAACCGGGTTTATTACGAGCAATTTTATACAATGTATTATTAATAACGGGTGTTTCAACTGTTATCTTTAATGGTAATCCCTTATTAAAATTTGATGCATACTTTGTATTATCCGATGGACTAGAAATTCCAAATTTGGCACAAAAATCCGCCCAGTATATTGCTTATTTATTGCAACATCATATCTTTGCTGTAAAAAATATACCCCGTCCAGAACTGTCAAAAGGTGAAGCGAAATGGCTTATCATATATGGGGTTGCCTCTTATCTTTATCGTTTGAGTTTAATGATAACGATTGCATTATTTATTGCAGGGAAATATTTTGTATTAGGTGTGTTACTGGCTGTTTCAACGTTATTTCAAGGGCTTTTATTACCGATGATTAAAGGGGCTTATCGTTTATGGAGTAATGTCAAATTAGCCTACCAGATAAAAAGATTCTATCTATTGTTAAGTGTTTTCTTTCTGCTGCTTTTTTTGCTGTTGTTTATTATTCCTTTTCCTTATGCAAGCTCAACTCAAGGCGTGGTCTTAGCCTCTGAAAATGCGAGTTTAAGAACAACAGAAGGTGGTTTTGTTAGCCGTAGTTTTATTGAAAATGGAATATCAGTAAAGCAAGGGGATTTATTACTGGAACTGGATGGCTATGAACTAGGACTTGAGATTCAATTATTACAATTTCAGCTGGAAGAAATTGATAAGCGTATTCAGGCAAGTTATGCAGATCAAACCACGGCGACTATTTTACAAGAAGAAAAAACTTTTTTAATAAAACGGTTAATTCAATTAAAACAACGTAAACAACGGTTAAGGGTATTTGCTACAAAGGACGGGACGCTGGTTAAAGATAGTAGTCATTTATTGGGTCGATATATTTATCGAGGGGAATTGCTAGGGCAAGTTATCATTCAAGGTGATGGAACATTTATTACCGCCTTAATTGCTAGTGAAGATATAGATTATATTCGTCAGTATACTAATAAAGTAGAGCTTAAATTTGCTTCTGAACTTTCGCAAACTTTTAGTCAACAGATTGTTCATATTTCTCCAGCAGCATTAAATACCCTACCAAGTGACATTCTTTCCATCGATGGAGGTGGAGAGATCGCAACGAATACTACAGCTGATGGAGAAAAAGTGACTTTTCGTAAGTATTTTCATATTGATATTAAATGCCCTGAAAATAGGTTGCTGTACCCTAATGAACGAGTCCATATTGTTTTTCGTCACCCAGCAGAACCTTTATATTTAAGGCTCTATAGGGGCGTTAGACGCTTTTTTCTGAGGTACTTTGATGTCTAGGTTGCCTGCGATGCAAGCAACATCCTATCTTGCACAAGTCGGGTCTCGGAAATTTACAAAATGGAGCTTGAAGGAACGGGTAAGGAGAAGCCTTCAATATTTCACATTGCATAAATATGCTTCACGATTACAATACTATAAAAATTTTTTACCCCTGATAAAAAAACAAGCTTTGATTATTGAAGAGCTGGATAGCTTTGCTTTGCAGCAGAAAATTCAACGGTTACATATTAAACTTCGATCTAAGCAATCACCATCCACAGAGACTATTGCTTATACAATGGCTTTGATAAGAGAAGTTACAGGGAGAAAACTAGGTATGTATCATTTTGATTGCCAGCTTTTGGGTGGGTTGGCAATGCTATATGGTAATGTGATTGAGATGCAAACGGGGGAAGGTAAAACTTTAACGGCTATTTTGCCCGCTGCCTGTGCGGCTTTAATGGGGATTCCTAGTTATATTTTGTCGGTTAATGATTACTTAACTCAACGGGATGCAGAACAAACCAGAGCGGTATATGAAGCATTGGGGCTGTCTGTAGGGTGCATTACTCGATCCCTTAATGACGAACAAAAAAAACAGGCATATCGTTGCGACATTATTTACTGCACTGCCAGCGAGTTAGTTTTTGACTATCTAAAAGACCAAACGCTTTTTTCGGGTAAAGCTCATTATTTAAAAGCCTACTCGGAATGTTTATTACAGCCTTCTTTAGTCAGTAAGCAACGCATGATACGGGGTTTACATTTTGCTATTATTGATGAAATTGATAGTGTTTTGTTAGATGAAGCATTAACTCCTTTAATTCTATCAGGTAATGCAGTTAAGGATAATGTGCAAGAATCTATCTATCAAGAAGCATTAACACTCGGAATGAGTTTGGTAGAAAATGAGGACTTTATTATTGACCTTAAAAATAAACGAATAGAGTTATTGGCGGCAGGCGGACATAAAATATATAACGCTGACTTGTTGGCATGGGGGGGGCTAAATCGGTCCAGTCGAGGAAATACGCTGGTTAATAAAGCTTTGTTTGCTTTATATTTATTAAAAAAAGATTATGATTATTTAGTGGATGATAATAAAGTTAAAATTGTTGATGGGCATACAGGTCGGTTAATGGCCGACCGTAATTGGGAAAGAGGTTTGCATCAGCTGGTTGAATTAAAAGAAAATTGTCCACTTACCTTTCCACATGAAACTCTAGCTCAAATTACCTTTCAAAAATTCTTTCAAAATTTTTCTCACTTAGCTGGAATGTCTGGCACAGTGGTTGAAGCTAGAAAAGAATTGGGTATGATCTATCAATTACCCATCGTTATTATTCCTACTAATAAAAAATGTCAGCGTCAAAATTATGGGACGTATAATTTTCTAAATAAAAAAGAAAAGTATCAGGCCATTGTTGAGAAAAGTAAATTACTTAGTCAAGCTGGTAGAGCTGTTTTAATAGGTACAACCTCAATTTATGTTTCAGAAGAATTACATCGTTATTTTGTACAAGAAAACATTTTGCATCAGGTATTAAATGCCCAGCAAAATAAAGATGAGGCCAATATTGTGAGTATGGCAGGGCAGTCTGGGTCAATCACTATTGCAACGAGTATGGCGGGACGTGGGACAGATATAAAACTATCAGCAGAATGTGAAATACACGGTGGTTTACATGTTATTGTCTGTGAATTTGATACGAGTAAACGAGTGGATAGGCAGTTAGTGGGAAGAGCTGCTAGACAAGGAGATGCAGGTAGTTTCGAATACCTGTTTACTCAAGATGATTTGATTTTACAATACACGGGTGAGTGGGGGAGATACCTTCTTGCTTTTTTTCGATTTAAGCCCTTCTACCATTTTTATACCAAAGTGGTCTTAATTGTTGCTCGAAGCACTCAGTTTTTGCTTGAGAAAAGAAATCGAGCTATTCGTTACCAACTATTAAAAAGCAACACTTATCAAGACATACTTTTATCTTTAGGAAGAAAAAACTTTTAGGAAGTACTATGAAAAATATTATATTATTTGCTTTTTTTATTGGCCTATCGCCTAATATTTATGCCGATTTAAAAAAAGATCAATTAATAGGCTGTGTCTTAAAGCCGAATAAAGAAGTTAAAGTGAGTAGCCCAGTAACAGGTGTGTTATTAAAGGTTAATGTGAAAAAAGGGGACTATATAAAAAAAGGCCAAGAAATAGCAAGGTTAGATAATCGGCAAGAATTAGCACGATTAAAAACAGCTAAAACAAAAGCTGAATATGCAAAACGAAAGTTACAGCGACATAGGCAATTAATTGATAGCAATATGATTTCTAGTAATGAAATCGATGAAATGAAAACAGAGTTAAGAGTTGCTAATTCTGAAGTGGATGAGATTAATAGTACGATTGAAACGAAAACAATATATAGTCCTATAAGCGGTTATATTACCGAAGGAGATATTTCTAAAGGGGAGTATGTTGGCTCAGAGGCTGTTGTAAAAATCTCCGATATTTCTTTTTTATATGCTGATATGATTGTTCACTCCAGTGCTTTTGGAAATGTAATAAAAGGGGAGGTAATCGAACTTGAAATTCTTTCACCCGTTAATCAAAAGCGTAAGGCAAAAATCAAACAAATAGATAAAATGATTGATGCCGCCAGTGGTACTTTTAATATAAGAGCTTATTTTTCGAATAAGATTGAAATTCCGGCAGGTATTAAATGCTCTATTGCTGAGGTGGTAAGTGTTAATTAGTTTGGTTTTGATCAATCAAGCTGGCTGACGCCATGGTTTCCATGGTTTCACAAAAATAGAATAAGCGTAGGATGGAAAAGTGACAGCGCCTTCCGTCATCACATCACAAAAAATAAAATCATCCCAATAACATGATCATCACGGCAACCAACGTTCAAACCAAAATGTAAGTCCATGTCGGATAACGCTATCGCTCATCCAACCTACGATCCAGCCAGCGCATCAAATGTATCATCTGTACCGTGGAACAATTCATCCGCCTTACGGGTTGGACAAAATTGGTATGATGCCTTTTGTATATTACCGCTTAGTACTCGGCATCTTCTTGTTCAGCGTATTTATCGGCCAGTTTTAAAAGTACAAATACTGCCCCAGTTCCCCCATCTTTAGGTGGGGTAGAGCAGAACGCTTGTACATTTTTATGTAGGCGTAGCCAGACATTAATATCATTTTTTAATATAGGCTGGTCGTTAGATGAGCGATAGCCTTTACCATGAATAATGTGTACACAGCGATAGCCATCTTCAATACTGTAGTGTAAAAACTTAGCAAGCTGGTGTTTGGCTTCTTGACTGGTTAATCCATGCAAATCAATGGATGCATCAAGACCGAAATAGCCTTTGCGTATTTTTTTTAATACATTCTTTTGTAGCCCTGGTGCGATAAAACTAAGGCTATCTTCTTGGTAAAGTTTTTCAATTTCTAAATCTGCTGAGGGTTCAAATTTAGTAATTGTTTTTAAGGTTTTTTCTTTAGGGAAGGGCTTAGGTTTTTTATTAGCTGATAATAGCAAGGTATCTGTTTCTACCACTTCGACTTTACCAATAGTTTGTCTGAATAAGGCTGAATCTTCAGTGGAAAGTGTTTTTTTCATTATGATTTAAGCGTATAGAGGGTATGAAATAAAAGAGCTACTTTAAATCTTATCATTAATCAGTCTGAGTAAGACAAAAGAAAAGTGCCTTCGTTCAGTAACAGTTCTAACGCCCTATTTTAAAAGGTTACCTGGTTACGTATGAGTCTCAGCCATTTTATAAAAAGCCCGACTCAACTGTTATACGTCATCCCGGCTGGGATTTACATTATGCTATCCTGCATAATGCCCTTTGGGTAAATGCAAATCTGTTCCAGACAGATTTGTGCCGAGATCCAGAGCCCAAGGATGGGGTGATTGTATAATCAAGTATAAGCTAATTATCCAGGTCGTATGTCCCTATACACTGGGTACCAGCAACCCCTGCTGGTATGACGTGGACCTAGTGTGTTATATACGGCTGAAGCTCATGGGTAATCAGGAAAAAGTATATCTTATTTCGTACAAGCTCCTAACGATGTCCTGAATTTCAGGGTTAGTGGTTTTTCACATGTTTTTTTTAAGTGCGAATGATTTCTGATGATTAAAAACATCATTTGCAGGTTCTGGCCTGCAAAAAAGATAACCTTGGAAACCACGGCAGTTATGCTTAGTTAAATAATCGAGTTGGTATTCGTTT
>Ga0256840_1000408_pt1 | contig 44589 bp, 35 predicted proteins | sample 355202metaG_FD_185969 | JGI IMG/M metagenome (GOLD analysis project Ga0256840, IMG submission 185969) | Hydrothermal vent microbial communities from Mid Atlantic Ridge, Atlantic Ocean - 355-202 | ecosystem: Environmental > Aquatic > Marine > Hydrothermal vents | place: Atlantic Ocean: Mid...
TGCTATTATTGTTTTTAGTTGTAATTTCATCTTAATTTCCTCCTACAGTCATAAACTGATCTTTATTTAGCGTTGTATTAATAGTAATAATAACTTTATCCTCTAACTTAGATATTTCAGCAGTTGTTCCTGCATTAAAGGTAGTACCACTCTTTAATGTACTGTCATCCGTGTTAAATCCTGTTGTAACTTGAGCAAGATTGTTTGAAGTTACATATGCTTTATTCTCTCCAAATGCATGATACAACAAGACATTATCAGCATTACCCGTTTTTACTGCTGTTAAACCATTTACCTTTAGTGTAGATTGAGTAGTGCTACCTTCTGGTGTGATGGTTGCAGTATATATATTATTGTTCTCTTCATAGTTTAACCAAGATGGATCTGTAACTACAGGAACAGGTGCATTCTCTACAGTAACCACTCTAGTAATAGTGGCTTCGTTTCCTGCAGCATCTTTTACAGTATATGTTATAGTATACTCACCTGCAGCATCTTCATTTACTACTCCAGATACACTAATGTGTTCTGTGATATTGCCATCTACATTATCAGATGCAGTTGCTCCTGGATCTGTAAAAGGCTCACCTACAGTGAGTGTCATAGTTGAAGCACCATTTAGTACTATCTCTGGTGGGGTAGTGTCTTCTACTTGCGCTACTACTTCAACATTTCTAGTGACTTGTTCTGCTTGGTTTCCTGCTGAGTCATTGACATCATAGGTGACTGTGTAGTTTCCTTCTGTATTTGTGTCTACGGCACTTGTATCTACTACAATATAATCTGTAATATCTTTGTCTTTATTGTCTGTGGCTGTTGCCCCAGCATCTTCATAACTCTCGCCTACTTGAATTGTTTTATCTCCTTCAATTAACGCAATCACTGGTGGTGTAACATCTGTAAGCCATCCTGAATCAATTATATCAGCAGCCCACTTAGTTGCTAGTTTTTCATAACCATTTACGTTTGGATGAAAATCAAGTATCTCAAAAATATTATCTGGTATGGTTCCGGTATCATGGTATGGTTGCATATCCCCTAGTTCAGTTCCACATGGGTCATATATCATACCTGCTCCAGAGTTAAGATCTACCATTTTTATATTTGCATTCTTAGAGTGAGCATCAATCATTTCTTTGACTAGATTATTTAAATCATTGGTTATCCAGTTGCCAGCATTGTAATGTGCTCGTCTTGCTTCAATGATACGTGCTACAAACACTTTAGCATCAGGGTTGGACTCAAAAATTTTATTGAGTATTCCTTCTACATTGCTTACTGTATCAGACATTGGTATACCTTGTGCACCATCGTTTGTTCCAATGTGAAGTAGCACTATATCTGGTATATTTGCTTCTAAAATACGTGTCATATTACCTTCAGGATTACCAGCATCATTTATTTTTCCATTTAATAGATCTCCTGAAGTGATGCCTCCATAGCCTTCATGGTCTTCATCAAAACCTGGATTTTCATCTCCAAAAGTACTACTGTTTTTAGTATTTAAACCTACAAAATCCAAATCATTGTCACCAGCACCAAAAGTATATCCTGCCTCTTTTAGCTTGAGCCATAGCTGACCTCTGTAGGCGATTTGATCTACAAATGCAATATATGCATCTGTATCAGAAGAATTCGTATCTGAAACATATGTACTTAGGTTTTGGTCTGGAAAGTCAGGTTTTGGTCCTGTACCTGATGTGATTGAGTCACCTAACATCATTATCTTTGTTGGTGCAGCGTTGAGTGAAAGTACCATACTCATAGAGAGAATGATAAATACACCTATGCGTTTTTGCCACTTAATTGCGTGTGTGTTGTTCATGTTTTGTTCCTTTTTACTATATAAAATGACATAGGTATAAAATGAAGATGATGCTATTAGTGTGATAGAGAAGCAAGCAACTTATATCTTATACCAATGTATTAGTTACCCGGCTGTCTGCCTCAATAGTGAGATGAGATCCGTAGTTTACCGCCCTACACTCTCATGTAGTTTAGCTTTTCATAAAAATATATTAACTTTAGTTTTATTAAAAATACTTTAAATTAGATATCTTCTTACCTGCCCTGTTAACCAATGACTATTTTCTCTCCTTTGTTGAGTTTTGTTTTGGTTTCTATTATTACTTTTTCGTTGACTTCTTTCAATACTGATGCTGTACCTGCCTTAAAAAAAGTGCCTACTTTTAATGTAGCGTCACTGCTAAACCCTGTTTCTACCTCTGCATTTTCATTTGCAGATACATAGGCATTTTTATCTTCATATTTTAGTATAATCTTACTCTCTTCTACAGAGGGAATCACATTTAGCTCTTCAACCATAAGTGTAGAGTTTACTTCACTGCTAGATGCTATAGTCGCAGTTTTTGTAATATGGTCATAATTAAACCACTCTTTTTCTTGAGCATCAGGAATCCCGTTACCATCAGAATCACTATTACTATCTGTTATATCGTCTATCACAGTCACTGTTCTTGTTTTTTGTTCTGCAGGATTCCCTGCTGTATCATTGACATCATAGGTGATGGTATATGTTCCTATATTGTTCGTATCTACAGTATCTCCACCTATAACCACACTGTTATTAATGTCACCATCACTAGTATCAGTTGCATCATATCCAGGTTCTATGTATGTATCACCCACATATAGTGTCACTGATCCACCTGCTAATGTAATGCTAGGTGGCGTTGTATCCGCAGCTACACTAGGTAACCAATCAGATGCAATGAGTGCATCAAACCATTTTTGGGCCATTTTTTCATAACCCTTATAATTTGGATGAAAATCATAGTAATATATACCATTTATATCTTGGAATGGCTGCATATCTCCTTGTGTAGTTCCACAAGGGTCATAAGTAATATCTGCACCATCTTGCATATTTACAATCACTATATTTGCTGTATCATTATGTTCAGCTACCATAGCTTCAACTGCATCATTAACATTTTGTGTCCAGTTAGGAGTATGGGCATCATTACGTCTTGCTTCTATGATTCGTGCTAAAAAAACTTTGCTATTGGCATTGTGTGCAAATATTGAAGTGAGTATTTTTCTAACATTATTGACTGTGGTATTTGCATCTTGATCTGTAGCATTGGCATCGCCGATGGGTATGCTTTGTGCTCCATCGTTTGTGCCAACATGAAGCAGAACAATATCAGGTTTCTGATCCGATAACCAACTATCTATGTTTTCAGCAATTTGAAATGATGTATATCCACTGTGCCCTTCATGATCCATATCAAAGGAGGTTGTATAGTTAGTTCCAGTATTTTTAGAACCTACAAAATCTAATTCACCATCACTAGTTCCCATTATATATCCTGCACCTACAAAATAATCATAAAGTTTACCTCTATAGCCAATCTGATCGTCAGGTTGTATAAGTCCACCATATGTACTGGTATTATTTTCTGGGTTATCAGGGATGTTTCCTCCACCTTCTGTGATAGAGTCACCTAGTGGCATGATTTTGATGGATGCTGCATTTAAAGAGAAGGTTATCATTATTGAAAGCAATAGCCATACTAAAATCGTGTTTGTTTTATTTTGTATCATCTGTTACCTTTATTTATTGTTAGTAAAATTATTGGAATAATAGCCAAAATTTGTTAGCATAATGTTATTTAGATTAGATAAATTTATCTATTTAAGATCAAAGAGACCCTAATATCTCAGCACTGTTCATGTCAATTGTTAATGCTTCACCTGTAACATAGTGAGGAAGTGCAAAAGCAATAAATGCTCTGTTATCTACAGCATTATCTACTGTCACATTCAGTTCTATATTTTGCCATGTATCTACTGTAGTGATATATGTTGCATTTATATTTAATTGGGTTGAACGGATATAGGCTAATGGTGTTGTGGACTTCACTCTTAGTTTTACTGTTAAGTTCTCTCCTGCTACCAAATCTCTTATAGTATCTCCTGAGTATCCTGTTTGTGATACTCTTAAGTATGCATAAGGTGAAATATTTCCTTCTGGGTTTGAGATAGTATAGGTACCATCTCCATTATTTGCCATGGTGCTTCTTATAGTTCCTAATGCTGCGGTAGGAGAGATAATATTATTTGTTGCATTTGGTGTGGTATCAGCTAAAATCTCTTTAACTGAAATCATACTCAAATTGGGATATTTAAAGGCAGTATCTCCTCTTAATGCAATATACGTAGTGTTTGAAGTAGCTGTAAATGAAATCTCTACTGTTGTAGGTATATCTCCTGTTACAAAATTGGACACGTAGTTTACTAAACTTGTTGGTGTAGGTGTGGTATCTTCAACAGAAATATATGAGCTTGCTAAAGTATAGTTATTGATATCTGTATAGTGGTTACTTCCCAAAAGTGTCGCTTTTAGAAGGTAAGTTTTACCAACTTGTGTTGCAATAGCTTGGTATATTCCTCCATTATTTGCTAATGGGTTACAATTTAAGTAGTTTATATTTTGATAAGTATTTATCCCAACATAATTGTTATAACTCATACCCACACCGCTCCAACTTGTTACATCGAGTATTCCATTTTCATTATTACTACCTTGTATTAATTCTGTTCCATATGTTGTATTGGTATTTGTGAGTGGAACAGGTAACCAATCAGATGCAATGAGTGCATCAAACCATTTTTGAGCCACCTTTAAAAATCCGTCTTTGTCAGGATGATAGTCATATGCATTATTTTCTTCTAAGTGTTTAGGGAGCATATCAATACCTGAAGGTTCATAGATCATCCCAGCTCCACCATACATATCTACAATTATAATGTTTTGTGCGAAAGGGTGAGCGTTTACCATCACTTCAAGTGCAGTATTAAAATCTACAGTGGAATAACCCCACGCTTCAGCTCTACTATTTTTGATAATCTTTGCTAATAAAACTTTTGTATTTGGATTTTTTAAAAAAACTGTATTGAGTGTACTTTTAATATTATTAATACTTGTATTGGCACTTTGATTTATATCATCATTCGACCCAATAGGTATGCCTTGTCCTGGATCATTAGTACCTATATGAAAAAGTATAATATCAGCTGGTGCTGCATCTAGCCATGCAGAAATACCATTTTTTATGCCCTCGGAGGTAATACCACTCCATCCTTGATGATCAGTATCAAAATCAGCATGATAATTACTACCTTTACTTCTCGTACCTACAAAATCAATATCTACATTAAAACTATACCCTGCATTTACGAAAAGTGTCCATAAATTACCTCTATAGGCTATTTGATCATTCTCAGGTATGAGCCCACTGGTATAGGTACTTATATTTACATCATCTAGATCAGAAAGATAAAAATTTCCCTCAGTAATAGAGTCACCAAGTGGCATAATTCTTATAGGGTTTGCATCAACTAGCGATAAAAAAGAAAATGCAATAAATATAATTTTATACATTAATTTAGTTAATTTTTTATTTAATAAAATCATTTTATACTCCAAAATAATAATTTTCTGTTTACCATAGTTTTTTAACAGACTAAACCGAATAATATCCAAATAGCCTTTAAATATTGAGCTACTTTTTTTCCTTTTTACGTCTTTTCAATCTTTGGTCAAATAAATTTAAATAAATATAAAAAAGTAACATAAAAAGCACTAAAGAAATCATATTGTTTGATTGACTTACTTGATAGCCGATAAGAGAAAATACCATCTGCATCATAACAAGTATCATAACCGTATATTTCACATCCCCTTTTACATTATATAAAAAATGGTGCATATGGTTTTTGTCTGCTTTAAAAGGAGAAATGCCTCGTTGTATACGCCTGGTCATTACTATAAAAGTATCAAGTATAGGTAGAGCTATAATAAACAAGACAGAGGCAGGTGTAATGTATTCCAAGGCTTTAATACTTAAAATAACAACAACCATGCCTAAAGCCAGTGAACCACTATCTCCCATAAATATTTTAGCAGGATTCCAATTAAAGAGTAAAAAAGCTACGAGTGCAGCAATAAAAAATGAAGAGAGTGTAATAAGAAGTTCATCATTATGCTCCAAACCTATGGCTAAAAAAGCTAAAAATATTACCAATGATATACTAGAAGCAAGTCCATCTAAACCATCCATTAAATTCAGGGCATTGGTATAGCCAGCTATAGCAAAAAAGGTAAAAGGAAATACAAACCATGAAGGCAACACAAACTCATAGCCAAAATAGGTACCAACATCAAAAATAGCTATATCATTTAAGTATAGCAAAACAGATGAAAAAAATATAAATATAAATTTAATTTTTGGAGATATGTTTCTGTAATCATCCCAAAGACCTGCAATAAACACTATAGCTATCGCTAAATAGATATAATAGTATTTCATTAAATAGGCAAAGTCAAATAGAAATAATGTAAGAAATACAGATGAAACAAAAGCAAGTCCCGCACCTCTAGCTATAGATTTATCATGCATACTTCGTTCATTTGGTATATCAACAAGTCCTATTTTTTCTGCATATTTCATAAGAAAAATAATAAATACTGTCGTAAATATAAAAATCGTTATTAATAAAATCATATAAAGATTTTACTCCTTTGTATAAAAAAATAGCTTTAGTCTATTGATACTATTCTAATTGACTATATCCCATAATTATACTATAGTATAGTCAAATAATTGTCAAAACTAATCTGTGCACTAAAAATTTTTAATGTAAAAAATGCCTAACTGTTGTAAAGTAAAGCGAAATACCATGTTCATTGGCAGCTTCAATGACTTCGTCGTCTCTTATGCTTCCACCTGGTTCTATGATGGCTTTTATGCCAGCCTTAGCTGCTGCATCTATGCTATCTCTAAAGGGGAAAAAGGCTTCAGATGCCATAGCTGCACCACTCACATCTAAGCCCATCTCTTTTGCTTTTTTCAAGGCACACTGTGCAGCGTCCACACGGCTTGTCATACCCATACCTACAGCTACCATAGCCGAGTCTTTGACGTAGACTACACAGTTTGACTTGGTAAGTCCTGCTACTTTCCATGCTATCTCTAAGTCTTTCATCTCTTGCTCTGAGGCTGCGAGTGTAGACTGTTTTTTAGCGTTATGTACTTCGTTGTCACAGATGCAGTCAGCATTTTGGTAGACAAATCCACCATCTACATGCTTGAAGTCATGTGAGTCTTTAGCCATGACGAGTTTAGTGCCACCTTGAGAGAAAAGTTTCAGACGTTTTTTCTTGCTAAACACTTCTAAGGCTTCAGGAGTAAAGTCTGCAGCCATGACTACTTCTAAAAAGATTTCGTTCATCTTTTCAGCCAGTGGGGCATCTACTATGCCGTTTACTGCTACGACACCACCAAAGGTAGAGACTGGGTCACACTTGAGTGCTTCTACGTATGCATCTAGTAAATTATCACGAAGTGCAAAACCACAAGGGTTTCCATGTTTTACGATGCACACTGCATTTTCATCACCAAAACTAGATGCCATCTTGAGTGCTCCGTTGACATCGTTAATGTTGTTGAACGATGCTTCACCTTTGAGTTGTTTGAAGTTATCTGAGAAATGTGAATCAAACTCATAAAGTGCACCTTTTTGATGAGGATTTTCTCCATAACGTGTTTGAAAAGACTTTTTACCTGTGATAAATTGGTACTCACCAAAACCATCGTTAAATCTACCATTCATGTAGTTTGCTATCATGCTGTCATAAGCAGCCGTATGCTCAAAAGCTTTTATCATGAGAGAACGTCTAAACTCAAGCGTATTTTTGTCAGTCTGTAATGCAGTAAGTACATCTTCATAGTCCCTAACATTCGTGACTATAAGTACGTCATTGAAGTTTTTTGCAGCTGAGCGTACCATTGTTGGGCCACCTATGTCGATGTTTTCGATGATTTCATCAAAATCTTCTGTTCTTTCTATGGTCTCTTTAAAAGGGTAAAGGTTTACACATACAAGGTCTATACCTTCTACACCAAGTTCTTTGGCTTGAGCTACATGAGCCGTGTCACCACGTTTATGAAGTATACCTCCATGGACGTAAGGATTTAGTGTTTTTACACGCCCTTCAAAACACTCTGGAAACTTAGTGACTTCGTCTATCTCTATGACCTTGACACCTGCTTCATGTAACGTCTTATAGGTTCCGCCTGTTGAGATGATGTCCCAACCTTGATGCTCTAAACCTTTTGCAAACTCTATAATACCAGCTTTGTCACTCACACTTAGTAATGCTCTCATGCATACTCCATCCCAAATAATTTTCAACGTAATTATAGCTAAAAATGACTTTACAAGAGGCGTTTTATAAACGCCTCCTAAAAATTATTTGAATGAGGCTCTTACTTGTTTTACTGCTTCAACCATATGGATAAGACTAGGCTTTACCTCTTCCCACTTACGTGTTTTGAGTCCACAATCTGGGTTTATCCACAACTGCTCTTTTGGTAAGACTTCTAAAAGTAACTTAATCTGTTTTACTATCTCTTCAACTGAGGGAATACGTGGAGAATGAATATCATAGACACCTGGTCCTACTTCTTGCTTGTACCCTACGTCTTTAAAGATTTTGAGTAATTCATTTCCTGAACGTGCCGTTTCTATAGAAATCACATCTGCATCCATCGCTTCAATGGTACGTATGATATCATTAAACTCAGAGTAACACATATGTGTATGTATTTGTGTCTCTTTGTTTGCAGTACTTACAGAAATTTTAAAGTCTCTTACTGCCCAGCTTTCATACTCTGAAATGTTTTCTGCTCTTAAGGGATAGCCCTCTTTAAAAGCTGCTTCATCTACTTGTATCATCTGTATACCTGCTTTTTGCAAGTCATCTATCTCATCACTAAGAGCTATTGCAATTTGCTTAGAGACATCTCCTCTAGGCATATCATCACGTACAAATGACCAGTTAAGTATGGTTACTGGTCCCGTGAGCATCCCTTTCATAATTTTGTCTGTTTTAGACTGTGCATAGGTCATCCACTCCACAGTCATAGGTTTAGGACGGCTAATGTCACCATAAATGAAAGGGGGCTTCACACAACGACTACCATAACTCTGTACCCAACCATTTTGTGAAAAGCCATAGCCATCCAACTGTTCTCCAAAGTACTCCACCATGTCATTACGCTCTGGCTCTCCATGTACAAGTATTTCAAGTCCACACTCTTCTTGAAATGCTATACAGTCATCCATATAGTTTTTCATTTCACGTTCATACGTCTCTTTTGATATAAGTGACTTTTTGAAGTCTGCTCTTGCTTTTCTTACTTCTGGTGTTTGAGGAAAAGAGCCTATAGTTGTTGTCGCCAAATCTTTATAGCCAAGTAAGGCTTTTTGAATTTTAATACGTTCTTCATACTCACCATCTCGTACTAATTTTGTAAAGTTAGCAACTCTATTTTGTACCGTTGTATTATGTATGCGTTTAGAGTTAGCTCTACTTATATTTGCCTGTTTATTACGTGATAAAGCTTCTATTTCTTCATCGTTTAATGTTACTTCACCATCAAAAAAAAGTTTAGAAACAAGTGCTACTTCATCGAGCTTTTCAACCGCATAAGAGAGCCAATTTTTAATCTCAACATCCATTTTCTCTTCATATTTGAGACTAAAAGGGGTATGAAGCAGTGAGCAAGAACTAGAAACAATCATATTTACTTTTGAAACTGTACTAGCAATCTTCTCTAAAAGTTGTGTCGTTTTAACTATATCATCTTTCCAAATGTTTCTGCCATCTACCACACCAGCGATGAGTCTCTTGTTGCTTTGTTGTATAAGCGCTAAACTCTCTACATTTTTCTCACCATACAAAAAGTCAAGACCAATTCCCCATACAGGTGTATGCACCAGCACTTTTGTGGCTTCATTTGAGTGTTCAAAGTAAGTACTTACAATGATATTAATGTTATTAGAAACAGCGCACAATGTATCATAACAAGGCTTTATAAGACTTAAAACCTTTGGCTCTACACCCTTCACAAAAATTGGCTCATCTATCTGTACCGTAATATGGCTATCAAGTCTTGCTATCTCTTCCAACAGTGCTTCATATACAGGTAAGATTTTTCTAAATAGCTCGTAGGTATCTCCCCTATCTACTCTTTTTGAAAGTCCCAAAAAAGTTATAGGTCCAATAAGGTTAATCTTTGTTGTAATCCCTAATGCTTTAGCCTCTTTGTATTCATCGATAACCTTTGTAGCATTGAGATAATAGCTATCTTCTAGTGAAAGTTCTGGTACGATGTAGTGGTAGTTTGTATTAAACCACTTTGTCATCTCCATAGCTACAGCATCTTTGTTTCCCCGTGCCATAGAAAAGTAAAGTTCTTGATTTTTAAGACCCTCAAAACGTTTGGGAATAGCCCCTAACATCACAGCCGTATCTAGCATATTATCATACAATGAAAAGTCATTTGATGCTATAAAATCTATCCCTGTATCTTTTTGATATTTCCAATGTCTCTGCTTTAATGTTGAGGCTACTTGTTCTACCTCGTTAAAATCTGTTTTATTTGCCCAGTAAAGTTCTAGTACTTTTTTAAGTTCTCTTTGTTCTCCAATACGTGGGAATCCTACGATATATTTTTTTGACATACGTCATCCTTTAAAATCTGACAAATGCATCATGCATTTGTAATATATATATTTATAGAGTGGTGTTAATAGATATTATTTTGAAAAGAGTGTCAAAGGAGGATGTACACCTGTACGTCTAAATGCAAAGTAGGTACAGTAAAAAGGGCATCTTGGAATGTAGTGGTTTAAAAGCAATGCAAGTCTTGTTTTAAGTTTAAAGTAACAGTTACAGTGACATGCTTTTATCGTGACCAACAGAGAGTTTCTAACAGCACTAAATAGTCTTAAAAATAGTGATGGCATAATTACTCTCCTTTTAGTTTGGTGTCATTATCACAAAATATGCAATAAATTACATATTTTGTAGAGTATAACACATTATATTATATATCTTGTTCTATAGTTCTTGCAAAAGTGTTAAAATAAATATCTTTTACCTTATCTAGTGGCAGTGATAAATCATTGATTTTGACATCATTTCCGCCCACAGCTCCAATAACTGCTATCTCTAAATCGAACTCTTTTGCCATAGCTACCATAGTTACCATATGTTTGTTATCAACTTCTAGTAAGGCTCTACTTTGTGACTCATCAAAAATGTCTCTACTTGCCTTTAAATTTACATAGGCTGAAACACCCATGCCTGAGACTGCTGCCATCTTAGAGAGTGCTATAGCGATACCACCTACGTTGACATCTTTAGCAGACTTCAAGAAACCTTTTTTGTTGGCTTCTATCACTAGCTCCCAAAGAGCAAGCTCTTTTTTATAGTCAATCTCGGCTAAGCTTCCTGCTGTTTCTACATGAAGTGCTTTAATATACAATGAACCGCCAAACTCCCCTGTGGTATCACCTACAAGAAGTATTTGAGAGCCTTCCTCTTGAAAGCTAGAAGGCAATACTTTTGTCTCATCATCATTCAGTCCTACCATCGCAATAGCAGGTGTGGGAAATACAGAAACACCATTTGTTTCGTTATATAACGATACATTTCCTGAAACAACAGGGGTATTAAGAGCTAAACATGCCTCTTTTATGCCTTCGCATGACTGGGCAAACTGCCACATCACTTCAGGATTTTCTGGATTACCAAAGTTTAGACAATCTGTAATAGAAAGTGGTCTAGCACCACTCATGGCGACATTACGTCCCGACTCAACCACTGCGAGTGCTGCACCCTTATGTGGGTCGATGTAGCAGTATCGAGGATTACAATCTGCACTCATTGCAAGTGCTTTACCGTTTTGCTTTACACGTATAGATGACGCATCTAAACTCCCTGGGTGCTTGGTAGTATTTGTTTGCACCATAGAGTCATACTGGTTGTAGACCCATGCTTTGTCTGAAACTTCTAGGTTTGAAAGCAGTATCTCATAAGCTTCTTGATCGGGTACGGCATCAAAACTGTCTACTGTTTTTGCATTGACAACGTCCAAGTACTTTGGACGTGCTACAGGTCTGTCAAGTACTGGAGCTTCTTCGCTCACAGGAGCTATGGGCATGTCGGCACATTTTTCACCGTGCCACATAAGCTCCATACGTGCAGTGTCAGTTACCTCACCAATAACAGCAACATCTAGACCCCATTTTTCAAAGATGTCGATGATAGCTTGCTCGCTTCCTTGTTTGGCACAGATTAGCATACGCTCTTGAGACTCCGAGAGCATAAAGTCATACGGTGTCATACCCTCTTCACGAGCTGGTACTTTATCTAGGTGCATGATGAGCCCTGCTCCTGTTTTACCTGCCATTTCAAAGGCTGAAGAGGTAAGTCCTGCTGCTCCCATGTCTTGTATACCTACAATAAGGTCAGTTTTAAAGAGTTCCAAACACGCTTCAAGAAGCAATTTTTCTGTAAATGGGTCACCCACTTGTACCGTGGGACGAAGTGATTTTGACTCTTCGGTAAATGAGTCAGAACTCATCACCGCTCCACCTAGCCCATCACGACCCGTTTTAGACCCTACATACATAACAGGGTTACCCACTCCTGAAGCTACACCTAAGAAGATTTCATCTGTTTTTACAAGCCCTAATGAAAAGGCATTGACTAAGATGTTTCCATTGTAAGACTCATCAAAACTTACTTCACCACCGATAGTAGGTACACCCATACAGTTACCATAGCTTCCAATACCATCTACCACACCACGCACAAGGTGTCTTTGGTACTTTGCAGTCTCAGAGTCACCTTTGACTGTACCAAAACGTAAAGCATTCATGTTTGCCACAGGTCTAGCACCCATAGTAAAGATGTCACGAAGTATGCCACCTACACCCGTAGCAGCCCCTTGAAAAGGCTCTATAAATGAAGGGTGGTTATGTGACTCCATCTTAAACACAGCTGCCATACCATCACCAATGTCAATAACCCCTGCATTTTCCCCAGGCCCTTGTATAACCCATGGTGCCGTCGTAGGAAAACCTCTAAGGTACTTTGTACTTGACTTGTAAGAACAGTGTTCAGACCACATAGCAGAGAAAATACCTATCTCTACTAAATTTGGATGACGACCATCTAAAATACGTAAAATATCTTGATATTCATCTTTTGATAATTTGTGATTTTTTAAAACTTCATCTAAATCTTCTATGGGTTGATTTACTTGTGACATAAATTGTGTCCTTTGGGGCGTTTATTAAGAGGTGTATTTTACTAAAAAAGTACTAAATAAGCCATGAAAAGGTAGAATATTGGGACTAAATAACTGAAGGCTTTTTATGGATAAGATTTTACAAATGCTTGAGCTACAACAACAACTTAATGATGCTACCAATGGTCTAGGCTGGGAAGATGGCATGACTAAGAACGGAAAAGTCATAGACTGGAAGCGATGTACCTACCTTGAATGTGCAGAACTCATAGAGTCTTACCCATGGAAACACTGGAAAAACATAGATGCTAAACCTGACTATGATAACATCAAGATAGAAGCTGTTGACATTTGGCATTTTATTATGTCTCAAGCCTTAGAAGACTATAAAAAAAATAACTTAGGAAGCATAGATACTTTAGCAAACAACATAACATCTTTAGCAAACTTCTCTACATTCTCTGGAGATATAGTAGAGGATTTTAAAGACTATTATGCACAAATAGAGGTAGTAGAAGAACTTATAAAAATACTATTTTGTGGTGCATCTACAGAAAAACTTGTGGAAGCTTTTTTTAATGTTGCCAGTATAAGTAGTCTCAATCTAGATACACTTTATACGCTTTATATTGGGAAAAATATACTGAACCAGTTTAGACAGGATCATGGATACAAAGATGGCTATTATATCAAAATATGGAATAGTGAAGAAGACAACGTTATCATGCAACGTTATTTAGATACTCATCCAGATACAAGCCCTCAAGAACTTTATGCTGCTTTAAAAGCATCCTATCCAAAAGAGTGATTTTAAATTAATCTACTTGACGACTTAAATCTTTAACCAAAACTTGATTGCCATGAACACTTACATGTCCTGCTATACGTATACTTTTTGGCACGTCATACCCACATTCTACTCCGCATTTTACAGTACCTATTAAATAATAACTACCACTAGGCACACCATAAAATGCAAACTCACCATTAGTATTTGAAGCAGTGAATCTTAAATAATTAAATAATCTACTGTCTGCTTTTTCCATTTTATGTCCATCCAAATAACTTTCATTATACCACTGTTCAGAATAGGAAGTTACTGGGTTCAAATAAAGTCTTGTATTTTTTCCAACTATACGCTCTCCATAACTATTTTTTACAAAAATACTACCTTTAATTGTACCTTTCCCTGTTTTTGAAAGTTGTTTATATTCTGATACAGGAAAAGCTATTCGTGGCATTTTTTGCGGTGCAACTTCTTGCGTTATCTCAGTTTCATTTTCTGTTTCACTTATTTCAGAATCTATATCTGAAGTATCAACATTATCCTCTTCATTTGTTTCTTCTGCCCAAGTATTCTCTTTTGTATTACTTACTTCAGGCTCATCAAGTATAAGTTCTCTTTGGACACAACCAGAAAAAACAAAAAGCATGCCGCATAGTATAGTAAGATACGATAGTATTTTATTCATTTTATTTCCTATATTTTAATCATTGATTATACACTATTATTTCTTTTGATTCGTCTTATTCTCTAGGTCATAGAGTAATGTATCTTTTACTTTTCTATTTTCTGAAAAAGAAGCTATTTGTCTCCAAAAAGCGGCTTTTTGGGTATCTTTTTTTACTACATTACCTTTTTCATAGTGCTCTGCTAAGTGATGTTGTGCATCAACTTCTCCATCTTTTGCAAAACGATGCAAGTTTTTCACCTTACGTTTTTCACCTCTATAATACTTAATCGTATTTAAAATAATACCTAGCAATACAACAATAAGTATAACAATTAAATAAAGTTCAAAATTTTCCACTTCTTTTCCTATATTATTTTCCTAAACAAAATTCCCCAAACATTTTATCGAGTATCTCTTCATTATCATAGGGTTTCGATATAGAAGAAAGCGCTTTTAATGCCACTTGAAGATGATAAGAAAAAAACTCTAATTCTCCATCAATTAATGGCTTTTTTGCTTCTGCTATAGCATTTTTTGCTTTTTTCACAGCCTCTATTTGACGCGTAGTTATTAGCATAAGCTCTTCACCTTCACCTATACTGTCTAATAAAGATTCTAAGCGATCTGTTAATGCCATAAATGATTTTTTTGCACTTACTTCAAGAGGATAATAACGCCCCAATATATTAGCATTAAATATATGAGGCAAATCAGATTTATTTAATGCAACGATGATATGCTTATCTTTAACATTATCTAATAATGAGAGTATTTTTTTATCTTCTTCATCTTCTATACGTGAATAATCAAAAAGAGCAATAATAATATCAGCATCTTCTATAGAAGAGAGTGAACGTTCAATACCTATTTTTTCAATCATATCATTTGAATCACGTATGCCTGCTGTATCTATTAATCTAATAATATGCGTACCTATACGTACTTCTTCTTCTATTGTGTCTCGCGTTGTTCCTGCTATCTCAGAGACTATTGCTCTATCATAATTCAACAGTGCATTAAGCAAAGATGACTTACCTACATTTGGTTTACCTATTATAGCTACTTTAAACCCTTCAATGAGTCCTCTTCTTCTATAGCTTGCCTCTACGATAGTCTCAATCTTAAGCATTAAGTCATCTAGTTGTCTCACAATATTATCCATGATATCCCCAGGTATATCCTCCTCAGCATAGTCAATAAGTACTTCTGAGTATGCCAAGGATCTTAACAAAGCTTCTCTATTATCTTCTATAAAATTTTTAAGTTCACCTTTAAGTTGTCTTACAAGAATTTTTGCAGCATCCACACTTTTTGCCTCTATGAGTTTTGAGATAGCTTCAGCTTCAGTAAGATCTATTTTACCATTTAAAAAAGCTCGTTTTGAAAACTCTCCAGGCTCTGCTAATCTTACACCATAGCCTAATACAGTATCAAGTACTTCTTGTGAGACTATCATCCCTCCATGACATTGAAACTCTACTATATCCTCACCAGTAAAAGAATTTGGAGCAGAAAAATAAATCATGATTGCTTTGTCTATTAATTGATTATCTTTCGTATAAAGCGAAGTTAGGTGAGCATATCTTGGTATTATTGTATCTAAATGCGAAAGTCTATTCGCAATATCTAAAGCACCTTCCCCACTTATTCGAATAATGGAAATGGACGATACTCCTTGAGCTGTAGCAATAGCTACTATAGTATTTTGAAGTGATGCTTGCTTATTATCCATTTTACTTGCTATTAAAATCATTAATGACGACAAACTTTTTGCCATCCTTACTTGTTTTAACTGCTACATATTTATTTGGAAATACTTCACGTAATTGTTCTAAGGCTATTTGTACCAAAATACCATCTAAAAAACGTGTTCTCCCACGTCCTGTCTTTTCAATACTTTCTATCAACGGCTGAATATATGTACGAATCATCTCTTGTTGTTTTGTTAAAAACTCTGCAATTTCAAGTTTTATAAAGAGTTCGTACTTTGTGTGTAACCAAGAAAAAATCATATAGGACAGGGCATTATATCTATAACCCTCTTTACCTATGAGCAATGCAGCATCTTCACCATCAATAAATATAAGTGCAGTATTGTCTCTAACATCAACTTCTATGACATCAATATCAAAACATGCATGTGAGAAAAGTTCTTTTAACTGATTTTCTACAAGTAACGCCAATTCATCATAAACAATCTCCTCTTCAAAAACTTCTTCATTCTCTAAAAAAGATTCTTTAAATACATCCTCTTCTTCTTTATACTCTTCTTTTACTACAGATAATATTTCAGAAGCTACTTCCGAAATAACGGATTTATTTTGCTTCTTACTATTTTTGAATTTAGCCATAATAATAGCATTTTTTTTCAAAAATCCAAAGATACCTTTACTTGGGTGCTGCACAACTTCACATTGAAGTTCAGAAATAGAACATTCTAACACTTTTGAAGCCTCTGTGTATGCCTCTTCAAGTGTCGGTGCTTCAACCTTTTTCATTTGCTATTAACCTTTATTTTTTATGTGCAGCCACTGCTGCTTCTTTTTGTTTAGCATACATATGATTAATAAAATATTGTTGTCCGATAGTAAACAAGTTATTCACTAACCAATAGAGTACAAGACCTGATGGGAAGTATATGAAGAATACTGTCATAATAACAGGAAACCACTTAAAGATTTTTTCTTGAAGGGGATCTGTCATATTCATAGGAGTAATTCTTTGCTGAAACCACATAGATGCACCCATAAGTATAGGAAGCACAAAATAGGGATCCATTTGTGCGAGATTTTCTATCCATAGAATCCATGGAGCACCTTGTAGCTCTACAGCATTAAGTAATACTCGATATAATGCAAAAAATACAGGTATTTGCAATAAAAGTGGTAAACAGCCACCCATAGGGTTTGCGCCATGCTTCTTGTACATCTCCATCATCTGAGCATTCATTTTGGCTGGATCACCTTTATACTTCTCTTTAAGATCTTTCATTTTAGGTGCTAAATCTTTGAGCTTTTGCATAGACATCATACCTTTGTATGACAGTGGGAAAAGTATAAACTTTACAAGAAGTGTAAATAATATAATTGCCCAACCCCAGTTACCTACATGGCTATTTATCCATAAAAGTACCTTATAAAAAGGTTTTGCTAAAAATGTAAACCAACCAAATTCTATAGCATCTGTAAGTTCAGGGTGGATTGATTTTAATACCTCATGGTCTTTTGAACCTATATATCCGTTAAGCTTAAGTGCAGTGTCTCCTTGTACAAAAATAAGAGGGTCACCATTGGCTTGTTTCAAGATGGAAACATTTAAACCCTTTTCAAAATCAAAAAAGAGTGATGCTACATATCTATCAAATGCTGAAGCTATTTTTGCATTTGGAAACTTTTCATATCCCTCAGCATCACCATCTTCTATAGTAGTGATAATATCATCTCCACCTTTAACCAATACACCACGAACAAGCATATACATGGATGTATCTGCTATAGGTCTATGCCCAGGTGTCACAAAAAATTGTGATGGTGAAGAAGTACTTACATTTACTTCATACTCACCTGTTGGCTTTACCATAATATTTTTTGTAACTATTATATTATTAGAAAGTGTTTGTGTAAGCGTTATAGTCTGTGCACCATTTGAAACATCTACCACAGAAGAGCCAGTATTTAGGTAAGGGTTTTTAAATGCTTCATCATTAAGTTTTATATCTGTAAATCTCACTTCTAATGGTCTCACTTGACCCTCACCTATAACTTTGATAGTATCACCATTCTCATCTTTATATCTATCTTCTAAAAGTTCAAATTGAGCTATGCGACCCAACTCATCAATAGTCATTGTAAAATGTGTAGACTTTACTGTTGCAAGCACTGTTCCTGCTGTTTGTACTGGTGTAGTATTTTTGACTGTGTTTTCTATTGGTGTAGGTGAAGTAGTATTTGACACAACTGGTGTTTGTTGAGTACTACTACCATCATTCTGCGTTTGCTGTACTGGTTGAGGAGCAGGAAAAAAGTACCCATACCCTACAAATACAAAAAATGAAAGCACTAATGCCAATAATAATCGTTTATTTAAATCTTGTTGTTCCAAAGTATTACCTTTTCGTTAATCTTCGTTAGTATAGTATTTTTTATGTTAATGTAGAGCACTTTTCGTGTGCATGTAGATACGATTTTTTAATTTCTAAATAGGTCTTAGTTAAAAGTTCTGGTTTTGCCACCAAAACATAAGATCCTGAAGTTATAAGATCTATATTTTCAATAAAATGTGCTCGGAGTAGACGTTTAGCTCTATTTCTATGTACTGCATTCCCCATTTTTTTCGATGCCACAAACCCAACTTTATAGTCAGTTCCTTTTTTATAAAAAAGAACAAAGTAAGGAGTATGTATAATCTTTTTGGAGTTTTTGTATATGCTATTATACTCTTTTGTGGTTTTTATTCTAGTAAAATGTTTTATTTTGCTAATAATCGTACACCACTAAAGTATTATACAGCTAATCTTTTTCTGCCTTTTGCACGTCTTGCAGAAATTATTTTTCTACCATTTTTAGTTTTCATTCTTGTTCTAAATCCGTGTGTTCTCTTTCTTGGTGTGCTATGGGGTTGGTATGTTCTTTTCATTCTGAATAAGCCTTCTATGTATTTTACTCACTTTATCACTCTACAAAAGTAAATAATTAATTGGACGCGATTTTACCTTAATATCACTTAAAAAATACTAAGGATAACGATTTTATTTTCTACAATGTGTGAAAAATAATTTCTCTTTCTCTTTTTTCTTTCTTGGCCATAATATATTTTTCTATAGATTTCATAATAAGGTCTTTTACCCCGTATTTTGTACTACGTACTTCTATCTCTGAACAATAAATATCTTTAGCCTCTTGTTGCACTAAAGTACGTAATATTCTTTCAGCAAAACGGTATGCACCATCTACTTTCGTTTCTTGACAAATTAATGCAAAAAGATTTTTATCTTCATCTATAGGAAACAATATATCTGTGTCACGTTTTTCTTTTATCAGTACTTCTTTCATATTGACCTCATTAGCAGAAATGAGGATCATAACAAATGATTTACTAGAATCTTTTCCTAAAAAATAATACATAAGTTCTAAAGGTTTTTCCATATTTTCCATTATAGAAAGTACCAATTTTATTTCTGTTTCATTAAACCTTAAATTTGGTCTTCTTGTTTTTTGTACTTCTTCACCCATAACAATCTCCATGAACTCAAAATATTCGTATAAACACTTTGTTATACTTTCGTTATGCATATAATAACGGACAGCTCCTTACCTTCTCCTTGCTGGGTATTAGAAGAGCAAAAACTCATAAAAAATCTAGAAGTCATCAAGATAATTAAACAAAAGAGTGGGGCAAAAGTACTTCTTGCACTTAAAGGCTACGCACTTTGGAAAAGTTTTCCATTACTAAAACCTTATTTAGATGGTTGCTGTGCTTCAGGTCTACATGAAGCCAAATTAGCCTCTGAAGTTTTTGATAAAGAGGTTCATAGCTACTCTCCTGCTTTTAAAGATGAAGAGATTCATGAGATAGCATCTATCTCACATCATATGGTTTTTAATTCTCCAGCACAGTTTCAACATTTTGCTCAAAAATGTAAACAAATTAATCCAAAACTTTCACTAGGTCTTAGAGTAAACCCTGAATATTCTGAGTCACCTAAAGAAATGTATAATCCTTGTGGTTTACACTCTAGGCTGGGTACTACTATTGGCAATTTTGATGAAGCATTACTAGGTCAGCTAGATGGATTGCATTTCCATGCATTATGTGAACAAAGTGCAGATGCATTAGAAAACGTGCTAAAACATTTTGAAGAAAAATTTGGAAAACATATCTCAACTATGAAATGGATAAATTTTGGTGGTGGGCATCACATCACACGTAAAGACTATGATGTAGAAAAACTCATACGTCTCATAAAAAATTTTAAAAAAAAATATGATTTAGAAGTTTATTTAGAACCTGGTGAAGCAATAGGCTGGGAGACTGGCACCTTACATAGTACAGTGCTTGATATTGTACACAATGGTATGGATATTGCTATTTTAGATACCTCTGCTGAAGCCCATATGCCAGACACCTTACTGATGCCTTACCGTGCTGAAGTTTTAGGTGAAAAAACTTCAGCTAATGAAAAAGCAGGAGAAAAAACATATACCTATCGTCTTGCAGGTAATACCTGTTTGGCTGGTGATATTATGGGAGATTATAGTTTTAATAGCCCTCTACATATAGGGGATAAAGTGATATTTCTAGATCAGATGCATTATACTATGGTTAAAGCGACAACATTTAATGGTATTAAGTTACCAAGTATTGCCATACAGAAAATAGATGGAAGCATAGAACTTGTACGTGAGTTTGGGTATGAGGACTTTAAAAATAGGCTCTCATAAAGGGTTAAGACAGTTTAAAAATCATTTTTGTAAATGATGTCATAGGACTGAGATTCTTCACTCATTTGCAGTACACTATCAGTACGTGGCCCGTGTCTATATTTAAGTTTCACTCGTGAGACTTCACCATCCACATAAATAATCGTTATTTTATTGGTTAACTTCTTTCCTACTTCAATACTATTGCCTTCTCCTAATACCAAATGATCCAGTTGAACACCAAGACTAGAGAGTGCAGATTTAGCCATAGCCCCACCCATCATTTTCATCATCTCATCTCCACTGTGTGTATCTCCCCCAGCTTCTGTATCAAAAAGGATAAGTGAAAGTATCTGCTCTTTTGTTAATGAAGGATTAGAGGAGAAGTTAATCACTGGAGCACTAGGTACACCAGATACAAGTATAGTAATAGTATGGTTCAAAGAACGATATTTTACTTTTATTTCTAGTAATGGTTTATTTGGATTACCTGTAAAATGTATAGCACTTTTATCTAATACAAACTTTTTTCCTTCAAAAACATAGGTACCACCTTTTAATAATTCAACACTACCCAATACCATTATTTTTTCATCTTTTACTTTATAAATACCTAGTTCGGGTTTCAATTTTATATCAATGGGTCCTTGCTTCATCACTAAAGGCTCTTTCGTTGTTATATTAATGTTTGTACTCAAATTTGTCATAAATGTACTATCATTATTTTTCTTTATATCCTGCAGTATTATGATGTCGCTATCATCTGCAAAACTCTTTTGATTAATGTCATACTTAATTTTACCCCCAAGTAATACAATCTTTCCATCTATATTTGTATTGTTCCTATCAAGTTTGCTTTCTATGTCTATCATAGTTTCAATATTGGCATATTCATGTTCTATTGGAAAATTACTGGCTTTAGCATATATAATTCCTTGTCGCGTTTTCATATTATATTTCCCTGTAACATTCAAAGTGTCATTAAGCCAAATAGACTCAAGTGTCACAATATCATCTTCAATATTTACTTTTGAGGGTTTAGTAGAAAAGAATTTCTGTTTATTATATGTTAAACTATAAGCGTCAAGCACTATTTTTGAATCTTCTAACGATGCCGTAGCTTTAAAGTCATTTAAAATATGTTTTGTTTTACGGTCTGCTTTATAAGTAAGTTTAGGTGAAACAAGTGTTACATCCACACTTTTCATCTCTGTGATGCTTGCATTCAGTGTAGCAGACCCCTCTAATGGTGGAAATTCTTCTAATGTATAAAGGCTAGCAATACTTTTTTCTAACATGTTCATAGAAGTAATCTTGGTATTTACTTTCATCTTAGAATCACTATTTCCACGAATTGTAGTAGACAATCCTGCTAACTTTATTTTTCCATTTATATTGTGATTTTGTAAATGATACTTAGCATTGCCTTGTATTGCTTTTGTCTTGAGCCCTACTATTATATTCTCTTCTTTCATCTTGACATCTATATTCATAGGTGTTAGGGCATTCCATTTTACCTCTTTGTTAAAATCTCTTAAAAGTGAATTTTTAGGTATCACAGTTTTAGCTTCTATTTTCAAATTTTTATCATAGATAATATCTGCATCCATATTTATCACATTAGATAAAATTTCAACTTTTCCTTTCAAGCGACCAGTATGCTCAAGGTTTATAGGAAAATCTATTTTAGCATTTACATTAGTGCCATTTAATTCTTTAGGTAATGAAACAAATTCATTTAATTTTAAAGTTTCTAATGTCTCTAAATATAATCTTCCTTTTTTCATATCATTTGAGACAAAACTTCCTTTGAGTTGCTTAGATCTTAATTTTATCTGTATACCTTTCTCACTTCCATTATAATCTATATTTAAATCTTGTAGGGGGCTCATTACTTTTGATTCTAATCCACTTATATTAGTGGCTATAATATTACCTTCATACTGCATCGTTTCATCTAAACTAAATATATTGCTCAAAGAAACATCTTGTGCATAAGGTGTACTCACTATTGCTTTACTCACTACTTTGAGTTTACTTGTCTCAACATCATAAACAAGATGGGAATTTAAACTATCGATATCTATATTAAACTCTCCCTTTTTTGATTTTAATATTTGTTTTGCTTTTGTATTTAGCTCTGCAACAATACGTTTTCTTGTAGCATTTACATCAATCACAATACTATCTATAGCCTTTTGCCTTAGTGGTAAATCATATAGTTCAAAAAGTGCTTTATTTGGGTGTAAAGAGAGTTTTCCTTCTAAGTGATTTTCTCGTACATTACCTAAAAAAGTTATCTCACTTAAATTGGTACTACTTTTGAATTCAATATGCCCTTTATTTGCCATAAGTTTATCGATATCAAACCCTATATCTTTACCTATCACAGTCAAATTTCCTACTTCTACTGGGGCATATGTTGTAGGTACAAAATCTGCTTCTAGTTTATCTATACTTATATATTTTGGTATCCAAATACTAGGTTTATTTTTTGAATTCTCAACATTGATTTCTACTGTTTCACTCTTATTGTTTTCACTCTCATTGTTTTCGTTCGTAAATACCTTTTGAAGTGCTACTGTATCTATGCCTCTTAACGTAAGATACTCAAATTGTATCTCTTCATCTTTTAGAGATGCTTTCATATCAATGGATGTAATATTGGTATCAAGCTTTAGTACAAGATTATTTAGATTAATCATATCTCTTTTATTTTCAAATATTTTAGCTAAATCTATGTCTAAGTCATCTACCACAATGTCCAACTTTTTTATATCTATTGACATATACTCTCGTGGCAATACAGAAGTACTAAAGTGCTTCACTTTCACACTAGTAGGTAAGAGAAGGTTTTGAGGTTCTCCTGACGTACTTTCCTTATTAGTATCTGTTTCTGTTGCATTATCTGCTGTCAATACTGTTATGAAATTTTCTAACATCTTAGAATTTAGTGCTTCTATCTTCAATGACTCAACTACCAGTTCTCTCTCTTGCATGCTTCCTTCAAAAGTAAACTGTGTCAGATTAGAATCTATCGCTAGGTATAATGTATCCACTTCTATGCTTCCATCACTATGATACTGCATATCATCAGCTGTTATTATTGTTTTATTTACAGCTATTTTTTCTTCAATAAAAGGGTCAATACTGATGTCAATATTATCTATTTGAACATCAAAATTAAATGAACCAGAACTGTTATCATCACTCTCATCCACATCAAAAGAAGCTATTAAAGCCTTAATTACATCAATGTTTACATTTTTAATTTTAACCTCATCTACTGTAATCTTTTTTTGCAATAAAGTAAGAGGATTCCATTTATAGACTATTTCATGAGAAATGATTTGATTTTCGTACCTTAACTTATCTATCTGTATCCCTGTAAATATATTTCCTGATATATGCTCATATGTGATATTGTAATCAGGTGCATACTTTTGTGCAACTTTATCAATGACATAAGAGGAGTTTACTGCTGAAAAGATAGCTATCATCAAAAGTACTAATAGTGCAAAAAAAACATAGAGTATTTTTTTCAAAATGACTGTCCTATCTGAAATGATATCCCATATTGTGCAGTATCATTGATATTCCACCCTACATCCACCTTGAATGGTCCAATAGGTGTCATATAACGTACACCAACTCCTGCGGCATTTATATATTTACCTGAAAAGTCATAACTTGTATCTGTAATCATCGTATTGTCACTAAAAATGGCACCATAAAGATTACCCCAAATAGGATAATTCGCTTCAAAAGAAAAGTTGAGCATACTCAAACCTCCCTCAATAGAATCTCGTGTAGCAGACTCAATCACACCTATTTGTCTAAAACCATAGGCACGGTTAAAAAATGAACCCCCTGCAAATAATAATTTAGATTCTGGGATATCGTTTGACATAATATCAACTACAGCATATTTTGCAACACCCGAAAGGGTTAACTCCTCAACTGTATGAATAAGTCTTCCTTCTAAAAGTGTTTTTAGATAAGTACTTGCACTATTACTATAAGGCAAACCATATTCAGAATAAGCAGAAAGATAATATCCATACTTTGGGTTTAATTTGGAATCTCTTGCATCATATACAATATCAAAATAGGGATAGAAAAGTAAAAAATTTCCCTCTTTTACTGCCTGTAGTAAAGTCTGATTATTATTAAAATTGTTTAGGAGAGAAATATCTATATTCTCTACTGAAAAGCCTACTTTTAAAAATAATCTTCCTTCCCTACTCTCTAAATATATTTTCGCAAATGATTTTCTCTCTTTAAAACCTATATATTCTAAATTGGAATATCCAATATTTGTCCCAAAATCTATACCGTAATCAAAAGGAGTAAACAATACAGGCTTAAAATAGTCCAAAGTAATTAACTGTTCTCTTTGTGACCAAGAGGTGCGTAAAGTTATTTTTTGTGCATTTCCAAAAAAGTTTCGCTTACTTATCATGCCATGCACCCTACTACCTACAAAAGTATCATATCCTGCACCTATTTCATAATGATATGGCTTGCTCAACTCTGCTAACGTAATATCTACTGGCACTTCATTATAAAATTTTCTATCTGTACTGATAATGATACTATCAAATGCATCTAAATCAAATACCCTTGCATAGCTCTCCTTAATCTTCTTAGGATTAAAACGTTTCCCTTTCTTTGCAGTGACACGTTCCTTTACAATATCAGAATCAATACTTGTTAGTCCTTTTATTGTCGTTTCACCAAAGGTACAAAAATCACCTTTTTTTAACTCATAAACTATATTAACACCATGTTTTTCTAAATCAACATATGCTTTTGCATCTAAGTCATATGAACAATAGCCTTTATTTAACAGAGCTTTTATAATATTGCTTTTAATCTCTACAAATTCTCTTGTTCTAAAAATATCTCTTTTCTTAAATGTAATCCATTTTTGGATAGGAAAGTCGCTTTTAATCTCTATTTTTTTTATTTTAACTGGCTTATTTTCAAATATATTTATGTATACAGTTGTATTTGTCTCTTTTATCTGGAATGTAGCATCATAAAAACCCTCAGAATGATAAAAACCCTCTAAAGTACTAACTAATGTAGGAATAAGTTTATCTTTAATCTGAGGTAAATCATCTTTCCAAAAAACAAATTTACTTCTCCTGTCTACACTCAATGCATCATAGAGAATTTCTGTTTCAATATATTTTTGTCCTTTAATATCAATAATATGCGTGGGAAGGAAGAATTCTTTTTTTTCATTTTCAGCGTGTAGACCACTTAGCATAAAGAACATAATAAGTATTATTAATTTAAGTAGCATATAAAAGTAAACTCCTTATCTAAGAGATATCATATCAGAATAACCCTAAATATTTTTATTATTTCTTAAGTACAAATTGACAGATGATAGTAATTTTGATGCTTATTTCCAAACACTTATTTATTTAAAGAAATTCATAAAAGCTAATACTATATTACATTAAGAGAGTAAATCTTTTACACTTTTTAATGGATCTTTTCCCTCTTCTATCATGGCATAGACCTCCTGAGCAATAGGTAGATATATGTCTTTATCTATAGATATTTTATGCAATGCTTTTGCAGTAGGTACACCTTCTGCTACTTCACCTAACTCTTCTAATATCTCTATCATATCTTTACCCTTTGCAATCCCAATTCCTACTCTATAATTACGTGAAAGTGTTGATGATGCTGTTAAAAACAAATCTCCAGCACCTCCTAATGATAAAAAAGTTTCTGTTTTAGCTCCAAAAACCTCTCCGAAACGTGTCATCTCTACCAGACCTCTTGAGATAAGTGCAGCTCTAGCATTATTGCCGAGCCCTAAACCTTCACATACGCCACTTGCAATGGCTATCACATTTTTATATGCACCTGCTACTTCTGCCCCCACAACATCATTACTTATATATCCTTTTATAAAATCGGGTAATGCATCTGCATATGCTTTTGCTAGTAGGTCATTTAGGGAAGATATCTTCAAAGCTGTAGGAAGAGACTGTTGCACTTCACTGGCAAAAGAAGGTCCTGAGATAAAGGCAAGTCTATCTTTAGGTATAAATTCACCATATACTTCGTTGAGGAATGCCCCTGTACTCGTTTCAATTCCCTTTGATGCCACGAGTATATTTTGTCCTTCATCTATAAAATTATCTTGCATCCAAACCCGAATATACTGTGCAGGTATCGCAATGATTAAATGTTTACAAGTAAGTGCATCTTCAATAGAAACAAAATTCTCTAATTTTTTTTCACATCTAGAAGAAATCACAACCTCATTATTTTGGCTATAGGCATGATAAAGTGCTTGTCCCCACTTACCTGCCCCAATAATTGCTATTTTCATTTTAACTTTTAACTATATAGATTTTGACTATAGTCAAACAAATCTGCATCTTTAAATTTTGGTTGCTTCCTGTCTTTTTCAGAAAGCAAAAGCTTATCAGTATCTAAATTCCAGTCAATGTCTAAATCGGGATCATTATATATAATACCTCTATCATGTTCAGGAGAATAGTAATTATCTACTTTGTATGAAAAGGTAGCTAAATCTGATGTAACCACAAAACCATGTGCAAATCCTCTTGGTACAAATAGTTGCTTTTTATTTTCTTCGGATAATTCTACGACTATATGTTCTCCAAATGTTGGAGAGCCTTTTCGAATATCTACTGCTACATCAAGCACAGAACCTTGTATTACTCTTACCAATTTAGTTTGAGAAAATGGAGGCAGTTGATAATGTAACCCTCGAAAAACACCTAAAGAGGATTTTGATTCATTGTCTTGTACAAAATGTAGACTATACCCTATCTTTTTTTCAAGCAAGTCCTGTCTAAATGTCTCTGTAAAGTAACCTCTATCATCTCCAAATATTTTGGGTTCTATTATGAAAACACCTTCTAGTTTTGTTTTTGTTATTTCCATCTGTTTACCTATTTCCCCAATACGTTTTTTTCTATGCTTTTCCAAGCTGTGACAGCAAGACTGCTAGGTATTTCAATATCATCAAAAGTAACAATACTTCCCTCAGGTACATCTTTTTTCAATACAACATCTTTCATAAGTCCTATAGGCACATGGTTAGGGTGCTCTGAAATCTTAGCAGCGATTCCTCGCACATCAAAACTTCCAATGCCTTTTGCAATTTTATCACCAACAGTTAAATCTCTCTTCGCAATAGTAACTACACTAATAGTAGGACTTGTACTGTTGTCTAAAAGTACGCCACCACCATTAAATACTCTTGCGATAGTCTTAAACATCTCTAAGTGACATAAATGGTAAGGTTTAAGTAGGGAGTAAAAAGGTCCTTCTCCCATCTTATAATAGCGTAATCCCTCTGCTTGGCTTTCATGGTGTTCTACTGTCAGAAATACACCTGCTGGGAGTTTTGGAGACAGTAGATAGTCACTTATTGGAACACCTATCTCTTTGGCTTTTTGAGCTAATATACTACCACCTTCTAAATCATCATCATTTTCTAACCCTATAAGTCCCTCTTGTGCTATAGTAGTCCCAAAACCATTGGCAACCAATGTCTGTTCTATCTGTACTTTTGTACCATCTGTAAAAGAAGTAACCATATCAAGGCTAATACCTGATTTATTACCCCAGTATTTCATATCTTCCAAACTAGGATTGTGATTTAGAAAACCTTTGATATTGCCATAGACAAGTGGTTTAAATCCCATTGCGACAGCTTCTTCATGTAAAGCAGCCAAAACACCTGGCTGATCACCTTCGGCTTCAGTTACTAAACCTTTGTCTATAAAGTAAGATCCTACTGTGACATGAAACTCTGAGTTCATGGTCACTACTGGTATTTTAGCTTTTAATATTTTATCTATACTATCACATGCATAGATAGCATCCCCTGTACACTCCACAATCAAATCTGAACTCTCGATAAGTTCATCTATATTATGCGTCATATTTTCACTAGATGGAAAATCAGATCTTGCCTCTATGCTTGATCGTGTAAGTATTTTTCCTAATTGATACTGAGGATGATGCAACAATGCATTCACAAAGCCTTTTGCAATAAATCCTGTTCCAATGACACCAATTTTTTTCATACAATTCCCCCTTAAGATTCAATCACATAATTTTATCTAAAAAATGTAAAATCATGTTGATTAAAGTCAAGAATTAACATCTAATATATTTACACGGAGAATACTCTTTTTTCTATGTTTTTCCATGCTGTTACGGCAAGACTCTCTAGTACTTCAACATCATCAAATGTCACAACACTCCCTTCGGCTATATCTCTTTTTAAAACAACATCTTTCATAAGTCCAATAGGTATATGGTTTTTGTTTTCTTTGATTTTCACTGCAATGCCACGCACATCAAAACTTCCTATACCTTTTTTGATGCTCTCCCCTGTTTTTAAGTCTCTCTTAGCAATGGTGGCTGTACTGATAGTAGGTACTTCATTATTATCAAGTAAAATACCTCTTCCTTGTAATACTCTGTCAATCGTTTTAATAATTTCGAAATAACATAGGTGGTAAGGTCTATCTAAGACAAAAAATGGACCATTACCCATTTTATAATTACTTAATCCAATATGATGTGCATCACTATGCTCAGCAACGATAAACACGCCTGGCTTTATAGCAGGAGAAATAAGGTAATCACTAATGGGTCTACCTAATTCTTTTGCTTTTTGTGCTAACAGTGCACCACCTTCCCAAGTATCATCATTCTCTGGTCCTATGAGACCATCTTGTGCAATGTCCACACCCAGTCCATTAGCAACTAAGGTCTGCTCAATCTGCACCTTTGTTCCATCTGTAAATGAGGTTGTCATATCAAGACTAAAACCTTGTTTTTCTGCCCAAAACTTCATATCTTCTTCACTAGGATTATGTGCTAAGAAACCTTTCATATTTGCATAGACCAATGGTTTAAAACCCATGGAGAGAGCCTCTTCATTTAACATGGCAAGTACACCAGGCTGATCACCTTCTGCTTCAGTTAACAACCCTTTACCAACAAAATATGAACCACACGTTACATGAAACTCAGCATTCATAGTAACAACGGGCAAAGAAGCTTTTAGTATTTTATCAATTGAGTCTGCTGCGTAGATAGCATCACCTGTACACTCTACAATAAGATCTGAATTCTCAATCAACTCATCCAAGTTATTTGTTAATTTCTCATAACAAGGAAAATCTTTCCTTGAACCTATATTTGAACGTGTTAAAATTTTCTCTAAACTATAGCTTGGACTGCTCTCTAGCAGTTGTACAATACCTTTAGCGATAAAACCACTGCCTATCACACTTACTTTTTTCATAAATCATTTTTCCTTCTGTCTTATAAATTTGTTATAATTTAGATATTATATCAGTTAATGATAAAAGCCAATATTTTTTACGCCATAATAAATAGCGGCCAACTTAGGAATAGACAATGAAAAAGATAGGACTATCGCTAGACTACAACAATATATGTAAAGATTATAATACTGTATATCTCGATAGAGACAATACTGATAGAGAGACTTTTGAATGCATGAACAAAGTCATGTCTTGGTTTAAACCTTTACTTTTAGAACTTATGAAAGAATTTGGATACAACCTTTATAGACTAAACCAAACAACTAAACTTAAACCTGAAGAGATTGTGCAAAAACGATTCTTTTTTTACTCTCTAGAAAAAGAGATTATTGCTCAAACTTTTATATTGAAACCGGATGATACTCTCTACGAAAGCTTAAGTGACTGGGCTTCAGCTAATACACCAAGTGTACTGATACAAAATGATGATGAAGGTGAAGGCATCTATTTTTACTTTATTGAGGACTCTAGTGAGCATCATTGGCTTATAGAAAAATTTAAAGAATACACTATAGATATCATTCCCTTTGATAAAAAATAGTCCATACTTTCTTATACCTTTTTTTCTATCATCTTCACAAATAGTGAGGCGGACTCTTCATACATATCAAATATTTTTGATACCCCACTAAGAAGAAGTTTTCTATTATCCTCTTTACTATCTGAGAGTGCAACAATCTCTCCTTTGAAATCATTGGCTCTAAGTGTGATTGTCCTATACACATTAAGTGATTCATCTTTCATTGCACAAATAACAATATCGTGTTCTAGCAAAGAGATATCATTCTCATGTATATCTATTTGTTTCACATCTTTAAAGCCATCTTCTTTTGCCTGTTTTACTAATACAGTATCAAGTTCATAAATTGCTATATCTATATTTTCAGACTGAAGCATTTGACATAGTGTTATACTTTTATGGGTATAACCAAAAAGAGCAATGCCTTTATCTTCTTCTTTACAGTGCTTAAGCATATAATGAAATGCCCTTTTATTAGCAACATCATAGGGTTCTATGATTCCATCTACTTTTGTAGCTTCGTACTGTGACTTTAACTTTTCCTGATTCATACGTGAAAATACAACAGCATCTGCATAGATACTTTTTGCATTGAGTATAAAATAGATATTGTCTATATCTGAACTTGTCAGTGTAAGCATCGCAGCTATATTATCATTACGATAGAGGGCTTTAATGACTTTAGAACTTGAACCATCTGCACGAATCACATTATAACCATCTTCAAGAGCCCTGTTTGCTTTTTCTTCTTCATTTTCTATAATCACTGGTTGATAATCTTTATGGATTTTTAGTTTTTTAGCGATAGTTGCTCCCAAATGTCCATAGCCGTTTATGACTACTACATTTTTCATGCGATTTACATGGTTAATACTATCTTGGTTACGCAATTCATCAAAGCGTTCTGAAAAGGCAGATACCATGACAGAAGTCACAAATGAAATCATGGCAATACCAAAGATGATACCAAACATAGAGACTATCTTGCCTACTTCAGTTACTGGTGAAATATCTCCATACCCTACTGTAGATATGGTGACCAATGCCCAATAAATAGCATCTAAATATGAGCCTAATTTTTCATTAATACCATATTCTAATAGGTAAAAAATAGAACCTAATGTAAAGGTAATCGCAAAAAGCATATAGCCCAAAAAGATAAATTCAAAACGTTTTTTAAGTAAGGCATCAAAGAGACTTGATGCACCATGCATGTAATGATAAAGTTTAAGTAGTCGTATAATTCTAAACTTAGGGAAAATAGCAATAAAATCAATCAATGCAGGCAAAGAAAACATATATCTAAGTTTTGATTTAACTATAGGCATATAACTCTTGTTTTGGGACTGATGCTGAGCCAAAATGGCTTTATGCACATCATGGCTAATCCACAAACGCAGCAAATACTCCAGTGCAAAAATAGTGGTCACCACATACAAATCAAAGGTCACAAACCACTCAGGAATCTTTCCAGACTTTCCCAAGATAAGAATAGCAATAGAGAGGATAATAAGCAAGATCATAAACCCATCAAAATATTTTTTGTAAGGGTAATGTATATCGATGAGTAAAGCACGGAAAAATGCTTTGCTTTTTTGGTAGCGTGAAGACTTGTCTATCTTTTCAGAGATTTTAACTATAAATTGATGCATTAAAACCTCCGCAGCTCTTGTCTCAACACAACATCAATGTTGTTTTATATTTTATTAAATGGTATTGTACTGGAACAACACTCTACTTTACCCCAAACGCTCTTTTAAAAGCTCGTTCACCTTAGCAGGGTTTGCAGCTCCCTTAGACGCCTTCATAGTCTGTCCTACAAAGAAACCAAAGAGTTTCTCTTTGCCACCCTTGTATTCTTCTACTTTATCAGTATTATTAGCTAATATCTCATCAATAATAGCCAAAATAGCCCCATCATCGCTAACCTGTTCCAGACCCAGCTCATCTACAAGTGCTTCTACATCACGATTTTCATTTTCCATCATATAATCAAGTATCTCTTTTGCACCTTTTCCAGATATAGTATCATCGGATATCTTAGCTACTAAAGTACCAAGAGTCTTAGCATCGATAGGAGAATTCCCTATATTAGACCCTGTCTTGTTCAAGCGACCCAATAGTTCAGAAGTTAGCCAAGTCACAGCCGTTCTTGCCACAGCACCCTGCTCTAACATTTCTTCAAAGTAGAACGCCATTTCTTTGTCTGAGGTAATGACCTGTGCATCATATGCTTTCAAGCCTAGCTCCTCTACATAACGTTTCACTTTAGCATCTGGAAGTTCTGGCATTCTTTTTGCCTCATCTATCATATCTTGTGTGACGATAAGTGGACGTAAATCGGGGTCTGGAAAGTAGCGGTAATCTGCTGCCTCTTCTTTACCTCTCATAGACTTAGTTACGCCTTCCTCAACATCCCATAGTCGCGTTTCTTGATGTACTTCTTGTTCATACACACCATCTTCATATGCTTCACTTTGACGCTGTACTTCATAGGCTATGGCATCTGCCACAAACTTAAATGAATTAATATTTTTTATCTCCACTCTTGTACCAAATGCTTCTTGTCCTTTAGGACGTACCGATACGTTTACATCACATCTAAAAGACCCTTCTTGCATGTTGGCATCAGAGATGTCCAAGTAACGTACAGTGGAGTGTAACTTTTTCAAAAATGCCACAGCTTCCTCTGAACTTCTCATGTCAGGATCAGAGACAATTTCAAGCAGTGGTGTACCTGAACGGTTCAAGTCTACTTTAGAGTGGTCACCCTCATGTATATTTTTACCTGCATCTGCTTCGAGATGTGCTTGTGTCATACCTATACGTTTTTTAGAGCCATCTTTCAGGTCTATAGATATCTCACCTTTTTGGACAATCGCTTTGCTAAGCTGTGTTATTTGATACGCTGAAGGACTATCAGGATAAAAATATGACTTTCTATCAAAATACGATGTATGATTAACATTGGCATTGATAGCATACCCAAGTCTCATTGCTTTGATGGCTGCTTCTTTATTGACCACTGGCAATGCCCCAGGAAGGGCTAGACAAGTAGGACAAGTATTAGTATTTTGATGCTCTGCAAAACTTGTGGGACAAGAGCAAAAAAGTTTGGTTTTTGTATTAAGCTGAACGTGTACTTCAAGACCGATAACGGTTTCAAACATAGGGTAATCCTCAATAATATATTGAAGATATTATAGCGTTATTGTGATTAATTGTGAAGTAATTTTTCTAGTAGTTTCGTTTGTTTTTTTAGTTCATCTAGTCTTTCTTTACTGGTAATAAAATACTCCAATGCTAGTACAGCTGCGATGCCAGGAAGTGCTGCGATAAATGCTGAGACTAAAGCATAAAAGAAAATCTCTTCATAAAACGTTAAAAAAGAAGTGACTGCCCCTACAAAAACGGATGCCCAAGCGACACCCAAAAGAAAGCTGACTAGAAAACCTAGAGGTTTATTTCCTAATCTCATTGTATCTTTTTAGTGACCCTCATCTACTGCTATAGCACCTGCAAGGTACACATAAGTAAGTATCATAAATACAAATGTTTGCAAAAAAGCCATAAATGTTAAAAGTACCAATGGAGTTATAGGTATAATCCAAGGTACTAACATAAGAAGTACCCACAAGAACAAGTCATCTCCTTTAATGTTACCAAAAAGTCTGAAGGAAAGTGAAACAATACGAGATAAGTGAGATACAAACTCGATAGGGTACATAAGAAGTGACATAGCAAATTTAGCAATAGGATTCATCTCACCAAGGTGAACAAAACTTTTCACATAATTAAATGCTCCTTGTGCTTTCACACCCTCATAGTTATAATAGATAAATACAACAAGTGCTAGAACAAGAGTCACGTTAATATTTGATGTTGGAGACTCAAATCCTGGGATAATCCCTATAAGATTGTTAATAAGTACAAAAAGACCCAGTGTTGCAACCAATGGTAAATATTTACGAGCATATGCTTCACCAATGACATCTTTACCCATAGCTATCACACCTTCAAGAAATGCCTCAACAACATTTTGTGCACCATCTGGCACAGCTCTAAGGCTTTTTGTTGCCATTTTTGCAATAAATAGAATAATCACTGTCGTTAATATCAAGTGAGTCACAAATAACATTTGCCCGTGTCCAAAAATCGCACCTAGATACGTAAAAATACCTTCCATAAAACATCCTCATGTGTAAAATTATTGACATAATTATATCTTTTTTCTACTTAATGCCCACCCAAAATAAAAGAATAGCTGTAATTTCTTATTGTAATTTTTCTTGTCCTAATCTATAGAGTGCAAAATCATATTTAATGGGATCAGACTTATCAAACTTTTGTAATCTTTGCGTAATTTCTATAGTCGCTTTCATATCGTATGTTTTTCGTTTTAATAGACCTAATCTCTGAGATACTTTAAAAGTATGGGTATCTAACGGTAAAAGCAAGTCTTTTTTGTCTATCTTTCTCCATAAACCTAAGTCAAGGTTGTCTTTACGTACCATCCAACGTAAATACATCATATAACGCTTATACGTTCCTGTAGTAGTTTGTTTTTTAGGCACTGAACCTACTAAAAAGTTATAACCACGGCTCTCATAAGGCATCATAGATTTTAACGTTGTGATAAATTCCCACAATCCTTCTAAAATATTTTCCTCTTTTCTGTAGCCCTCATAAAAAATATTCTCGATACTCTCAATTTCTTTGAGTCTTTTAAGTGCTATAAAAAGTGAAGCAACATCTTCAGTATTTTGAAATCTATAATAATGTGAAGAGAGTAACTTTTTAATAGTATCATCACTCTGCTCAAGCAATGAAAAATCTAAACTTTGTAAAAACTTTACAATAAGCCTTGCATTACCATAAGCAAATAAAGCACAAATAAGTGCAATGGTTTCATCATTATGTTTTGTAGCTATTAGAAGTGGGTCTGGTTTATCTTCAGTTATTTCTGAGCTTTGATTACGTGCTATGACTTCATTGTCTAGTAGTATTTTAGTCTGTTTAAGTGTCATCAAAATTTAAAATGTTCGCCTAGGTAGTATTTACGTACATTTTCATCATTAGCAATCTCATCTGATGTTCCTGTAGCTAACATCTCACCAGACCTCATTACATAAGCTCTGTCACAGATACCTAGTGTTTCACGTACATTATGGTCAGTGATGAGTATGCCCATGTCTAGTTCTACCAGTTGTCTTATGATGTTTTGTATGTCTATCACAGCTATAGGGTCAACCCCTGCAAAAGGCTCATCAAGTAGTAGGAATTTAGGTTCACCTACCAATGCTCGTGCAATCTCAACCCTTCTTCTCTCTCCTCCACTTAAACGTATACCCAAACGTGAACGTATAGGTTCAATGTTAAAAATTTCAAGAAGTTTTTCTATACGAGGATATATGCTCTCTTGAGATAAATTAAGTGCTTCTGCAGCAATCATCAAATTTTCTTCCACACTTAAGTCTTTAAAAATACTAGACTCTTGTGCCAAATATCCTATGCCCATTTGTGCACGAGTACTTAGTGGTAACTTGGTAATCTCTTCACCATCTAAAAATACCTGTCCCTCTGTAGCATGTGTGAGTCCACATACCATGTAAAATGAGGTGGTTTTTCCTGCACCGTTTGGTCCTAGAAGTCCCACAATCTCTTTACTTTTTACCATTAAAGAGATGTCATGTATTATTTTTGTTTTCTTGATGGTTTTTGCAAGGTTTTTAGCTTCAAGTGTATGTGTCAATGTGTTATCCTATAGAGTCTGACATTATCTTGTACTTCAATGTCTATGGTTATCACATTATAGCCAACGCTCTCTAAAAAATCTTTAAGTGCATCACTACCCCACTCGACCATATGCCAACCAGATTTTTCAAACTCCTCAAAAAGCCCCATCTGCATAAACTCTTCGTGCTCCAAACGATAAAGATCATAATGATACAAGTTTTCTCCATTATCCCCTTCGTAACATTTCTGAAGTGAAAAGGTAGGCGAAGTAACTTCACCCTCAATGCCTTTAGCCTTAGCTATAGCTTGCGTGAGTGTGGTTTTCCCTGCGGCTAAGTCACCACGTAAAAAGACAATAGCATTTGAGGGTAACGTTTCATTTAAATAGTCTACAACTTTACTTAATTCATCTAATGAGGCTTCTATCTCTTTCATTATAATTTCTAATTTCTAATTTCTAATTTATTTGAAACATCAGCCATAAAATTCAAATGTTCCCGTGTTTTACCAGAATCAAGTTGTGCAGTCACCATCTCTATAGCTTCTTTTAAGTCTCTCACTTTACCATCTACAAATAGAGCAAAAGCGGCATTTAGCACAACTATGTCTCTCTTAGCTCCACGTTCTTCACCTGAGTATATGTCTCTGGTTATTTGTGCGTTATGCTTTGCATCACCACCAAGTATAGACTCTTTAGGTGAAAGCTTAAACCCAAATGTCTCAGGGTTTATCTCACCCTCGCTTATACGTCCATGCTCTACATAGGCAAATGCTGTGTTAGTACTTATGCCTATCTCATCCATACCATCTAGGCTAGAGACAACATAGGCTCTTTTGGCATCTAATGCTACAAGTGCTTCTGCCATGACCTTTACATAAGAGGAATCGAACACACCCAATAGATACTTTTTCGTTCCAGCTGGGTTTGTTAAGGGTCCCAGAAGATTAAAAATCGTTCGATGCTCTATGCTTTTACGTATAGGCATAATGTGCTTCATTGCAGGGTGGTGGTCAGTCGCAGGAAAAAAACAAAAGCCTGTCTCTTCAAGCATTTTTATCTTGTTATCGCTACTCAAATCTAAGTTAATACCCAACGCCTCAAGTACATCCGTAGATCCAGAGTTAGAAGTGATGCTTCTGTTTCCATGTTTGGCTACCACACGCCCCATAGAAGCCAGCAGTAGTGATACTGTAGTAGAGATGTTAAACGAACCAGACTTGTCCCCACCTGTACCTACAATGTCTATGGCTTTATCTAGAAGTTCATCTGAAAGATTAAGCTTGACAGAATGCTCACGCATCACAGATGCCGCAGCAGCAATGTCCGCTCCACTCTCACCTTTTTCATAAAGGTCTATAAGAAACTTTCGTGCTTCATCTGTAGATATTTCGTTGTTAAATAGTTTTTCAAATTGTTGTTTTGTGTTCATAAATATAATTTTACCATGATTGTTGTTATTTTTGACTATCTTCTATCAATTTATCAAAATCGTTTTTATAGTGTCTATCTTGTATAACTCTATACTTTTCAAATTCGCTTAGTGCGTGTTCTTTTGCTATCTCTGCTGTGATACTTCCTGCATTACTCAATACTTCTCTGTCGTCGAACTCTAAAAAGAGGTCAAGTCTCTTGCTCCAGTCTTCCATCGTCATAGGTATCTTACGTTTAGCCCTAGACTCTGCCAAGTCCAAGTAGGCACTGACGATAAGACCTAAAGCCTCCAACTCTTCCTTATTCAAATAATTCTTAGCTATCACTACATCTGATTTCAGTATCTTCCCCTCAGGTGCATTACCCCAAGAGCTTAATCCCATATACTCTTTGTTACTGTCTGCTCTTTGCATGATGAGTTCTGGTGCAGTGTTACCATGTATGGCATAGTGCATTTTATTTTGCACTTTTTTAAAAAATGCTTTGGTGATAGCATCGTCTTTGTTATAGTCTAGACTCGTAGCATAGATGTCTGTGACTTTCTGATAAAACTTCCGTTCGCTTAGGCGTATATCTCGTATCTCTTCGAGCAGTCTATCAAAATACGCTTCACCCAAAAAAGAACCATTTTCAAGACGTTTTTTATCTAAGACATACCCTTTTATAGCAAACTCTTTCAGTACCTGTGTAGCCCACTGTCTAAACTGTGTGGCTTTTTTTGAGTTTACTCTGTAGCCTACGGAGATAATCATATCTAGGTTATAATAATTTGTAGGCTTTTTAGCAAATTCGGAATTTCCGAATTTGTTCATTGTGTCAGACTCTGATAGCTCATCATCACTATAGATATTTTTAATATGTTCATTAATAGTAGATACAGACTTACCAAACAACTCTGCAATAAGCTTCTGTGTAAGCCAAACATTCTCATCTACAACTTTAACCTCAATGCTATCTGCTCCACTTTGCGATGTGAAAATGAGGAATTCTGCTGTGCTGTTTCGGATTTTTAGGGGTTTTTGCATTTCTTTCCTTCATGGTTACCATTTAATAGATACTATACAAATAGCATGATTTTGAGTCATACAAGGTAATTGATACTTTTTTACTAAAAAATCTAATAATTTTTCATAAATGAAGTTAAATATAAGTAACTTCTAATTATCAAGAATCTTTTTTAATTCGGGGAATGAATCAAGTAAATCTAAGTCATTACTCGTTGCTAATTTAATCGCATTTCTAGCATTTTTTATTCGCGATAACATCGGTATAACAATTTTATTACCATGCCTAATAAATGATTCTAAATCTTTTTTTGATGTAGGTATTTTATATCCCTTGTTACTTGATGAAATAAGTATTCCCATATCTCTTAAATTTCCAATGACTTTTGCTCTAAAATATTCTTCTTTAATACTTGTATCTCTCATTTGATTTAAATGATTAAATATTTCATTTGTCTTAATATAGCGTGGCTTATGATATGCTTCTTGATAAATTAATAATAATTTTAAAAAATTAATCTGGTCAATATCTTTTTGTTCAGTTCCTTTTGCTGTATTTAAAAAATCATTTATACGTCTTAGACTAAGCTCAGCAATTACTGGGTCAAAATTATCATCAATACCTGAAAAATCATAATTTTCAAAATTATATTTTTGAGGAAACATTCTTATACTACTTATCTTTGGCTGTAGTATATTTAGAAATCCACTACTATTATCTGACTTTTTATGTGTATCATATATATGTCCAAGAGTACCTGCAACAAAGTCTGCTAATTGAATTAAATTACTAGATTTACTATCTTTTATATCAAATTCAATTCCAGAAAATAAATGTTTTTCATGATTCTTAGTTACATATTTTTTAAACTCTAACATATAATCATTGCTACCATGTTCATCAACATATAACTCCAATTCAGGAAAAGTTCTAAAAAGTTCTTTGTACAATAGATTATTTAAGTATTTATAAAAAGATTTTTTATAATGGAAACCTTTTACCTCCAAATCTCGTTTATCAACCACAACAGCATAAATTGAAAAATCTAATTTTACTATATCATTAAGTATTTTTATTCTTCGTTTAAAATCTGAGCCTACTTTATTTGATTTCAATTCTCCAGTTTGAAACTTATGCTTTTTTCGAATATCATTCACTCTTTCTTCTAATATTGTAATATTCTCTGGTTTAACAATAACGGTTGCAATGATAAAATGTGTACTCTGTGTATCAAACTTAAATGAGTTAGTTCCAAATTCATCTGCATATGCTACTTTTTTCATATATCTATTCCCGCTTTCATACTCTATAAATTAATTTTAAAAGGTCAATTATTGAAATTTATCTTTTACATCATAAATATTCTCTATTGACAGTTTACATGACAATAATTGCTTGTACATTTTGTAAGATATATTCTACCTAATTTTACTTCCAATATATAAAAACATGTCAATATGCCATACTTTTCAAACCTCCCACAAAAAACAGCTAAAATGCACCCGTACCCTTTTAGGTCACAAGGGTAGTGTTCTAACTTTCATTTCACATAGGTCGGGCTAGGAATTAATAGTGTGGGTGGTTAAAATTTGAGATGAAAGGGTATGTGATGGAATTTATTTCCGTGTTTGCACTTATTATTTCTATATTAAAGACTATATTTGTATGGTTAAATTATAGGGATTGTAAGAGAGGTAGAGATACCAAAAACCAAAAGAACACCGATAACGATAAGTAATCGCATTGATCTCGAAGAACCGACATTCTTCGAGTATCGATGTACCCTTTCCAACATTCTACACCATCAAAGTTTAAAACTATATAAAATTATAGTTCCTTAACAAACTCATCTTTCTGACTCTTAGAAATCGTCTTGGTCTTAGGGATCTGCAACACTTCATAATGCTTCGCACCTTTAAGGTACTCAATGGTTATCTTATCGCCTATCTTTACATCTTTAGATGCTTTGGCTTTCATATCATTGATATTGACTACACCCGATTTGAGCATATCCGTAGCGATGGTACGTCGTTTTACTACATTTACGGCTGATAGCCACTTGTCTACTCTCATCTATTCTCTCCATTAAATAAAGTCGTGGCGAACGTCCTTGTAAGTAGTATTTTTGCACACTTGCAAAAAATACGTAGCGTTTCGAGAGCCACGACGACTTTTGCTTACTTTTCTAGAAAAGTAAGAGAATAACAACGCCACACTATATGATTAAAAGGAAACCTAATAACACAAACTAAAAATTAATGTAAATCTGCGTTCAATACCACTTCACGTGTACTACGTCTAACACAAATCTCACCTGTAGTAGAGTTTTGTCTAAAGTGAAGGCCATTAAGCCCTTGGAAACTATCTGCACGGAACGTTGTTTTGTTTTCAAGTACAGCATCTGGGTTTGCTTCTTTTATTTTAGCTAACTCTTCAGGTGCTACTTTTACTTTAGTACCTGCAAAGATTGCTAAACCACCATCGATGATACACGCATCACCAAGAGGGATACCACATGTCGAGTTCGCCCCAAGTAAAGTGTTTTCACCAATACTGATAGGATTACCATCTGTGCCACTTAGTACACCTAAGATACTCGCACCACCACCTACGTCTGAACCTGCTCCTACTATAGCAGAGGAGGAGATACGCCCTTCAACCATCACGGGACCAAGCGTACCAGCATTGAAGTTGATGTATGACGCTCCTGGCATCACTGTAGTTCCAGCTGCTAGCTGAGCACCCATTCTTACTTTAGATGCTTCTAGGATTCTAGTATTGTCCGCAGGGATGATGTGCTGTAAGAATCTTGGGAACTTGTCAACTGAGTCTACAGTTGGGTAAGTACCATTTAATTTCATTTCGATTTCGTTGTCTCTTAGGTAGTCTAGTTCGTATGGTGTATTGCCCACCCATGCTACGTTAGTAAGGATGCCAAATGCACCATTTAGGTTTACTTTTCTAAGCTCACCTTTAGCTAGTGAGAGTGCGTAAAGTTTAAGATACACTGCTTCAACTGAGAGAGCATTGGCATCTTCAAACAAAAAGACAATTCTAAAGTTTTTACCGATGTCTTCCATGTTTGCAAGTGTTTTGATGACCTGTACATTTTTGTGTGCTTCACCTGTTGCTTCTGCAAGATATGGTGCAAACGCTGCCATAGCATTTTGCACAAACTTATCGTTGATAGTTGCTACAAATTCAGTCCCTGTAAAATCTACTTCTATTTTTGCCTCTTGAAGTGCCTTGATGAACACAGCCGCTGAACCAAAGTTCTCTTTCCAGTTGATGAGTCCAAAATTTGCTTGAAGTATCTTCTCTGCGTTCTTTTGACCACGGTCAACTCTTGCGATACCAAATGCCATTGGCTCTTTGTAGCCTGCTTGTGAAGTAACTTCTGTTACCAATTCTTTAAAATCTTCTGTGCTTGAAACTGTTTCAATTGCCATTGAATACTCCTAAAAATAATTAAGCAGATAATACTTTATTTTATGTAAAATTCCACTTATGAAAAAATATCTACGTGGCCACAATAAACAGTACTTTTCACTAGCAGTCATAGCGATGTACTCAACTTTGCATAAGTTGTGTACACTTGACTGCAACTATCAGTACCATAAACTTACCTATTCACTCACACCACATAAAACTGCACCACCTATTTATTAGGACGGACAATGGGCAAAGCCCATCTTTTGTCTATTTCAAATAACTTGCCATCAAGGCAACTTAGTTTCAATAGATTGTTAACACTATGTTCCACTCAGCATGGAGCTCACGCAACTCGTTGCTTTATTAAAAACAACATTATTATATATCTAAAATAGGAAACACTATGACAACAAAAACACTAAGCCTCATAACGGCTACACTACTGCTCTCAACAAACGCTTTTGCAGACATCACACTTGAAGACATCACCGTAGTCTCTGCTACCAAAACCACTCAAAAACTAAGCAATGTCACCTCAAATGTAGAAGTCATCACAGCAGCTGACATCCAAGACAGAGGCTACACCACAGTGACTCAAGCATTAAACTCACTAGCAGGGATTACCTTTACGCAAAATGGTGGACTTGGACAAAGTACCTCTGTAAATGTTAGAGGCATGGACTCACGCTCAACACTGGTACTCATAGACGGCATACGCTATAACGATATCACCGCTCTAAGTGGTGCTCCTTTTGAGCATTTGATGGTAGAAGACATCGCTCAAATCGAAGTCGTTAAAGGTGCTCAATCTGGTGTATGGGGTGCAGACGCAGCTGCTGGGGTCATAAACATCATCACAAAAACACCTGCAAATGGGGTACATGGCTCAGCACACCTTGAAGGTGGTAGCTTTAGTACCAAAAAGTATGGTGCAACACTCTCAGCCAAAACAGATGCCTACTACATCAACGTAAGTCACAATGTCGTAGATACAGATGGTTTCACAGCACAAGCACCAGCAGATGCTGACATAGATACCCTAGAAGATGATGGCTACACCAACAAAACAACCTCTATAAAACTTGGATACAACATCAACGAAACAAACAAAATAGAACTAGCACACAGACTCATAGATGCAGAAGCTGAATATGACCCATTTGGTGACCCTAATGGATTTTCTAAATCTACCACCAAAGATGCTTTCTCTTCGGTAAAATTTAACCATATAGACAGTTTTAATGAACTCAATGTCTATGCTAATCGTTCTACCTTTGAAAGAGCGTTTATAGATGATTTTTCTACTTCACCTTTTGATGGGCAGGTAGATGAGTATGGTATCAACTCCAAAATCCCTTATGGGGAAGAAAATTTTCTACTTGTAGGTGTAGACTACAAAAGCTTTGAGCATAAAAACAGCATCAACAAAGACTTTAACAACAAAGGTGTGTTTGTTACCAACAACAACACCTTTAAAGGTTTCATGGGAGGCACAACAATTTTAACAGAGTCACTTCGTTACGACAGCTACTCTACCTTTGACAATGAACTTACAGGTAAAGTAGGACTTAAACACATCCATGAGAACATCAAAGGGCTTGTTACTTCTCTTAACTATGGTACTGCATACACCGTGCCTACACTCTACCAACTCTATGCACCTGCATCATCATTTGGAGCCATTGGAAATGCAAACTTGCAACCTGAAACAACCACTTCCTATGATATCACCATTGTCTATAAAGATTTTTCTGTAAGCTATTTCAATAATAAAATAGACAACCTCATCCAATTTACATCAGGTTACAACAATGTAGAAGGAACATCAAACATAGACGGTATAGAAGTGGCTTATACTAAAGAAATCATCGAAAACCTTCAACTTAGTATGAACTACACAAACCTCTTTACAGCGGAAGACAAAGATGGAAACACTCTCAAAAGAAGAGCTACTGAAACGTTTAAGGCTGCTGTAGATTACTATGGTATTGAGAGCCTCCATGTGGGTGCAGACTTGGAGTATGTAGGAAGTAGAACAGACATTATCTTTAACCCTGACTTTACAACATCAGATGTCCAGACGGGTAAATATACAG
>Ga0256840_1000409_pt1 | contig 44530 bp, 39 predicted proteins | sample 355202metaG_FD_185969 | JGI IMG/M metagenome (GOLD analysis project Ga0256840, IMG submission 185969) | Hydrothermal vent microbial communities from Mid Atlantic Ridge, Atlantic Ocean - 355-202 | ecosystem: Environmental > Aquatic > Marine > Hydrothermal vents | place: Atlantic Ocean: Mid...
CTTTCGGGGGGGGGTGTCGATAGAGCGTGCCGCTGAAAAGCTTCCGGTTAACGTGGCTCTTACATTGGTATTGGAAACATTCTATCTGACATTTGTGTTACCGATTGCTGTCAAATCTTATAAGTTCATAAAAAGACGGCGCACATCAAACGAAAAAAAACGGTGTGAGACGCTGGTCATTGCTGGAAAAACTATTTTTTGTGATCATCTGCTATCGATCTCCTCGCAAGATCATTATGTGCGGATACGCACGAACACCGAGGAAGTAGTGGTTAGGGCACGTCTTTCAGATATCATTGGTCAACTCGATAGCCAGGGTGGAATTCAGCCTCATCGATCACACTGGGTTGCCCGGCGCGCTGTGTCTGAAATCATCACCCAAACTGGGCATAAAATGCTTGAATTGAACGACGGAAGCAAAATCCCCATAGCCCGTGGCCGCATGGTTGACGTTCAGGCATGGCTTGAAAATGGGCGCGGTTAACCGTTAAATCTCTCCTATAAATGCCGAAACCATGCCGGTTAGCGGTTTATAGAAGAGGGAAGCGTAAATATGCTTAAGGAATTCAAAGAGTTTATCGCTAAGGGCAATGTTATGGACATGGCCGTTGGTATCATCATCGGTGCGGCCTTTACGGCGATCGTAAAGTCACTGGTTGCGGATTTGATCAATCCGTTTATCAGTATTTTCACTGGAGGCATAGATTTCACGAACTTGTTTGTAATTTTGGGCGACGGAGAATTTGACTCGCTGGCGGCGGCACAAGAAGCTGGCGCGGCGGTGTTTGCCTACGGTTCGTTCATTATGGCGGTGATCAACTTTCTGATCGTGGCGTTTGTGGTATTTATGTTGGTTAAATCGGTCAACAAAGCCAAGGCCGCCGCCGAGGGGCCGCAAGAAGAGGCCGCACCCGAAGCGCCAAAAGGGCCAACGCAAGAAGAGCTGCTGGCCGATATTCGTGATTTGCTTAAAGCCAAGGCGTAGGGTGCGTGGTCTCCCACGCACCGCTAGTGGTGGGGTAAAACCCCACCCTACATTTTTAGGGCCAGCTTGGGGCTAAGTACATCCATTTCCAGCGCCTTGCCAACAGCGGCATAGGTCAGGCGGCCTTTATGGGTGTTTAGCCCGCGCAACAGGTGCTCGTCGTCTTCGCAAGCTTGCTTCCAGCCCTTGTCAGCCAAAGCCAGCATGAAAGGCATGGTGGCATTGCCAAGCGCCAAGGTAGATGTACGCGCCACCGCGCCGGGCATATTGGCCACGCAATAGTGCATAATACCGTCCACCTCGTAAATCGGGTCATCATGCGTAGTCGCGTGCGAGGTCTCAAAGCAGCCGCCTTGGTCGATGGCCACATCTACCAGCGCGGCGGCGGGCTTCATAGTGGAGAGCATTTCACGGCTCACCAGCTTGGGGGCTGCGGCCCCGGGAATGAGCACCGCGCCGATTACCATATCGGCCTCGGCCACCAGTTCGGCAAGGTTGCCCTTGGAAGAATACTGCGTTTTAAAGACGCCGCCAAACACGTCATCCAAATAGCGCATACGGGGCAGCGACATATCTAGCACGGTAACATCCGCGCCCATGCCCGCCGCGATTTTGGCGGCGTGGGTGCCAACCACTCCGCCGCCAATAACGGCAACTTTGGCAGGCTCTACCCCCGGCACACCGCCCATCAGTACCCCGCGCCCGCCATTGGCCTTTTGCAGGGTCCACGCGCCCACTTGTGGGGCGAGGCGGCCAGCCACTTCAGACATTGGCGCCAGCAGGGGCAGGGCGCCCATACGGTCGGTTACCGTCTCATAAGCTATCGCCGTTACGCCGCTTTTCAGCAAGTCTTCGGTTTGGGCGCGGTCAGCGGCGAGGTGCAGATAGGTAAACAGGATTTGCCCTTCGCGCAGCATGGCGCGCTCACCCGCCTGTGGCTCTTTGACCTTCACAATCATATCGGCGCTGGCAAAAATCTCCTCGGCGGTGTCGATAATCGCCGCGCCGGCCGCGATATAATCCTCATCAGCAAAGCCCGCGCCTGCGCCGCCGCCTTTCTGGATGATGACCCTATGGCCATGCACCACGGCCTCCTGTGCGGCGGCGGGGGTGATCCCGATCCGATATTCTTGGTTCTTAATTTCCTTGGGGCAACCGATCAACATGTTAGAATCTCCTTTGGGCCTTGTTGAAGTCTTGTTGCCCTTGTGCGCCCCCATTTTCCGAATTGCTTTGCAAATATCTGTTGTGCACTGCGCGAATAATGGCATAATCTGCGACAAAATGGCACTTAATGAGGGAATTCTTGCAATGAGTCGAATGGATGCGCTGGATATCAAGCTTTTGAAAGCTTTGCAGAAAGACGGGCGGATGTCGAACGCCGAACTGGCCGAAAGCGTGGCGCTTTCCCCCTCGGCCTGCCACCGCCGTGTGCAGCGGTTGGAGAAGGAAGGCGTAATCCGGAATTACGTGGCGCTGCTAAACCCGAGGGCGGTGGACCGCCGCGCCACGGTGTTTGTGGAGATAACCCTGAAAGGGCAGGCTGACGAGATATTGCAGGCTTTTGAGCGGCAAGTGGCGCTGATTCCGGACGTGCTGGAATGCCACCTGATGGCGGGGGCGGCAGATTATTTGCTCAAGGTGGTGGCGCAAGATACCGACGATTTCGCCCGCATCCACAAGCAATATCTGGCGCGTCTGCCGGGAGTGGCGCAAATGCAAAGCAGCTTTGCTTTGCGGACGGTTTTCAAGACAACGGCGCTGCCGCTTTAGCGGTGGTTGTCGTTTCTAGGTTGCGGGTTTTTCCCCGAGATAAGCGTGCACCAAGTCAATAAAGGGTGTGTTTTCAGGAATTTTTGGCACGGACCCTGATGAAATTGCCGCCTCCAGCTGGTCAATCTGCGTATCAATTTCTTGGTTCACATCGACGCCGCTGAAATATGGGAACTGGTAGCTATACCAATCCAGTGCCAGCAGTCTTTTGCAAACCTCTTCGGGAAACCGCTTGCGGATCACGCGGGCGGGATTGCCGCCAACAATATCAAAAGGGGCAACATCCTTGGTAACAACGGACCCAGCGGCAATAATTGCGCCGGTGCCAATGGTGATATTATTGGCCAGAATGACCGAACCACCGATCCAAACATCATGCTCAATAATGGCAGGCGGCTTGCCGGCTGATGTGTTTTTCTGCGGTTGAAACCGGCCCTCTATATCGGGCGCGCAGGTGGTGAATTTCGGGTTTACGGTGTCGTAAGTAAATGAGGAAGACGAAAACCTGGTATATGGATGATTGACCCCCATCGAGCTAACCTTGTCAGCGATCGAGCAGTAATTTCCGATTTTCATACCGTGCACCATAGGCGAGCGCGTATAGGAGAAACCACCGATATTAGAGATAACATTGCCAACCACATGGCTTGAAAACGGTCCTATGGCAACTGGATCAAAAAAATGAAACCGAGTTCGAACGCGATTTTTGGCGCTCTCATTTGCCCCAAAAAAAATGTTTTTTGATACGAGGAAATCAAAAAAATCACTGGTCAGAGTGAAGGTGCACTTCTGTCCTTTTTGCTCAAAATTAATCATGCCGTTATATTACAAGCGGGGTTGTATCCCACAAAATGTGGGCCTGAAACCGCGCCCCCTCTCATTATTGGCGTGTATTTCTTGGCTGTATTTCTAGCAAAAACCGGCGGTATTAACAAGGCATAACGAGCCGTACGATTACAGGATTAGCCCCACACTAAAGCGGGGCTAATTAAGCTCTAGGGTGCGTGGTTTCCCACGCACAAATATGAGTTACTCCATCGTCGGAATGCTGAACTCGGCCCCTTCTTTGGTGCCTGACGGCCAACGCGATGTCACGGTTTTGGTGCGGGTGTAGAACTTGAATGCATCCGGCCCGTGCTGGTTCAAATCCCCAAAGGCAGACTTTTTCCAGCCGCCAAAGGTGTGGTAGGCCAGCGGCACAGGGATAGGCACATTGATGCCCACCATGCCTACATTGATCCGGCTGGCAAAGTCACGCGCGGTGTCGCCATCACGGGTGAAAATCGCAGTGCCGTTGCCGTATTCGTGATCCATGGTCATGCCCACGGCCTCTTCGTAGGTGTCAGCGCGCACGGTGCAAAGGACGGGGCCGAAAATCTCGGTTTTGTAGATGTCCATATCGGTGGTGACGTTGTCAAACAGACAAGCGCCCACGAAGTTGCCGTTTTCATAGCCTTGCAGGCTGAAATTGCGGCCATCCACCACAAGGCTTGCGCCTTGCTCAACACCGCTATCGACCAAGCCAAGGATTTTGCGCTTGGCTTCAGGGGTGATAACAGGGCCGAAATCCACATCATCTTCAGAGGTATACGGCCCGATCTTAAGGCTCTCCACCCGAGGTGCCAGTGCCGCGATCAGGCGGTCAGCGGTATCTTTGCCCACGGGCACAGCCACCGAAATCGCCATGCAGCGCTCGCCCGCCGCGCCGTAGCCAGCGCCGATGAGGGCATCAACCACTTGGTCCATGTCGGCATCTGGCATAATAATCGCGTGGTTTTTCGCGCCGCCAAAGGCCTGCACGCGCTTGCCAGCGGCGCAGCCATTGCCGTAGATATATTCAGCAATCGGGGTTGAGCCAACAAAGCCAATGGACTGGATGGTCGGGTGCTCGATGATCGCATCCACGGCCTCTTTATCACCATTCACCACCTGCAAAATGCCCTTGGGCAGGCCGGCTTCTTCGAACAGCTCGGTGAGCATAATGGGCACCGTCGGGTTGCGCTCGGAAGGCTTGAGGATGAAGGCGTTGCCCGCTGCAATCGCAGGGGAGAACATCCACATCGGGATCATGGCGGGGAAGTTAAACGGGGTTACGCCCGCCGTAACGCCCAAAGGCTGCTTCATGGAATACATATCAATGCCCGGGCCGGCGCCGTCGGTATATTCGCCCTTCAGGAGCTGGGGCGCACCGATGCAATATTCCACCACTTCAAGGCCACGGATCACGTCTCCCTTGGCATCGGGCAGGGTCTTGCCGTGCTCTTTGGAGAGCGCCTCGGCGAGCTTGTCCATGTCGCGGTGCAGCAAGTCCACCATCTTCATCATCACCCGCGCGCGGCGCTGGGGGTTTACCGCGGCCCATGCAGGCTGGGCGGCCTCGGCGAACTTCACCGCTTGGTCCATCTCGCTTTTCGAGGCGAGCGGCACCTTGGCGATCACATCGCCCGTGGCGGGGTTGAAAACATCGGCAAAGCGGCCGGACGTGCCGGCAACGTGCTCACCATTCAGGTAGTGCTTGATCTCGTGCATCAGATTTCCTCCGTTAGTATCTGGGCGCAGCTTACATCCGTGTAAGGGCAAAGGGGAAGAGAAATATATGACCAGATGGTCAGTTTTATTAGGTCCAAAGAATTGCCAAATTAAGGCCAGAGGCGACCACGAAAACTTGACAGAAGGTCGCAGGGCTTGCACAGTTATCATGAACCCAACCAAAGGAGACGCCCGATGAATGTAAGCCAAATGCTTAAGGCCAAGCCGGTAAATAATATTTTAACAATCAAGCCAGAGGATACGATTGAAAAAGCGGCGGGTATGCTTTCAGAGCATCGGATCGGGGCGTTGATTGTTTCACGAGATGGTGAAATGGTGGATGGCATTTTGTCGGAGCGCGATATCGTGCGGGAAATCGGTAAAAACGGCGTGGGTTGCATGAGCAATTGCACGCGGGATTTGATGACCAAAACCGTGATTGCAGCGCAGTTGAGTGATAGCGTGATCTCGCTGATGGCGAAAATGAGCAAGGGGCGGTTTCGGCACATGCCGGTGGTGAATGAGGGCAAGCTCGTGGGGGTGATCTCGATCGGCGATGTGGTGAAGGCGCGCATCGAGCTGATAGAGCAGGAAAATGCGGCGCTGACCGATATGCTGCACGGAAAAGTGTGAATATTACATTTTTATGATTGACCTGCGCCTTGGTTCTGCGCAGTGTTCGCAGGTGCAGCATAATTGCGGAGGACACTATGCGCGTAGGGCTTTATCCGGGGACATTTGACCCCGTGACCGTTGGCCACCTTGATATTATCAAGCGGGCCTGCTCGCTGGTGGATAAACTGGTGATTGGCGTGGCGATCAACCGAGACAAAGGGCCGCTTTTCAGCCTTGATGAGCGAGTGAAAATGATCGAAGCCGAATGCGCCGGAATTTCCGCTGCCTGTGGCGTAGAGATTGTGGCGCACCCGTTTGAAAACCTGTTGATCCATTGTGCTGATGAGGTCGGCGCACAGGTTATCATCCGGGGCCTGCGGGCGGTGGCTGATTTTGAGTATGAATATCAGATGGTTGGCATGAACCGTGCGATGAATGACCAGATAGAAACCGTGTTTCTCATGGCCGAAGCCCAGCACCAGGCGATTGCCTCCAAGCTGGTAAAAGAGATCGCGCGGCTGGATGGCAATGTCTCGAAATTCGTGACGCCTCGGGTCGAGGCGGCTTTGAAGGCGAAGCTCGGGAAGGGTTAGCGCTTTTTCGCGATTTCCTCAAGCGCCGCCACTTGGCGGCGCATGAGGTCTAGGTTTTCTTTGGCAAATTCGGAATGCTTTTGAAGCTCGGCAAAATATTTGTCGGCTCGCCGACCATTTTTAATTCGAAAGTAGTAAAATAAAAACAGACCCGCGACGAGAACTAAAAAGGGAAGATAGGCTGAAAGATCACTCATCTTCGCCTCCGTCTTCTTCCCCTTGCTCGGCAATCCATGCCACCGAGACCACTTCCTCATCCTTGGCGGTTTTAAACACCGTAACGCCGGAAGAACTGCGGCTTTGGCGGGAAATCCCCGCCACAGGGCAGCGGATGCTTTGGCCGGAATTGGTGGCCAGCATGATCTGGTCATCATCTTCCACGGGGAAGCTGGCGATGATGGTATCACCGCGCCGTCCGAGATTAGCCGCCGCAATGCCGAGGCCGCCACGGCCTGCAATCCGGTATTCCAGCGCCGAGGAGCGCTTGCCAAAGCCGCCGGAGGTGATGGTGAGAATCCATTCTTCCAGCGCTGAAAGCTCGGCGTAGCGCTCGGGGCTGATGGTGCTGTCCACATCCTCGATCTCGCCGCCGTCTTCCCCCGTAACCGCCTTGCGCATTTTGAAGTAAGCACTGCGCTCATCCGGCGTGGCTTCTACGTGGCGCAGGATGGACATGGAAACGACCTCATCGCCTTCAGCCAGCTTGATTCCGCGCACGCCTGTGCTGCCACGGCCCTTGAAAATGCGCACGTCCGAAACAGGGAAGCGGATGGCTTTGCCTTGCGCCGTGGTCAGCATAAAGTCATTGTTTTCATCGCAAATCTGCGCTTTTATCAGCTGCATGCCGTCTTCAAGCTTCATCGCTATTTTGCCGTTGCGCATAACGTTGGTGAAGTCCGAAAGCGCGTTTCTGCGCACGCCGCCGGTATTGGTGGCAAACACGATTTGCAGGTCGGCCCAGTCTTCCTCATCACGGTCCACAGGCATGATCGCAGCGATGCTAACCCCCTGCGGAATGGGCAAGATATTGATGATCGCCTTGCCGCGCGCATTGCGGCCGCCTCGTGGCAGTTTCCAGGTTTTCAGCTTGTAAACCATGCCCTCGGAGGTGAACACCAGCAGCGGCGTGTGGGTGTTGGCCACAAACAGGGTGGTGACAAAATCCTCATCCTTGGTGCTCATCCCCTGCAGGCCCTTGCCGCCGCGTTTTTGCTCGCGGAACTCGTCCAGTGGGGTGCGCTTGATATAGCCGGAATTGGTCAGCGTCACCACCATCTCTTCACGCTCGATCAGGTCTTCGTCGTCCATATCGGCGGCGAATTCCACGATCTCGGTGCGCCGTGGCACCGCAAACATATCGCGCACCTCGATCAGCTCGTCGCTGATAATCGCCATGATCCGCTTGCGGGAGCGCAGGATTTCGAGGTAGTCTTTGATCATCCCCGCCAGCTCTACCAGCTCTTCGGTGACTTCTTTAACACCCATGGCCGTGAGGCGTTGCAGACGCAATTCCAGAATCGCCCGGGCTTGGGTTTCACTCAGGAAATAGGTGCCGTCTTCGTTCATTTTGTGGCTGGGGTCGTCGATTAACGTAATGTAATCGGCGATGTCTTGCGCGGGCCAGCGGCGGGTCATCAGCTTTTCGCGGGCTTCAGCGGCATTGGCCGAGGCGCGAATGGTGGCAACGACTTCATCAATATTGGAAACTGCCACCGCAAGGCCACAGAGAATATGGCTGCGGTCCCGCGCTTTGCGCAGCTCAAAGGCGGTGCGGCGCGCTACAACTTCCTCACGGAACTTAATGAATTCACTCAGGAATTTCTTCAAAGTCAGCGTTTCAGGCCGTCCCGCATTCAGGGCCAGCATGTTGCAGCCAAAGCTGGTTTGTAGCGGGGTGAAGCGGTAGAGCTGGTTCAGCACCACCTCGGCGGTGGCGTCGCGCTTCAGCTCAATCACCACCCGCACGCCAAAACGGTCGGATTCGTCCTGCACATGGGCAATGCCCTCAATGCGTTTGTCCCGCGCCAGCTCGGCGATTTTCTCGATCATCGTCGCTTTGTTGACCTGATAGGGGATCTCGGTGATCACAATCGCGTAGCGGTCCTTGCGGATCTCCTCGACCGTCGATTTCGCCCGCATCACCACCGAGCCACGGCCCTCGCGATAGGCCTTATGCGCGCCTTGGCGGCCCAGAATAATGCCGCCGGTGGGGAAATCGGGGGCGGGGATGATCTCGATCAGGTCATCCACGGTCATGTCGGGGTTGTCCATCAGCGCCAGCGTGCCGTTGATGACCTCGCCAAGGTTATGGGGCGGAATATTGGTGGCCATGCCCACGGCAATACCACCCGCGCCATTGACCAGCATATTGGGGAAGCGGGCAGGGAGCACCGTTGGCTCGCGGTCCTTGCCGTCGTAGTTATCCTGATAATCAACGGTTTCTTTGTCAATATCCGCCAGCAGGAAGTTGGCGACCTTTTCCATCCGCACTTCGGTATAACGAAACGCCGCCGCCTTATCGCCATCCATCGAGCCAAAGTTGCCTTGGCCATCCAAGAGCGGCACCGACATCGAGAAATCCTGCGTCATCCGCACCAGCGCATCGTAAATAGAGGCATCGCCGTGCGGGTGGTATTTACCCATGGTATCAGAAACAGGGCGGGCCGATTTGCGGTAGCTTTTGTCAAAGGTGTTGCCAACCTCGTTCATGGCATAGAGAATCCGGCGGTGCACCGGCTTTAGCCCGTCGCGCAAATCAGGGATGGCGCGGCTCACGATCACGCTCATTGCGTAATCGAGATAGGAGGTTTTCATCTCGTCCACGATGGCAATTTTCGGCCCGCCGTAGACGTATTGCTCGGGGATTTCGCCGTCTTTTTTTCCGGTCTCGTCGCTCACGTTCACTCACCTTGCTTTAGCACAATATATTGTGGCCAACCCTAGCAAAAATGGTGGGTTAACGCAATCTCTGGTTCGACAAGAAACAAGCTTGACGTTACGTCTTGTATTTGGCGCAAAGTAAGCGCCTGAGAGCCCATAGCGGTAAAAGCCCCGCTTTATGGATGTTGGCCTGAGGGGGGTTAGGTGCTAACCGCGCCTGTCGTCGCAGGCAATTGGCTATTGGTCTTTAGCGAGCCGGCTTTCGGGTTTGATCCAGCGAGCCTGAATGTAGCAATGCGCTGATTGCCGGCTACAGGATTGTCCACACCAGTGAGTATCAGGTTCAGCTTACACGCGGCATCGGATATATTTGGTTGCCGAGCAAACCAAAGGGGGGGATCAGCAAAATCATTTAAACCCGCGCCGATGTGCTGCTAAGTAACCAGCTTGATTTGGCGGAATTTTTACATGGCAGGGCAACTTGCCGCCGAGGTCTCACGGGGTGGGCTGGCGCGGGTGAGATTCGGGATAGCGCATGGGCTGAAAATCTGCGCTTCCGTAGAGCTTTTATGACAGCATCGGCGCGGCGAATTTCGAATGCTACGGAGCCGAGCCTGTGTGCGCGGGTGCGCCTCAAGCTTTCAGTGTAAAAAAGGCACCGCGAAAGCGGTGCCTTTTCGCAATATGGTCAGCTTAGCTTAGCTGGTTTTCTTCTTGCCTGCTAAAGGGTCATCTTCGCGCTTAACGGAGCCTTCAAAATGCGCGCCGCTTTCAATGGCGATAGTTTTGTGGATGATATCCCCCTCAACCCGAGCCGAAGCGGTAAGCCGCACTTTAAGTCCGCGCACGCAGCCCACAACGCGGCCATTTACGACCACATCATCCGCCACACATTCGCCTTTAACCGTAGCGCTATCGCCCACGGTCAGCAGGTGGGCGCGGATATCGCCCTCAACCGTGCCTTCAATCTGGATATCGCCAGAGGTCACCAAATTGCCGGTGACCGTAAGGTCGGAAGACAGCACCGAAGGGGCTGGCTTGGGCTTGGCCGCTGCCGGCGTGCTGGAAACAGCGCCCGCTGGTTTTGCTGGCTTAGAAGTGGCCGATGGGGTTGTGCTGCTCGCACCGCTGGTGCCTGTGGTTTCATTTTTCTTAGTAAACATTTCGTCCTGCCTTTATGTAAGTCATTGGGTTAACGGCTACATTATCCTTACGGATTTCATAGTGAAGATGAACGCCGGTGGACCGGCCTGTATTTCCCATCAGCGCAATTCGGTCGCCGCGAGAGAGTGTCTGTCCGACGGTCACGAGCCGCCGGTTAAGATGGGCGTAATATGTCTCATAACCGCCCCCGTGGTCAAGGATGACCACGTTGCCGTAGCCATTTTGCGTGCCAGAAAACCGAACCGTGGCATCAGCGGTGGCAAAAACAGGGGTATTGAGGCTGGACGCCATATCAATCCCCTTATGCAAGCGCCCGCCGCGCGGCCCAAAGGGGCTGCTCAGGCGATAGCCCGAATGCAACGGGTTCACCAGCGGAATGCGCGACGCCGCCGCATTAAGCGAGGCGAGCTCATCAAGCTTGGCCATAATGCCCTGCACGCGGCTATCAAACGCGGGCAAAGCCTCGGCGCGCTCATCACTTAGCCCGCCGGTGCCGGAGAAGTTCTGCCGCACATTGGCGAGCAGGGCGTCTACATCTAGCCCGGCGGCTTCAAACATGGTGGAAAGCGGCACCATAGAAACGGTGAGCGCATCTTCGAGCTGGGTCAGCATCCGGTCTTGCCGCTGGGCGTTCAGATTGCGCTGAAGCTCCAGGCTGTCAAGCTCTGTGAGCAGGGTCTCGACCTTTTCGCTTTCCGTGTCGCGGGCCTGCACGGCATCGGCCAGAGCCGAGGTCAGCGAGGTGACCACCGCCACTTCGTCTTGCTGGCCCCCCACGCGCTCTGTCATCAAGCTTTGCAAAGAGGCGAGTTGTGATTCAAGGCGGGTGGCTTGCTGTGCGGCGGTATCGCGGTCCACCAAGGCGGATTCGAGCTGGTTCCGGATGGCACCGATCTGGGTGTCCATTTCCTGCCGCTCGGCCCCGATTTGCAAAATGCTTTCTTGCTGGGCCATCAGCCGGGTTTGGGCGATCTGCATGCGCTCTGTGGTTTTTTCAAGCTGGGCCGCCAGCAGGCTGCGCTCTTCTCTCAGGGCATCAAGGCGGCTTTCATAGGCCATGGTCAGGGCCGCCGAACGCTGCCGAATTTGAGTATCAGCCGAGCTGTTTAGCACTACGGTTACCGTGGCGATCACGCCCCACATGGCCAACGCCACGCCGCCAACAACCAGTGCCAGCCGCTTTACCGGCGTCAGCGTAAAGCTGTGCACGCCGTGGCTGTCAGAAAAGCTGATGGTCTGTGTGGGCAAAAAATGCGCCAGCCCGGTTTCGGGCGCTGAACTGTTTTCTGCCTGTGGATTGCGCATAAGGGGGCCTTGCTTGGCGGTGAGGGTCGGCGACATCCATAGGCGGAATTGACCCCTACGGCAACCAAGTAACCACTGTTAACCAAGAAGAAATTTGATTTCGGCGGGGAATCGCCACATCACCCCTTACGCTTTCCGCCTAATCGGGCTAAGGCAAAGCGCGAAACAACTTGAGAGCCTTGCCATGCTGACCCTAAGCGATTTTGATTTTGACCTCCCCGAAGCGCTGATCGCCTTGCGGCCCGCGGTGCCACGGTCTTCGTCGCGTATGCTGGTGTCTGCGAGCGACGCGCTGCATGATTCGATGGTGGCCGATCTGGGCAGCTGGCTGGCGGAGGGCGATTTACTGGTGTTTAACAATACCAAGGTCATCCCCTCACGGCTGTCTGGCACACGCACCCGCGATACCATCCACGGTTCGGGCGTATCGCAAATCGAGGCAACGATGATCGAGCGGGTCAGTGGCGATACATGGCGGGCGCTGGCCAAGCCGCTGAAGCGCTTGGCCGTGGGGGACGAGGTGGTGTTTGGCGATATTTATGCCGAGGTCATGGCCAAGGAAGACGGCCAAGTGGAGCTGAAATTCTCGGCCACCGGCGCAGCGCTGGACGAAAGCTTCCGCCGCCTCGGGCAAATGCCGCTGCCGCCCTATATTGCCAGCAAGCGGCCAGCTGATGCGCAGGATATGGACGACTACCAGACGGTTTTTGCCAAGGAAACCGGCGCTGTCGCGGCCCCCACGGCCTCGCTGCATTTTGACGAAGCCCTGCTGGCGGGGCTGAAGGCCGCGGGGGTGAAAAGCACCGAGGTGACCCTGCATGTGGGCGCTGGCACGTTCCTTCCTGTGAAAACCGATGTGATTGCCGAACACAAAATGCATAGCGAATGGGGTGCTGTTTCGGAGCAGGCCGCGGCGGATATTGCCGAGACTCTGGCCAATGGCGGGCGGGTGATACCGGTCGGCACTACGGCCTTGCGGATTATCGAAACCGCGGCCACAGGGCAGGGCGACATTGGGGCGTGGTCTGGCGATACCGATATTTTCATAACGCCGGGGTATGAATTTAAGGTGACATCGGCTTTGATGACCAACTTCCACCTGCCTAAATCGACCCTGCTGATGCTGGTTGCGGCGCTCATCGGCATGGACCGCGCGCGGAAGGTTTACGGCTACGCGATCACCGAGAAATACCGCTTTTTCTCCTACGGGGACAGCTCGCTGTTGATCCCATAGCGCCAAGTGGCAGCGGAAGCCTCCCGCCTGCCTAACGGCAGTTGGGCGTGGCCTCGGCTTCGCCATCGGCAGGAGGCGTTCCGCCCCCTCTGCGCAAGCGCATTCACCCCCTGAAAGGCGGCGTGCTGCGATATGCACCGCCGAGCGCAGCGAGGCCATAGCCCGTTAGGGGCACTGTTTTTTTCTTGAAAAACCTGACCTTGCTGAGCGGGGGCTGAAATGGCCAGCCAACAAGCGCTGCGTATCAGGCCTCCCCGCAGCAAAGGCGCACTAGGCTTTGCCGTAGCCGCCCCCGCCCGGGGTTTCGAGCCAGTAGGTATCGCCGGCCTTCATCTCGCGTTTATCCGCCGAGGCCAGCTCTTCTACGGTGCCATCGGCCCGCACGATGCGGGTGCGGCCCAAGCCACCAGCCTCACCGCCCGCCAGCCCTGGCGGTGGCACGACGCGATGGCCAGAGAGCACGGCCACGGTCATATCTTCCAAAAACCGAATACGCCGCGTGGTGCCATTGCCGCCGGTAAACTGCCCCTTGCCGCCCGAGCCTTCGCGGATGGAGAACTCTTCCAGCAGCACCGGAAAGCGCCATTCCAGCACTTCGGGGTCTGTCAGGCGGGAATTCGTCATGTGCGTGTGAATGCCGCTGGTGCCGTTATGGCCGCTGCCATCATGCCGGACACCCGCGCCGGAGCCGCCGCAGATGGTTTCGTAATACTGGTGTTTATCGTTGCCCCAAGTGGTGTTGTTCATGGTGCTTTGCGAGGCCGCCTGCACCCCGAGCGCCAGCAACAGGGCCGAGGTAACCGCTTGGGATGTCTCCACATTACCCGCGATCACCGCTGCCGGATATTGCGGGGAAAGCATGGTGCCCTTGGGCAGAATCACGTTGAGCGGCTTCATGACGCCTTCGTTCATCGGGATGTTGTCATCGACCAAAAGCCGGAACACATAGAGCACGGCCGCGCGGGTTACCGGCTCGGGGGCGTTGTAGTTGGTGGCGAGCTGGCCGGTGGTGCCGGTGAAGTCAATCGTGGCGGTGCGCGCCTGTTTATCAACGTTGATTTTCAGTTTGATTTCGCGCGGTTGTCCGTCAAAATCAGGGTCCATTTTATAGGTGTATTCGGCGTCTTTCAGGGTGGTAATAGCACGGCGCACGCATTCTTCGGCGTTGTTTTGCACATGTTTCATATAGGCTTGCACCACGGGCAGGCTGAAATGCGCCACCATTTTGCGCAGTTCTTGCGCGCCTTTTTCACAGCTCGCCACTTGGGCTTTCAGGTCAGCAATATTTATATTCGGCGCGCGGGCGGGGTAGGGGCCTTTGGCCAGAATTTCGCGGGTTTCGGCCTCGCGGAAGCGGCCCTCGTCCACCAGTTTCCAGTTGTCAATCAGCGCGCCTTCATCATGGATGCTGCGGCTATCGGGGGGCATGGAGCCGGGGGTGAGGCCGCCGACATCGGTATGGTGGCCGCGTGCGGCGGTGTAAAACAGCACGTCGCCATCTTCGCCGAAAACGGGGGTAACCACGGTGATATCCGGCAGGTGAGTGCCGCCGTTATAGGGCGCGTTGAGCACATAAACATCACCAGCTTTCATATCCGGATTCTGCGCGATAATCGCCTGCACCGAGGCCCCCATGGAGCCAAGATGCACCGGCATATGCGGCGCATTGGCGATGAGGTCGCCTTCGGCATCAAACACAGCGCAGGAGAAATCCAGCCGTTCTTTGATGGTGACAGAGGCGGCGGTGTTTTCCAGCACCGCGCCCATTTGCTCGGCGATAGACATGTAGAGATTGTTGAACACCTCCAGCATCACGGGGTCGGCCTCGGTGCCAATGGCGTTGTTGCGGGTTTTTGCCTCAAAGCGCGTGAGTTCCACGTGGTTGTGCGCGGTAATGCGCGCCCGCCAGCCGGGTTCAATGGCGATAGAGGTATGCGGCTCCACAAGCACGGCGGGGCCGGTGAGGGTGTCGCCGGCCTGCATGGACTCGCGCTTCACAAAGCGAGCGTCGTGCCAAGCGCCGCCAAGGTAAACGGGGGCGGTGAGGGCGGTTGGGTAGGTCTCGTCACGGGTGACAGTTTCGAGCGCTGGCTCGGACAGGTCTGTCGCTGCGCCAATGGCTTCCACGCTAACGGTTTCAATGACCAGCGGGCTATCTTCGGGAGAAAACCCGAAGCGGGCTTTGTGGGCGGTGGTGAAGGCGGCGCGCATTGCAGATTCGTCGGTAAAGGCAATGGGCAGGCTTGTGTCGGTGCCTTTGACCTTCAGGTGCAGGGTGGTTTGCAGGGTGATATCAGCCTCCGCTACGCCTTGGGCCTCGACCTCACTTAGGGCCTGCACGCCGAGGCCTTCAATCATAGCGGCGGCTTCAAGGCGGGTTTTGGCGCTTAAGTCCGCCTCTAGCGCCTGCGCGCGGCTGGCGCGAATATCGGCCAGCCCCATGCCATAAGCCGATAGCAGTGAGGCCATCGGGTGGATCAGGCAGGTGGTCATGCCCAGCGTATCGGCAATGGCGCAGGCGTGCTGGGCACCGGCCCCGCCAAACACGGTCAGGCAATATTCGGTAACATCATAGCCGCGCTGCACGCTGATTTTTTTAATGGCGTTGGCCATGTTTTCCACCGCGATGCGAAGGAAGCCGTCGGCGACCTCCTCGGGTGTGCGCCCTACCTTTTTGGCCAGTGTCGCAAAGGCGGCTTGGGTGGCGTGCACGTCAAGCGGCTGGTCGGCGTCAGGGCCGAAAATGGCGGGGAAGAACGCGGGCCGCAGCTTGCCGACCATAACATTGGCGTCAGTTACGGCGAGCTTGCCACCCCGGCCATAGCACACAGGTCCGGGGTTGGCGCCGGCACTTTCAGGGCCGACTTGCATACGATCGGAATCAAACGTGAGCAGGCTGCCGCCACCCGCCGCCACGGTGTGAATATTCATCATCGGGGCGGTGATGCGCACCCCTGCGACTTCGGTGTTCAGCACCCGCTCAAACGCGCCGTTGAAGTGGCAAACATCCGACGACGTGCCCCCCATATCAAAGCCGATCACTTGCTCTTTGCCTGCAATTTGGCTGGTGCGCACACAGCCGACTACACCGCCTGCGGGGCCAGACAGGATTGCGTCTTTGCCCTGAAAAGCCTGCGCATCGGTTAGCCCGCCGGAGCTTTGCATGAACATGAGCTTGCCCGTGGTGTCGCCTTCAAAAGCGGTGGCCACGCGGTCTATGTAGCGGCGCAGAATGGGGGTGAGGTAAGCGTCTACCACCGTGGTATCGCCGCGCGAAACCATCTTCATTAGCGGTGAAATCTCATGGCTGACAGACACCTGCGTAAAGCCGATGGCGCGGGCAATTTTAGCCGCCTCGGCCTCGTGGGCGTGGTGGCGATAACCATGCACAAACACAATCGCGCAAGCCCGAATGCCGCGCGCGTAAGCTTGGCGCAGATCCGCGTCTAGCGCAGGCGCGTCGAGCGGGGCCTCAATGGCCCCTGAGGCGCGCACGCGCTCACGGGCTTCGATAACCTCGGAATAGAGCATTTCGGGGCGGATCAGCTCGCGGGCAAAAATGTCGGGGCGGGCTTGGTAGGCGAGGCGGAGTTGGTCTCGCAGGCCTTGCGTGGTCACCAACACCAGCGGGTCGCCTTTGCGCTCCAAGAGGGCGTTAGTGGCCACGGTGGTGCCCATTTTTACGGCGTTCACCAAAGTCGCCGGAATTTGTGCGGTTGCATCCAGCCCTAGAAATCCGCGAATGCCGTGCAAAGCAGCGTCTGCATATTGCTCGGGGTTTTCGGATAGCAGTTTGCGGGTGTGCAGGATGCCGGATGAGTCTCGTGCGACGATATCCGTGAAGGTGCCACCACGATCCACCCAAAAATCCCAAGCCATACTGCGCCCTCCTATGCTGATTTCTTATGGTTAGAGCTTTGCAGGGCCAAGCGCAAGCCGCGGATTTTGCCGGTATTTCTGGGCTTAACGGCTTCTTAACCGATAACTACTAACCTAGGTTAGTAGTTATCATTAACAGGGAGGTTATCCCGTGAAACCAACAGCTAAGCAGGAAGTTCTCGCGGATTTCTTTAACGCACTTGCCCATCCTCGTCGCCAGATGATTTTCAAGGTTTTGCAGCAGGCGGGCAGCTGCGGCTTGCCCTTTCATCGGCTACTTGCCCGCACCGGCCTCAAGCGCGCCACGTTGGCGTTTCACCTTGGGAAAATGTCCAACGGGCGTATTGTGCGCCGCCGCATTAAGGGCGCTGAAACATGGCTCACGCTGGATTACGCCCCTTTCACCCTATTTCAGGAGCCGATCAGCCACGCTAATCTAACGCAAAATTGAAATCGCCATGGGCCGTTTAATGCCCTATACTGCCCCTATGTCGATCTGGACCCGAATCTCTGACGCGCTCAAAGCCCTTGCCTCTGGTGAAGGGCTTTCCAGCCTATTTGAAACCTTCCGCACCCCGCCTGAACGCTCGGTAGGCTTTACAATTGCCATCATCGCACTCGGGGCCAAAATGGCCAAGGCCGATGGTGAGGTCACCCGTGATGAGGTAATCGCCTTTCGGCAAATTTTCCAGCTGCCCGCGCAAGACGAGGCCGCCGCCGCCAAGGTGTTTGATCTCGCGCGGCGAGATGTAGCCGGCTATGAGGCCTATGCCGCTAAAATCGCCAAAATGTTTAAAGACGACCGCGAAATGCTGATCGGCTTGCTTGAAGGCCTGATCCATATTGCCATGGCCGACGGTGAATACCACCCCAAGGAAGACACGTTTCTCGCCCGGGTTGCCGAGATTTTCGGGCTGGAGCCGCGCACCTTCATGTGCCTGCGCGCCCGCCATGTGCCGGGCATGGTGCCAGACCCTTATTCGGTGCTCGGGGTTTCGCCCACCGATAGCTTCGATGAAATCCGCGCCCGTTATCGCAAGCTGGTTAAGGAAAGCCACCCCGATGTTATGTTTGCGCGGGGCCTCCCTGAAGAGGCGGTGCAAATTGCTACTAACCGCCTGATAACGATCAATGAAGCTTGGGAGAACCTACGTGCGCAAAGACAATCAGAACCCGCATAATTTGCGCATAGCCACTTATAATGTGGCGTGGTTCACCAATCTTTTTGGCCGTAACGATGTGCTGTTGGCCGATGATGAATGGTCAAGTCGATATAAGATCAGGCGCCGTGATCAGCTTAAGGCTATCGCCAAAGTCATGCAGGCTGTGAATGCCGATGCGATTATGGTTATCGAGGCACCAGATACCGGCGGGGACAGGAACTCCGTGCGCGCCTTGCAAAACTTCGCAGACGAATACGGCCTGCGTCAGTCCCGTGCGCTCAGTGGTTTTGAAAGCCACACCCGCCAAGAAATCACCCTGATGTATGATCCCGATGTGGTGGCGGTGAAACACAGCCCGCGCGGCATGCGGTCCAAGGGGCTCACCCCTGAGCGCGCCCCGCGTTTTGATAGCAAATTCCTCTATGACCTCGGCGTTGAGGGCCAGAACTCTGTGCATACTTTCTCCAAGCCGCCGCTTGAGGTTTTGCTCACCCATAAGGCTAGTGGTAAATCTCTGCACCTGATCGGCGTGCATAACAAATCCAAAGGCCTGCATGAGAGGCTGCACGAAGATGTGATGATCAAGCTCGCCATTTCCAATCGTAACAAGCAGCTTGGCCAATGTGTTTGGATCCGCCAGCGGGTAGAGAACCATATCGCCGCCGGCGAGCCGGTGATCGTGCTCGGAGACTTCAACGACGGCCCCAAAATGGACGCCTATGAGGCGCTGTTCGAAAAATCCAGCATCGAGATTGTGATGGGCGATCCGCGTGAGCATCTCACCTATATGGACGACCCCAATGCCAGCATTTTTCTGGACCCGATGTCGGGCTGGGCGCTGTCTTCTGCGCGGTTTTATAATAGTGAGCTGAAATGGTATGTGAATACGTTGCTAGATTATATAATGGTCTCGCCGGACCTCGCAGCGCTGCCAAATTCACGTCGCATATTCCACCCGTTTGATGACCCGAATTGCTATGCCCAAAGCCCGCTTAGTCAGGCACTCCTTACCGCGTCCGACCACTTCCCGGTGGTGTTTGATGTCAGCATTGGCGCGCCGGATCCAAATGGCCAAGAACAAGTATAAAACCTTTGAGACATGGGTTGAAAATGCCTAAAAACTCGAAAACATGTAACAGCCAGCCACCAAGCTGCCTTCCTCTGCGGCTTGGCGAATTGCAATCTGCGGCAAAGCCCCATATCTATTGGGAAACCAACCGGAGATTCCCATGTTTACCTTCCCTACGCCCCCTTATGTTTCGCAGCCAGATACCCCGCCCTCCGGCACCGCCGACCTTGGCGAGCTGCCCAGCTGGGATTTGAGCGACCTTTATAGCGGGCCGGATTGCGCCGAGATCAAGCGCGACCTTGACTGGCTAAAGGATGAGACGGCGGCGTTTGCAGCCGATTATGAGGGCAAGCTGGCAGGCCAGAGTGCTGCCGATATGCTCCGTGTGATCGAGCGCTATGAGGCCATGAACGGGGTTATGGGGCGGATTATGTCCTATGCCGGCCTCAGCTATTATCAGAACACAACTGATAGCGAGCGGGCGAAATTCATGTCGGATATGCAGGGGGCGATCACCGATCTTTCCAACCCGCTGGTGTTTTTCAGCTTGGAGATGAACCGGATTGACGATGGGGTGCTTGAGGGGCTTATGGCTCAAAGCGCAGGGCTGGCGCGCTATAAGCCGGTGCTGGACCGGATGCGGGCCATGAAGCCCTACCAGCTTTCCGACGAGCTGGAAAAATTCCTGCATGATAATTCGGTGGTCGGGGCCGCGGCATGGAACCGGCTGTTTGACGAAACCATGGCGGGCCTGACCTTTGATTTGGACGGTGAGGAAACCAGCCTTGAGGCGACGCTGAACCTGCTCAGCGACACCGACCGCGCGCGGCGTGAGGTTGGCGCCAAGGCTTTGGCGGAGGTGTTCACCAAAAACCTGCCGCTGTTTGCCCGCATCACCAATACACTGGCCAAGGAAAAAGAGATTGAGGATCGATGGCGCGGGCTGGAAACGCCGCAGATGTCGCGCCACCTGTCCAACCATGTGGAGCCGGAGGTGGTGCAGGCGCTGCGCGATGCGGTGGTGGCCGCTTACCCCAAGCTCTCCCACCGCTATTACGCGCTCAAAGCCAAGTGGATGGGGCTGGACAAGCTGGAGGTCTGGGACCGCAACGCGCCGTTGCCCGATGATGATGACACGCTGATCACATGGGACCAAGCCCGCGATATCGTGCTGGAATCCTATGCCGGATTTGATGACCGCCTGTCGCTGATCATCGCGCCGTTTTTTGATAGTGACTGGATAGACGCCGAGGTAAAACCCGGCAAAGCCCCGGGCGCATTTGCCCACCCCACCGTCACCGATGTGCACCCCTATATCCTGATTAATTATCTTGGCAAACAGCGCGATGTCATGACCCTCGCGCATGAGCTTGGCCACGGCGCGCACCAATTTTTGGCAGCAGACCAAGGCGAGCTACTGGCCGATACGCCGCTCACGCTGGCCGAAACCGCAAGCGTGTTTGGTGAAATGCTCACCTTCCGCAAGCTGCTGGCCGAGGCTCCCGACCAAGCCACCCGCAAGCGCCTGCTGGCGGGCAAGGTCGAGGATATGATCAACACCGTGGTGCGCCAGATCGCCTTTTATGATTTCGAATGCCGGTTGCACGCCGCGCGCGGCGATGGCGAGCTGACCCCCGAGCAGATCAATGAAATCTGGATGCAGGTGCAGCATGAAAGCCTCGGCGAGGGCTTTAATTTCATGGACGGTTACGAGAGCTTCTGGACCTATATTCCACACTTCATTCACTCGCCTTTTTATGTGTATGCCTATGCCTTTGGCGACGGCCTCGTGAACGCGCTGTATGCGGTGTATGAGGAGGGGCTGGAGGGCTTTCAGGATAAATATATCGAGATGCTGAAAGCGGGCGGCTCCAAACACCATTCCGAATTGCTGGCCCCCTTTGGGCTGGATGCCTCGGATCCCGCTTTTTGGGATAAGGGTTTGAGCATGATTTCGGGCATGATTGACGAGTTGGAAGCGATGGAGGCTTAACGGGTGGTGGGGTAAAACCCCACCCTACAGGGTGCCCGTAGGGTGCGTGGTCCTCCACGCACCTTTTCATAGCGTTTCGACTTAAGCTTGAAACATGCCCCGCTAGCGAACGCCATTGCTGCGCAATCGCTGCCTCGCTGGCAGGGCATGTTTCTCTAATTCACTGAAAAGCCGAAACGCTTTAATAGCCCACGCTTCTATCGACCACAAAAAGCAGCGGCTTGCCGCTTTCGCCGCGCGCCACATTCTCGGCCACGACCTCTGCCGCCGTTTTCGGGCGGGTCTCCGAGGCGATATGCGGGGTGACGGTCACATGCGGGTGCGCCCAATAAGGGTGGTTTTCGGGCAAAGGCTCTTTGGCAAACACATCCAGCGTGGCATGGGCGATATGGCCGGAGTTGAGCGCCGCCAGCAGGGCGTTATCGTCAATCAACGGACCACGCCCCGGGTTGAGGATACGCGCGCCGTTGGGCAGCTTTGCGAGGGTATCGGCGTTGATTATATGCGTGGTTTCAGGGGTTTGCGGCAAAAGCAGCACCAGAATCTCGCTTTGTTGGAGCAGGGCGGTGAGGCCGCTTTCCCCTGCACAGCAGGCGACACCCTCCACATCTTTCAGGCTGCGAGACCAGCCTGCCACCTTGAACCCAAGGCAATTCAGCGCCGCCGCGCTGGCCTGCCCAAGCTCGCCCAAACCCAGAATGCCGATCGTGCGGTCCTCTGCCAAAGGCGGGGCCATGCCGGTACGCCATTCCCCTTGCGGATTCACGATATGGGCATCCATTCCGAGGTGGTAGCGCAGGCAATGCCCCGCCACCCATTCCGACATGCCCTTTTTAAGGCCGCCATCCACCATCCGGCATAGCGGCACCTTCAGGGTTTCGTTGCCAACGATTTTTTCCACCCCGGCCCACAGGCTCAGCACCGCTTTTAGCCGCGTGAAAGAAGCGAAATCCTGCACGGGGCCAAGCGGGGAATAGATGATATAATCAACCGTTTCCGGCGGCAGATCTCGGCCAAAATTGGCCGTTATGCCACGGGCAGCCAGCGCTTCGGGGATCAGGTTTCGGTAGGTTTTCCAGTTTTCATCGGTTCCGGCAAACAGCACATTGGGCATAGGTAAACCTCATTTCGGGCGGTGAATATGAGCTGATTGAATAAGGCCAAAGCCGCCAAGCAGCACCAGCATAGCCGAGCCGCCATAAGACACCAGCGGCAGTGGCACGCCCACCACGGGAGCCAGCCCCATGACCATCGCCATATTCAGCGCGAAGTAAAAGAAAAACGTAGCCGCCACCCCGCCGATCAGCAAGGCGCTAAAACGGTTTTTGTTTTTGATTGCGGCCGAAATCGCGAATACCATGATCAACGTGTAGAGGATGAGCAAAAACGTGCTGCCGATATAACCGAATTCCTCGGCCAGTGTGGTGAAAATAAAGTCGGTTTGCTTTTCCGGCAGGAAGTTAAGCTGCGATTGCGGCCCCTGCATAAACCCCCGCCCTGAAAACCCGCCAGAGCCAAGCGCGATTTTGCTTTGGGTTATGTGGTAGCCTGCGCCGAGCGGGTCAAGTGAAGGATCAAGAAAGGTGTCTATTCGCTTGTATTGATAGTTATTTAATAGCTGCCAGCCCGTGCCTCGCGACATAAACACCGCCGTGACTCCGCCCACCATCACGCTGATCGCCGCAATGAAATACCAATAGCTAACCCCGGCTAGAAACATCACTACACCACCACTCGCGACCACCAAAATCGCGGTGCCAAGGTCGGGCTGCTTGACCACCATCATCGCGGGCAAGGCGATCAGTGCCAGCGGGATTAACACATAGCCGAAATGGGAGACCTTTTCCCGTGGCAGCCAGTCGTAGTAAAGCGCCAGCACCATAACGATGGCGATTTTCATCACCTCCGAGGGCTGAAGCTGTATGAAGCCAAGGTTTATCCAGCGCTGCGCCCCCATGCCGACCGCGCCAAAAAACAGCACAAACAGCAGCAGGCCCAAGCTCCCCAGATAAGCCAGCAGCGAGACCTGCCGCCAGAAGCTGATCGGAGTGAAAGCCACCGCAAACATTACAACCATACCGACCGCAAACCGGATCATCTGTGGCTGCGCCCACGGGTCGAGCGAGCCTCCGGCCACGGAATACAGCATCAAAAAGCCAAAGCATGCCACAGCGGTGACCAGCAGCACCAAGGGCCAGTTGACATAAAGAATTTTGCTCAGCCCACGCGGGGCTTGGTTGTGGCTGGGGTCAAGAAAGCTCATGCGCGGTCGCTCCCCGAGCTGGCGGGGCGCAGGTTGGGGTTGGGCGGCGGCTCATTGGCCTGTTGTTCGCGAATTTCAGGCCACAGGGTGCGCGGGTAGGCCGAGAGCGGCGGGCGGGTGCCGTAAAGCGCGCGCAGCATGATATCGCGTGCCACAGGGGCAGCGGCACCAGAGCCAGAGCCGCCATGCTCGATCACCACCGAAATGGCGTAGCGGGGGTTATCATAAGGCGCAAATCCGACATAAAGCGCGTGGTCGCGATATTTCCATGGGGTCTCTTCGTTATCCAGCCCCGCCTCGCGCTGCGCTGTCGAAATGCCCCGCACCTGTGCGGTGCCGGTTTTGCCCGCCATCGCCATGCTTGGCTCGTTAATGCGCGTTCTGTAAGCGGTGCCACGGGTCTCGTTAGTGACGCGATACATGCCCAATTTTACAAGGTCGAGATGGGCTTTATCGACGGGTATTTCCGCCGCGCGCTCCACCGGCTCGGCCACGCCGTTTGTGCGCTGAATAAGCCGGGGCTGCACCGCGCGGCCCGAGGCGATGCGCGCGGTCATCACCGCCAGTTGCATCGGCGAGGCCAGTACAAAACCTTGCCCAATGGCGGCGTTCAGCGTGTCACCGATGCGCCATTCTTCGTTATAGCGGTCAAATTTCCATTGTTTGTTGGGGGCCAGTCCCGAGCTGAGCGAGGGCAGGGGCAAGGGCGGTTTGGCCCCGAAGCCAAAGCGCCGCGCCATTTCGGCCATTTTCTCGATGCCGATCCGCTGGGAAATTTCGTAATAATACACATCGCAGGAGTGTTTCAGCCCGCTGGTCAGGTTCATCCGCCCATGGCCGCCGCGCTTCCAGCAGTGAAAACGGCGGTTGCCGACCTCAATATAGCCCCGACACATGATTTCCTCTTCGGGGTCGACCACCCCCTCTTTAAGCGCTGCCAGCGCCGTAATCATTTTCACGGTTGAGCCGGGAGGATAGGCGCCGGAGATGGATTTATCGGCCAAGGGGCGGTAATCATTTTCGATCAGGCTGTTCCAATAGGTTGCCGTGATCCCGTGGATAAACTTGTTCGGATCAAAGCCCGGTGTTGAGGCCATAGCGCGCACATCGCCGGAGTGGATATCCATAACCACCGCTGCTGCGCTTTCGCCTTTTAGTCGATATTGGGCGTAATGCTGCAAATCATGGTCGATTGTCAGTTGCAGGTCGGCCCCCTTAAGCGGATCGTTACGCCCAAGCTCGCGCATAACGCGGCCCACAGCATTTACCTCGACCCGCCGCGTGCCAGCCACCCCGCGCAGCACCGCCCCTTTTTGCCGCTCGATGCCGGTTTTTCCGATCTGGAAGCCGGGGCTAAGGATGATTTGGTCGGGGTCCTCGAACCGCGCCAAGTCTGTGTCAGATACGGGGCCAACATAGCCGATAATATGGGAGTAATCCTCCTGCATCGGGTAGTTCCGGTTCAGGCCCACTTCGGTAATAATGCCGGGCAGGGCCGGGGCATTGGCGGATACCCGCGCAAAATCCTCCCAGCTCAATTGCTCCACCACCGGCACTTTTTTAGACGGGCCAAAGCGGCGCATATTGCGGGTAATCTCGCGGCGGCGGGCATAGGGGAGGTCAATAATGCGGGCCAGTTCGGCCAGCACGGCCTCAGCGTCACCGGCTTGTTCACGGATCATCACGATGCGATAATTGGGCAGGTTTTCGGCCAGGGGCAGGCCGTTACGGTCAAAAATAAGGCCACGCTCAGGCAGGAGCAGACGGTCGCGTATGCGGTTTTCGTCGGAAAGCAGGCGGTATTGGCTGCTTTGGTTGACCTGCAAATCCCGCATCCGCCATGCCAGCCCGCCGATCACCAGCCCCTGAATGCCGCCCAGCACCATAGCACGGCGGGTGATCCGGCGCGGCTTTAGGTTGGCATTGGTGGTCGGGCTTTTCATCGGATCTTGCCTAGCCGGTCTGGGCGGTCGGAGGTATCGGGTTTTCGAACCCTTAGTATATAGTGTAAAAATGCGATGATGAAAGGGTAGCAGAGCAGGGTGAGGACCACAATTTTCGCCATTTTCGCCAGCTCAAGCGATTGTGAAAAGCTCACCCAAAGCAGTAGGTTTTGCAGGGTCATCATCGCCACCAGCAGGCCAAAAATCATGGTGAACTCCATCATCAACCCGCGCTCCTGTATGCTTTTGTAGCTAAAGCGCACGGTTTCAGCGGCTATGAGCAGCAAAAACGCCCATAGGCCCATGGGGCGCATTAGCGCGGCATCGGCCAGCAGCGCCAGCACCGCGATCAGCAAAAACGGCGTGCCTTCGGGCTGGCGCACCAGCCATGCCATGGTGAGCGCATAAAGCAGCTCAGGGGCGGGCCAGCGGCCAGGAACGAACTCCAGCGGCAGCAGCGGATAGGCAATGGCGAGCACCCCAAGCAGCGCATAAACCGCGCGATAAAGCCAGATCAGGGGCGCGTTCTTCATGGCACGCGCCGGGGTGGCGGGGTGAAGGTGGAACCGTCAATTGCAATCGGCTCGACAGGCGCGGTTTCAAGAATTTCGTCACCAACAAGGGTGCCGCTACCCACGATCTGGTCTTGCGGCGTGGCGCGCAGGATGCGCACAAATTCCAGCCCCTCGTAGTCGGCCGAGAGCAGCACCCGAATTTCACCGCCCCGCGTGCGCACGATCTGCCCGATAAGAAGTTCCGGCGGAAACACCCCGCCATCGCCCGAGGTCACTACCCGCATTCCGGGCAGCACATCATCCGGGACTTCAAGAAACAGCACTTTGGGGGCGAGGGTGTTGTCGCCATGCACGATCGCCTTTTGCCCCGTTGGGCGAATAATAACAGGCACTTGCGAAGATACGTCGCTCAAGAAAACCAGCCGCGCGGTGTGGTCAGCCACGCCTGAAACCCGCCCGACCACGCCCAGCCCGTCTACAGCGGCCTGGCCATCCAGCACTCCGTCAAGCAGGCCGACATTAAGCAGGCCCGACTGGCTGAACGGGCTGCCGCTATCGGTGATCACTTCGCCGGTCACAAACCCCAAGCTGGGCGAGAGCTGCACATTGTTGAGTGCCCGCAGTTGGGCGTTGGTTTGCTCAAGCTGAAGCGCCGCCTCTTGCCAGCCCTTCATGCGCTGCAATTCCTGCCGAAGCTCCTGGTTGCGCTGGTAAATTTGTGCATAAGACTGGTAGTCGGAAATGATGCGGGTGAACTGCGTAACCGGCGAAAGCGCCCAATGCATATTGGGCACAAAGGTATCAACCAAGGCCATGCGAAAGCGCTCAACCCGGGGGCTATCAATGCGCCAAATAATAAACAGAGCAAAGAAGATAAACAGAGTCAGCCCGACCACTAGCCGCCGAACAGCCCGCCATGCACCTGTTTGTTCACCCGCCACAATGCCCCGCTAGTTGCCGTAATCAATAATATGCCGCAGCTGGTTTTCAAACTCGAGCGCTTTGCCGGTGCCAAGGGCCACACAGTTCAGCGTTTCGTCCGCAACCGAAATCGCCAGCCCTGTCTGTTCACGCAGTGCGAGGTCAAGGTCGCCAAGCAGCGCGCCGCCGCCTGTTAGCATAACGCCGCGATCCACAATATCGGCCGCCAAATCGGGCGGCGTGCTTTCCAGCGCCGCCATAACCGCATCACAAATCTGCTGCACTGGCTCGGCCAGCGCTTCGGCAATTTGCGCCTGCGTGATTTCGGTTTCCTTAGGTACGCCATTCAGCAAATCACGTCCGCGAATTTCCATACTGGCCCCACGGCCATCATCCGGAATGCGCGCGGTGCCAATGGTCGTTTTAATCCGTTCTGCGGTGGAATCCCCGACCAGAATATTGTGCTGGCGACGCAGTGACGAGATAATCGCCTCATCCATCCGGTCGCCGCCCACCCGCACCGAGCGGGCATATACGATATCACCAAGGGAAAGCACGGCCACCTCGGTTGTCCCCCCGCCGATATCAACCACCATAGAGCCGGTCGGGTCGGTTATTGGCATGCCCGCGCCAATCGCTGCCGCAATCGGCTCGGCAATCAGGCCCACCTTACCCGCGCCCGCTTGTTCAACCGAGCTGCGAATGGCGCGTTTTTCTACCGGCGTTGCCCCGTGCGGCACACATACGATAATGCGCGGCTTGGGCAAAAACCAAGCGCGGCGGTGGATTTTTCGAATGAAATGTTTGATCATTTCTTCGGCGACATCAAAATCGGCAATCACCCCGTCGCGCATTGGCCGAATGGCCTCAATGCTGCCGGGCGTGCGCCCCAGCATTAGTTTGGCATCTTCACCCACGGCCAAAACCTGCTTTTTGCCGTCACGAATATGGTAGGCCACCACCGATGGCTCGTTCAGGATAATCCCCTTGCCCTTCACATAAATCAGCGTATTTGCGGTGCCCAAATCAATAGCCATATCCGCCGAAAATAAGCCGCCAAAAATGCCAACCATGTGCGTATCCTTGCCTGTAGGAGCGGGCCAGTTTGCCCAGATGCTGCGATTAAGCTCTTATAGGCGCAAGCTTTAGCAGTTAAAAGGCTGCATTTCCAGCCCTGCGAAAATACCGCAATATTTCGCTGCAATCTTTAGATGAGCCTGATTTCGGCGAGGCAAATGCGCCTCGCCGAATCCCCCCTAAGTAGGCGGCGTTTTTTCACGGCGCACCACAAGGTTGTTGAGTGCGTTGATATAGGCCTTGGCCGAGGCCACCACGGTATCGGTATCAGCACTTTGGCCGGTCACGATTTTGCCGTTTTCTTCCATGCGCACACTCACGGTTGCCTGCGCATCGGTGCCTTCAGTTACCGCATGCACCTGATAAAGCTGCAACCGCGCGCCATGGGGAAAAACCTGCTTGATGGCGTTAAAAGTGGCATCCACCGGCCCGTCGCCGGTCGAGGTGACCTCGTGGTTTTCGCCGCCAATGCTCAAAACCATCTCGGCGGTTTGCGGGCCTTTGGTGCCGCAGACCACCCGCAGGTTTTCGAGCTTAAGCTCGCCTTCCAGTGGTCGCCCCGACGAGGTGTTCATCAGCGCAACAAGGTCATCATCAAAGATTTCCTTTTTGCGGTCGGCCAGCTCTTTGAAGCGCACAAACACGTCTTTGAGCTGGTTATCTGCCAATGAAAACCCGAGGTTTTCCAGCTTGGCCCGCAGCGCCGCGCGGCCCGAGTGTTTGCCCATCACCAAGGAGGTTTCGTTCAGCCCAATATCTTCCGGCCGCATAATCTCGAAGGTTTCGGCGTTTTTCAACATGCCATCCTGGTGGATGCCACTCTCATGGGCAAAAGCGTTTTTGCCGACAATCGCCTTGTTATACTGCACTGGAAAACCAGAGACCGACGCCACGCGGCGGCTGATGGCCATAATCTTTTTAGTATCAATATCAGTATGATAGGGCATGATGTCATTGCGGACTTTAATGGCCATCACCACCTCTTCAAGCGCGGTATTGCCCGCGCGCTCCCCAAGGCCGTTAATCGTGCATTCAATCTGGCGCGCGCCTGCATCCACTGCAGCCAAGGCATTGGCGGTGGCCATGCCGAGGTCATTGTGGCAGTGGGTGGCGAAAATTATCTCGTCCGCCCCCGGCACCCGCTCCAGCAGCATTTTGATAATGTCGCCGCTTTCCGCAGGGGCGGTGTAGCCCACCGTGTCAGGAATGTTGATCGTCGTCGCCCCTGCCTTTATCGCAATCTCGACCACGCGGCAGAGGTAGTCATCTTCGGTGCGGGTGGCATCCATTGGCGACCACTGCACATTATCGCAAAGGTTGCGCGCCAGCGTTACGGATTCATGGATGGCATCGGCCATCTCATCCATATTCATGCCTGTGATCGCGCGATGCGAAGGCGAAGTGCCGATGAAGGTGTGAATGCGGGGCAGGTTGGCGTGTTTTACCGCGTCAAAGGCGCGCTGAATATCGCCCGCCTTGGCCCGCGCCAACCCACAAATCACCGAACGGTCAGCCCGCTTGGCAATCTCGCTCACAGCGGCAAAATCGCCTTCCGAGGCAATCGGGAAGCCCGCTTCAATAATATCGACCCCCATCACATCCAGCATCTCGGCAATTTCGAGCTTTTCATTATGGGTCATGGTGGCGCCCGGGCTTTGCTCGCCGTCGCGCAGGGTGGTGTCAAAAATCAACACACGGGATTTATCGGTCATATTGGTCATTTTCATAAGTCCTTAGCTTTGAGAAGTTTGGTGCGAATTTCAGCTCCTCTGAGCGCACGCACCAACATCCTCGGCACGCTCAGAGGCGGCTAAGGAGTAGAATTTCGGCAATGGCCTTACGGCTGTGCGGAATCAAGATATGTGGCGTCATGTTACACATGAGGGCCACTATAAGCAGGGATATGCGGAGTTAAAGCAAAAAATGATGCTGTGGCGGTTTTTCTGTTGTCATCCCACGCGCCGCCGAGGCGAAGCCGAGGCCACGGCCAGCGGCAGGCATTTTTAATTTACTTAAAAATGTGCTTTTTCGACGGGGGGGCTTTGGGGCGCGATATTTTATACACACACCTGCGGCCGCCCTCCAGGGAGAAAAAGCAAACTCAACGCAGCGTTAATTGCAGCTTCGGCCAATAACGTTATTATTCGAGTCTCTATAATATGTGCAATTTCCATCCTGAAATACAGCACTGCCATTATCATACCCGCCTTGGCGCGTAGGGGCTGCCGAAAACAGCAGCACAAAAACAGCAGCGGCGGCGGCAAACTTATAGACAGTCGGGCGCTTTATGCCCTTGTCTTTCCACAATAAAAATATAGCCAGCGGCGCAAAAACCAGTGCGAGTAGCGCGTCAAACGCCACACCCAGCCCCAAAAAAGCAATAACCACGCCCCCCGTGATCATGCCTTTTATATTCTTCTCGTAAACGTTGCCTGCCCACAGCGCATACAGCCCGACAGGGAAAAACAACAGCAGCCACGCATGCAGCAAAGTTCGGTTGTTTTGCCAGCCGGCTATGCTCATCCTATCTGCCTATCAGTTACCCGCCGCGGCCGCGGCTTCTGCTTCTGTTGCAGGGTTGCCGTTGGCCCAGAAGCCGTCATATTCCTCACCGGATGCATAGCGCATTACGCCGCGCCCCTGTCGCTGTCCTTTGGAGAAGAAGCCTTCATACACATCGCCATTGGGGTATTTTGCAGCGCCTTCGCCGTCAATCTCGCCGCCAGCCCACATGCCGGTATATTCGAAACCGTCTGGCATGGTGATTGTGCCCATGCCTTCGCGCTGGCCTGCCACAAATGCGCCGGTATAGATCGTGCCGTCGGAATAGGTGGCAACGCCTTGGCCGTCACGCAATCCGTCTTTCCATTGGCCGGTATATTGGTAGCCGTCTTGATAGGTCATGGTGCCTTGGCCGTGGTTTTTGGCATTGCGGAACTCGCCCTCATATACCAAACCGTTTTCGTAGCGGGCAATGCCTTGGCCCTCGATCACGCCATTCACCCATGAGCCTTCGTAAGAAGAGCCATCCGCATAGGTGATTTTGCCTTGGCCATGGGCCACATCATTCAGGAAGCTGCCTTCATAGACAGAATTGTCAGGGTAGGTCACGCGACCATCGCCCTCAATGCGGCCATCAACCCAGATGCCGGTATACACATAGCCATCCGCGCCGGTAAAGGTGCCGAGCCCATTGCGCTGGTCGGCTGAAAACAGGCCTTCATAGCGGTCGCCATTGGCATAAGCTGCAATGCCTTGCCCCTCGCGCTGACCGTTAACCATAGCGCCCTCATAGCGGTCGCCATTGGCTTGGGTCAGCACGCCAATGCCATTAATCTGGCCGTTTTGCCACGCGCCATCATAAGCCACGCCGTCGGGCAGAGTGAGTAGGCCTTGCCCCTCACGCACGCCGCGCACGATGTCGCCGTCATAAATTGCACCGTCAGGATAGGTGATCCGACCACGGCCGTGCTTCACGCCGTTATCCCATGTGCCGGCATAAATATAGCCGTTGGGGCTGGTCATAGTGCCTGTGCCGTGATGCACCGCATTCAGGAATTCGCCCGTATACACAACGCCATTGGCATAGGTTGCGGTGCCACTGCCGGAGATTTTTCCATCGACCCAGCTCCCTTCATAGGTGCCGCCGTCGGAAAAAGTGATCTTGCCTTGGCCCTCAGGGCGGCCATTCACGAACTCGCCTTCATAAACAGAACCGTTAGGGAAGCGCGCCACGCCGATGCCTTCAATGCGGCCCTCTACCCATTGGCCGGAATATTCATAGCCGTTGGGCAGGCGATATGTGCCGCGCCCGTGCTGTTTGCCGTTTAAAAACTCGCCCTCATAAATACCGCCCGTGTCATATTGCTTGGTTTCTACCGTGGCGTTCTGCGCAAACGCAGGGGTGCCCAAAGTGATAAATCCGATCGAGGCAGCACTAATAGCGGCGACACTAAGCAATAGGCGATGTTTCAACATTTTTCTCCGACAATCCGGCACGGGAAACCCCAATGCGCTTGTTACACGAATATTAGGTTGTAACGTAGAAAGGGGCAACGATTTTTTGCAATCCGTAGCGGATTAAACCACGTCTTTTAATACCTTTCGCAAATTCCCGCTCATTTCGCGCAATTTTTGTTCAATATTCCAGCCAATCACCACTGCCGTGCCCGTATCCCACCAAATTCGGCTTTATCCTGCCGGGCAAACCTTTTATGACGGGGCAAACAGCTCAGGATATAGCCATGACCACCACACGCTTTGCCCCTTCCCCGACCGGATACCTTCATATAGGCAACCTGCGTGCGGCGCTGTTTAATTATCTGATTGCACGCCAGCAGGGTGGCAGCTTTATTTTACGGTTGGATGATACAGACCCGGTGCGGTCCAAGCCCGAATATGCCAATGCTATTCGGGAAGACCTGCGCTGGCTCGGGCTGGAATGGGATCGCGAAGAAACCCAATCAGCACGCCTTGGGCGCTATGATGAAGTGGCGGCGGAGCTGCGAGCTGCGGGCCGTTTATATGAGTGCTTTGAAAGCCCGACCGAGCTGGATTTGAAGCGTAAAAAGCAGCTCAATATGGGCCTGCCGCCAGTTTATGACCGCGCCGCGCTTGCGCTGACCGAAGCCGAAAAAGATACCCTGCGCGCCGAGCGTGGCAGCTATTGGCGCTTTCAGCTCGACCATAAACGTATCGAGTGGGAGGATGGCATTTTAGGCGCGCAAAGCATTGATGCCGCCAGCGTTTCAGACCCCGTGCTCATTCGCGCTGATGGTCAAGTGCTTTACACCCTCGCCTCGGTCACTGACGATACAGATATGGGCATCACCCATGTGGTGAGAGGCTTGGACCACGTAACCAACACCGCCACCCAGATACAGATCATCGAAGCCATGGGCTGTAAGCTGCCCAGTTTCGCCCACCATTCCATGCTTACCGGGGCGCAGGGCGAGGCGCTCTCCAAGCGGCTTGGCGTGTTGGCCCTGCGGGATTTGCGCGCTGCGGGCGTGGAGCCAATGGCGATCCTTTCGCTGATGGCGCGGCTTGGCTCTTCCAAGCCGGTGGAATTGCGCAAGCATATTGACGAGATCGTGAAAGGGTTTGACCTGCGCGATTTCAACGCCTCGCCCACCAAGTTTGACGAGGCCGACCTTGGCCCGCTCAGCGCCCGCTGGTTCCACACCGTTCCAGCCGCCGATATGGCCAGTGAGCTGGCTGCGGTCGGCGTGCCGGCGGATAAAGCAGAAGATTTCTGGGCGGCGATCCGGGAAAACATCAACACCCGCGCCGATATTGCTACGTGGTGGGACCTGTGCCAAAACGGCACCACACCAGAGATTGCACCAGACGATCTGGACTTTGTGCGCGAAGCCCTCGCCAGCCTGCCGCCACGCCCGTTTGACCAGACAACATGGCCAAGCTGGACCGCCGAAATGAAAGCAAAAACCGGCCGCAAGGGTAAGGGGCTGTTTATGCCGCTACGCAAAGCGCTCACCGGCAGCCCCCATGGGCCGGATATGAAACGGCTGCTGCCACTTTTACAAGTTATGCCAGAGGTTTAGGGGCGCGGCAATACCAGCAGCGTGCCCACATCTATCACGTTAACACTGCGCAGCACGTCGGTATTAGCGCTGTAAATCAAGGTATAAGACAGCGCATCACCATAAAGAGCCGAGGCAATGATCGAGAGAGAATCGCCTGCCGCTACGGTCAGCTCCCAACGGCCATTATTTACCCGCACACGATCAATAATCGCGCGCTCAATATCGCTTGCATTGTCCAGCGCCACGGGGCCATCGTTTTGTGGCACGTTCACAACCACGGCCGAGGATTCGGCGGTGGCCGTGCCTCCCCCTGAAAACGGTGTGTCGAGTTGCAGGTCGCGGCTGGCGGCTTCCAGCGCATCCAGCAGGCCGGCGGCATCGGCATTCTGGGCCGTGGGCGGGGTGGTTACGGTGGCTACATTTCGAAACAGAGTGCGAAAATCTAGCCCACCCGCAAGCTCATCAAGCTGTTGCATGAATCCTTGGCCCAAAGTGCTTACCACATCTTGGGTATAAAAATCAGCGACTTGGTCCATGGAAAGCCCCGAGCGCGCGCCCGCTGTTGCCAGCCGCGAAATGGATTCGCGAAAACGCTTATTTACTTTGTCTTGGTCGCCAATGTTGCGGTTGATCGATCCCTCCACCAAGTCACGCAAGGTTTGTGTGGCGCGATCCGCGTAAAACACCAGCCGCCGCAGGTCGGATTGGCTCAGGTCGTTTAATTGCGCTTGTGCATAAACCAGCCCGAAACTGCGCGCCGCTTGGGGCTGTTCGGTTGAAATCCGGGCATCAGCCATGGCGCTGCCCGCAATACATAGGGCGGCATAGGCAATATAATATTTCATTCGCGCCCTCCCCATTTATGAACAGCGTGATTAGGTCTCAGGCACCACCACGGTTAACCCCAGCATCAGCCAGTTTTGCATCCCGCCACGATAATACTTCAGCTTCTCGGGCGGATAGCCAACCTCAAGCAGGTTCCGAATGGCGCGTGGAGATTGGCCACACCATGGGCCGTTACAAAACAATGCCAGCTCTTTTGCATCTGCAAAAGACCAACCGCCGCCGCTCAGGCGAACACCGCCAAGCCGTGTAAGTATCGGCTCTAGGAAGGGGTTGTTGTCACCTACGGTAAGCAGCGTGAAGGGCAGGTTGATAGAGCCGGGAATGGTGCCAGCCCGGTAAAAACCGGGTGTGCGGGCGTCAATCAGCATCCCACCGCCATTTTGCGCTGCGTTTTCGAGAAAGTCGAGCAACTCAAGCTCGGCGATGGTTTCAACCCCGTCGGCCACTTGCAGGGGCTGAACACAAAACGGCGGGCAAGCGCGCGACGTTTTGGCAAAGGCCGCTGGCACAACAGCATCATTATCAGGATTACGCTCAATCACAAAAAACTGGTCATTCAGATCCAATTCAACGAATGGCGTGTTTGCTGTAATCCAAACATCCTGCGCGAAGCTCGGTGCGGCCACTAAAAAAAGTGCACCTACCACAGAAAAGACTGATTTAATATTCGGCACGATTCGTCCTCTATGAAAATTAATTACACCACCACTCTAGTGGCTCACATACTTTAAATAAAGGGTAACCGAAAATCGTAATAAATCAACCCGTAAGTAAATAAATTTACGTAAGGAATCGTTTTGGGCGTTTAACTCGGCGGGTTTTCCCGTATCCTCACCCCGCGATTTTGCGCTTGCGCGGGCTGGGCGCGGTTGGCAATCTCAACGCCGGAACTTTCTTGGAGAATCAGCTATGCGCTATGTGGTCGCAAAAGACAGCCGTGATGCAGTTGCGCTCTTGAGCAACGGTGAAAATGCCCAGCTATTGGCAGGCGGCACAGATGTGCTCGTGCGGCTGAAATTGGGGGTGGAGCCACCTGATATTTTAATAGATATCAAGAAGATAGACGGGTTTAATGCCATTACCGAAGCCGCCGACGGCTTTCGTATCGGGGCCACCGTGAGCGGCGCTGAAATGGGCGAACATGCGGCGCTAAAAGCCGCGTGGCCTGGCTTGGTGGAGGCGGTTGAGCTAATCGGCTCTACCCAAGTGCAAGGCCGCGCCAGCATGGTGGGGAACCTGTGCAATGGCTCTCCCGCTGCCGATAGCGTGCCGGCTATGCTCGCCGCCGGGGCCGTAGCACGGGTTGAGGGGCCAGACGGCACCCGCGATGTGCCGGTTGCCGATTTGCTCAAAGGGCCGGGCAAAACCAAGCTGGGCAAGGCCGAGCTGGTGTCTTCGGTGTTATTGCCCGCCCGCAGCGCGCGGGCCGGAGATGCCTATCTGCGCTTTATTCCGCGCACCGAAATGGATATCGCCGTGGCCAGTGCAGGGGTGAATCTTGAGCTGGACAAAAGCGGCGTGGTGATCTCTGCGACCGTGGCGCTCGGGGCCGTGGCTCCTACGGCGGTGTTGGTGCCAGAGGCCGCGAAAGCGCTGGTCGGCAGCAGGCTGGGGGCCGAGGCCTTGGCCACCTGCGCCACCGCCTGCGCCGCCGCTTGCAACCCGATTGACGATAAGCGTGGCACTGCCGCGTTCCGCACTAAAGTGGCAGGGGTCATGGCGACCCGCGCTGCCCAAACCGCCTATACCCGCGCCGGAGGTTCGCTATGAGCAAGATACATGTAAACGCCAAAGTGAATGGCGACGCGGTGGAGTTTCTATGCGAACCCGGCGAGGTTTTGCTCGATGTGCTGCGTGATCGGCTGAACCTGACTGGGGCCAAAGAGGGCTGCGGCACCGGTGATTGCGGGGCTTGTTCTGTTACGCTTGATGGCCGCTTGGTGGCGTCTTGTTTGGTGCTCGGGGCCGAGGCTGAAGGCTGCGAGATTGAAACCGTAGAGGGCATCGGCACGGCAGACGCACTGCATCCGTTGCAACGGCATTTGCTTGAACATGCGGCGCTGCAATGCGGTATCTGCACGCCTGGAATTATCGTAGCGGCCAAGGCGCTGCTGGTGGAAAACGCGAATCCTTCCGAGGAAGAGGTCCGCTACTGGCTGGCGGGCAACCTGTGCCGCTGCACAGGCTATGACAAAATCATCCGCGCGGTGCTCAGCGCTGCCGCCGAAATGCGGGGGGAAAGCGCATGAAACAGGATTTCAAAATACTCGGCACGCGGCCCATCCGGCCCGACGGGCTTGATAAAGTCACCGGAAAGGCGATGTTTGGCGCGGATAAATCTGTTACCGGCATGCTACACGCCCGCATTTTGCGCAGCCCGCATGCCCATGCGGAGATCCTGAGCATTGACACCAGTAAAGCCGAAGCGCTTGCTGGGGTTAAAGCCGTGATCACCGGCGCTGATTTCGCCGATGTCGAAAACCGCTGGACTCGCTACACCATGCAAAACTGCATGGCGCAGGGCAGGGCGTTGTATGATGGCCACGCGGTGGCGGCGGTGGCGGCGGTGAGCAAATCTGTGGCGGCACAGGCGCTGAATCTGATCGAAGTGGAATACAAGGTGCTGCCCCATGTTACCGACGTGGATGAAGCTATGGCCCCCGGCGCGCCGGTGCTGCACGAGGGCGTAAAGGCCCGCAAGCTGGGCGACGAGGTGTCTGGCAATACCGTGGGCTACTACAGCTTCGGCCATGGCGACCCCGAGGCGGGGTTTGCTGCGGCGGACGAGGTGATCGAGCGCACATTCAAAACCGCCGCCACCCATCAGGGCTATATCGAGCCGCATGCTTGTCTTGCCGATCTTGGCGGCGACGGCAGGGGCGAGCTTTGGTGCTCTACGCAGGGCCATTATATGGTGCGCGAGGTGTGCGCCGAGATTTTGCACATAGATGCCAGCCAGCTGCGGGTCACCGCCTCTGAAATTGGCGGCGGCTTTGGCGGAAAAACCACGGTGTTTATTGAGCCGGTGGCGCTGAAGCTTTCGCAAAAGGCCGGCAAGCCGGTGAAGCTGGTAATGAGCCGTGAGGAGGTTTTCAAGGCCTCTGGCCCCACCATGTCGGCCTCGATGGACGTGAAGATCGGCATGACCAAGGACGGCAAGATCACCGGCGCCCATGCCAAGCTGCGTTACCAAGGTGGGGCGTTTCCCTATAATATGGTTATGATGGGGGCGATGAGCGCCTTTGCCGCCTATGACCTCGAGCACGTGCAGGCCGAGGGCTGGGACGTGATGACCAACCGCCCGAAGATGATTTCTTATCGTGCTCCCGGCGCGCCGATGGCGGTGTATGCCGTGGAATCGGTGGTGGACGAGCTGTGCCGGAATCTGGGGCTGGACCCGGTTGATACCCGCCTGAAAAATGCGGCGAAGGAGGGCACCAAATCCTCTTACGGGCCGACCTTCAAGGCCATCGGGCTGGTGGAAGCGCTGGAAGCCGCCAAGGCGCACCCGCATTATTCCGCCCCCTTGGCTCCCAATACAGGGCGCGGGGTGGCCTGCGGGTTCTGGTTCAACTTTGGTGGGCAAGTGTCTGTTTCTATGGCCATTAATACTGATGGCACCGTGAATCTGATCGAGGGCAACCCCGATATCGGCGGCTCGCGCGCCTCGATTTCCATGATGGCCGCCGAGGCGCTCGGCATCGAATTTGACCGTGTGCGCACGATTGTGGGTGACACCGCCTCGGTGGGCTTTTCCGACGTCACTGATGGCAGCCGTGTGACCTTTGCCGTGGGCATTGCCACCATTAACGCGGCTAAGGCTGCTATAAAAGAAATGTGCAAACGCGCGGCGATGATCTGGGAGATTAACGAAGAGGCGGTCGAGTGGATCGACGGCGCGGCCCATGCCACTGGCCATAATACCGGCACGCTGCCACCCATGAGCCTTGCGGAAATTGCCGCCACCAGCGGCAAAACCGGCGGGCCAATCGCGGGCCACCATGAGGGCGCGCCGGATAAGGCGGGGGTGTCCTTCGGCGTGCATTTGGTGGACGTAGAGGTCGACCCCGAAACCGGCTTTACCAGCATCAAGCGCTACACCGCGTTTCAGGATGTGGGCAAGGCCATTCACCCCGCCTATGTTGAAGGCCAAATTCAGGGCGGCGCAGTGCAGGGCATCGGCTGGGCGCTGAACGAGGAGTATATCTACGGCGAAGATGGCCGCTTGCAAAATGCCGGCTTCCTTGATTACCGCATTCCCGTGGCCTCGGACCTGCCGATGATCGACCCTGTGATTATCGAAGTGCCCAACCCGGGCCACCCTTATGGTGTGCGCGGCTGTGGCGAAACCTCGATTGTGCCGCCACTGGCTGCGGTGGCCAACGGTGTGGCCGGGGCTATCGGCACGCGCATGTTTGCGCTGCCTATGTCACCGCCCAAAATCTTACAGGTGCTGTAAATGGCTTGCGTGGTGATATTCGGCTCGCTGCGCGCCTTCACAAATGGCGAGGCCGAGATGGAAATTTCGGCCTCTACCACACGAGAATTGCTGAATAAACTCGCCGCGCGCCACCCCGCGCTGGCTGAAACCATCGCGGCCGGAGTCTCGTTGGCGATAGATGGTGAAGTGTTCAAGGAGGCGTGGTTTACGCCCATTGGGCCGAAGTCAGAGGTCGTGGTCATGCCGCTTATGGTCGGCGGCTAGCTGGGCTTAATTAAACCAGATCAGCGCCAGCAAAACCCCATAGCCAACAAGGGTCGGCATGTTTTCCCACAGAAAGTTACCCTTGCGCCGAAAGCGCGGGAAGGCGAATCCGATCAGGATGAGATAGAAGAAAAAATACGCGGTGGTCGGCGGGCTATTTTGCACCAGATACCAAATTGCCACCAGCTTCAACGGCGGAGCAATATAGTAGAGCCACAGCCCAAAACGGCCCAGTAACATGGGTTTTCCGGTTTCAAAATGGTGGGCATAGGGGTGGGGTTTGCCATCAGACATAAAGGCCAGCAGCACACCAAACAGCGCCGCACCGAGGGTCACAGGGGGCAGCAGGCCCGGCAATCCGCTCATACCACGCCAAAGGGCCAGCAGCATGAAGGTGCCAAAAAACAGCGCAAAATAAAACGCTAAAATCCAGCGGCCAAGGTTGGTTATCCGGCGCGGCCCTTTGGCAATATTCGCCCCCGCCAGCATGTCGCGGCTAATCAGAAAAAACGGGATCGCAAACCCCATCCGCAGCACGCCGTCAGGCGCTTGCAGGAAAATATTGGCCAGCAAAACCAGCAGGGAATAGCCCAGCGAGGCCGCGAGCACGATATAGTTTTGGTGGATTTTCATCGGGGGGGGTCCTGAATAGCATTGGGCCAATCTATCGGAAAAGGTTGCAATTTCAAGGGGTGTTTTACAAAGAGAGTGGTACGCCCTAGGGGAATCGAACCCCTCTTTTCAGGTTGAAAACCTGACGTCCTAACCGATAGACGAAGGGCGCATCGCTCTCTTTGTGTGGGCTTTTTACGGGCGGGGGCGGTCGGGCGCAAGGGTTATTTTCACTATTTTCGAGTTTTTTTTACCACGCTGAAATTCGGGATTTTCGCCCCCTTATTGCCCGCCTAAATCGACAAATGCTCGCTCATGGCACGCAGGGCGATCGGGTAGCCGCTGGCCCCTAGCCCACATACCATGGCAAAGGCCACTTTCGAAATATAGGAGTGCTGGCGGAAGTCCTCGCGCTGGTGGATATTGCTGAGATGCAGCTCCAGCACCGGTTTGTTTACCGAGCTGAGGGCATCCATAATGGCGATGGAGGTGTGGGTATACGCGCCCGCGTTCAAGATGATTCCCTGTGCATTGGTGGCGTGGATCAGGTCAATCATCGTGCCTTCGTGGTTGCTTTGCTCAAACGCGTAGGTCACCCCCAGCGCTTGGGCCTCTTTGGCGCACATGGCTTCGATATCCTTCAGCGTGATGGTGCCATAGGTCTCGGGCTGGCGGGTGCCAAGCAGGTTTAGGTTGGGGCCGTTCAGGATAAGAATATGGGTCATGGCTAGGTCGCTTTTGTGATTTTGCGCCGAGTGTGCCGGAAATGCCTGCGGGGGTAAAGGGGGTTAGGCCAAGGCGGCGTCTTCCAGCTGCATTTTCGCCTTCCGCCGCCCGCCCCATTCGTCAATTTCCAGCCGTCCGACAAAATGGAAGCTCTGGCCCGCGTGGTTTAGCAGCGCTTGCCCAAGCGCGCTTTCAAAGGCGCGAAAGGCGATGATGTCTATCGGGCCGCCACCGTTATCGACGGTCAGGCGCAGGTGGCTTTCGCCCGCCGGTTTGGCAAACCGAATGCGCGCCGAAGGAATGGCAAAGCGTGGGGCAGGGGCACCCGCACCGAAAGGGCCGGCGGCTTCGATTTGCTCAATCAGCTCGGGGGTCGCCCCGCCAAGGGTGGCGGTGATTTTCAGGTCGCGCGGGCCAAGATCCCCTGCGCCCTGCTTGCCGAGCGCCTCTGAAAGCCGCCCCATCACGGTTTCGATCTCGGCTTCCGCCACGCTCAGGCCTGCCGCCATTTTATGGCCGCCGCCCTTTAAAATAACGCCGTCACGGGCCAGTTTGGAGATCGCCGCGCCCAAATCCACCCCACCGACCGAGCGTCCAGAGCCTTGGCCGATGCCCTCATCGGAGATTCCGATCACCACGGCCGGACGGTTGAATTTCTCTTTCAGGCGCGAGGCCACGATGCCGACCACGCCGGGGTGCCAGCCCTTGCCCGCAGCCCATACCAGCGGGCCATCCAGCCCGCGTTCTTCGGCTTGGCCTTCGGCGGCGGCTTGCACTTGGGCCTCTATTTCGCGGCGTTCCATATTGAGTTCGTTCAGGCGCTCGGCCAGCGCATCTGCTTCATGGGCGCTCTCTGCGGTGAGCAAGCGCGTGCCGAGATCTGCCTTGCCAATGCGCCCGCCCGCATTGATACGCGGGCCAAGCAAATAGCCGAGATGGTAAGCGCGGGGGGCGGTGTTTATTTTGGCGACATCGCCGAGCGCCACCAAGCCTGCACGCTGCCGCGCGGCCATAACCGTAAGCCCTTGGCGCACCAAGGCGCGGTTAAACCCAATCAGCGGGGCCACGTCGGCCACGGTGCCAAGGGCTACAAGGTCGAGCATATCAAGCAGCGGCGGGGCTTGCATGCCGGCGGCGCGGTAGTGGCGGTTTACGGCTACCAATGTTAAAAACACCACGCCCGCCGCGCATAAATAGGTGTATTCCGAGGCCTCGTCTTGCCGATTGGGGTTAACCACCGCCAACGCGGGCGGGAGGGTCTCGCCGCCGAGGTGGTGGTCGAGGATAATTACATCCGCGCCGTGGTCCACCGCTACTTGCACAGGGCCGGTGGCGACCGTGCCGCAATCCACGCAGATGATCAGGTCATGGGCTTTGCCGAGCTGCTCCATTGCCGCATTATTGGGGCCGTAGCCTTCCTTTAGACGGTCAGGAATATAAAGCGTAGCCGCCACGCCAAGCGCTTTGAACCAGATCAGAAGTTGCGCCGCAGAGGTGGCACCGTCGACATCATAATCCGCGAAAATGGCAATACGCTCGCCCGCTTGCAGGGCGGCAAAGATACGCGCAGCGGCCACGTCCATATCCTTAAGGCTAGACGGGTCCGGCATCAGGTCGCGCAGAGAGGGGGCGAGGAAGCTTTCGGCCTCAGTCGCCAAAACGCCCCGCGCGGCCAGCACGCGGGTCAGCACATCGGGCAGGGCGGTGGCTTGGGCTATGGCCTCGGCTTGGCGTTCAACTTCGGGCGAGGGGCCAAGCCAGCGGCGGCCCGTGAGCGAGCGCTCGACGTTCAGGTAAGCGCTCATTCGGGCGGGGCCTTTCCGAGCTTGAGCAGCAGACGAAAGACCGCAAGCCAGCCCAGCACCGAAACAGAGAGCCACACCGTGGCCCAAGGCCAGCTAAATATCGGTTGGGGGGCGAATTGGGCGCGCAGAAAAAATATTAGCAGGATAATCCACACGACCAGCCAAAAGGTGAGCAAGGCCCGTAGCAAAACATGGGGGCGCTTTGGGCCTTGCTCTGCCATTACTGATTCCGCTGGCGATAAAATAGCCGCCGCACAGAACCGGTTTTGGAGCGCATCAGGATGGTTTCGGTTTCCAGATAGCCATTTACGCGGCGCGCACCGGAAACAACCGAGCCATCAGTGACCCCGGTCGCCGCGAAAATCACATCATCGGTGACCAGATCATCGAGCGCATAAATGCGGTCAAAATCTTGCACGCCGGTTTTGCGGGCGCGGGCGCGCTCATCCTCATTACGGAAGATAAGCTGGCCATACATTTGCCCACCCATGCATTTAAGCGCGGCTGCTGCCAGCACGCCCTCAGGTGCGCCGCCACTGCCCATATACATATCAATGCCGGTTTTTTCAGTTTCGGCGCAGTGGATAATGCCGGCCACGTCACCATCAGTGATCAGCCGGATATGTGCGCCGGTTTCCCGCAATTCGCGGATCATTGCCTCATGGCGCGGGCGCTCAAGCACGCAGACCATAATGTCGGATGGCTCCACGCCCTTGGCCGCGGCCAGCGCGTTTACCCGCTCGGCAGGGGACATGGCAAGCGTAACGACATCTTTCGGGTAGCCGGGGCCAATGGCCAGCTTTTCCATATAGGTATCAGGGGCATAGAGCATAGAGCCTTTAGGCCCCATCGCGATAACGGCCAGTGAGTTTGGCATGTCTTTGGCGCACAGCGTGGTGCCCTCCAACGGGTCGAGTGCGATATCAACTTCCGGCCCTGTGCCTTTGCCGACTTTTTCGCCGATATAAAGCATTGGCGCTTCATCGCGCTCACCTTCGCCGATAACGATTCGGCCCCGGATGTCGAGCTTGTTGAGCTGGGTGCGCATAGCATCTACCGCCGCTTGATCAGCGGCTTTTTCATCGCCCGCCCCCACCAGTTTGGCGGCGGCAATGGCAGCTTGTTCGGATACACGGGCCAACCCGAGTGAAAGCATACGGTCGGAGTATAGCGTGTTATCAGTGGGCATGTTGGACCTTCCCCAGAATTACTTCGGGGCTACAGAGAATCCGGCCCCATCAATGGTAAAGGTATATACGACCTCGTCATTAGAGCCAGCGCTTTTTTTGCACGTAATTTCAAGCACATCGGCATTATCGGTTTCTTCAACCGAAAGCACCTCGGCGCAATCATAGCCGTTCATGGTGATGCCAAGCTTGGCCATTTCGTAATTGTCGGCATTGTCTTGAGCAAAGGCCATGCCTGCGGTCAGAGTCAGGGCGAGGGTGGTTACGAATTTCATGTCATAATCCTTAAGTGGTTACATGTCTGAAACCTGTTTACAGACTCTCGATACGCAAGGCCACCGGTTCGGCCAAAGAGGCCGATAATGCGCAAATCTCCGCCAATGCGGTATCCAGCGTGGTGCGGGGCGTGGTGTGAGTCACGATCACCAAAGGCGCGGTTTCGCCGTCATGGCCATACTGGTGCATGCGGTTGATTGATACGCCATGCGCGCCCAAAATACTGGCCAGTTTGGCAAGCGTGCCGGGGGCATCTGTAAGGCTGAAACGCAGGTAATAAGCGGCATTGGAGCCGGTGGAGGAGGTATTGGGCTGCGCCAAGCCTTTAGCGGGCTGTCCAAAAGCGGGGATGACCAGCCCACGGGCGATATCCATGATGTCGCCCAAAATTGCACTGGCCGTTGGGCCTTCGCCCGCGCCAGGGCCTTGATAAACGGTCTGGCCAATAAAATCGCCCTCGACCACCACCATATTACTGACACCCTCAAGTTGCCCGAGCGGCGAGGCGGTTGGCACGAGGCAAGGCTGCATCCGCTGCTCGATGCCGTCAGCGTTTTGCTGTGCCACACCGAGGAGCTTGATTTTATAGCCCATATCGGCGGCGTTTTTAATGTCTTGCAAGGTGATCCGCTGGATACCCTCGATCTCGACCTTATCAAAGGCCACGCGGGTGCCAAACGCGGTGGCGGCCAGCAGGGAAAGCTTGTGGGCGGCGTCAATCCCGCCCACATCCACCGTCGGGTCCGCCTCGGCATAGCCAAGCGCCTGCGCCTCTTTCAGCACGTCATCATAGCTTTCGCCTGTGGCCTCCATTTTGGTGAGAATGTAGTTACAGGTGCCATTCATCACGCCCATAACGCGCGAAATACCATTGCCCGCCAGCCCCTCGGTCAGGGCTTTCACGATGGGAATGCCGCCTGCCACAG
>Ga0256840_1000410_pt1 | contig 44491 bp, 37 predicted proteins | sample 355202metaG_FD_185969 | JGI IMG/M metagenome (GOLD analysis project Ga0256840, IMG submission 185969) | Hydrothermal vent microbial communities from Mid Atlantic Ridge, Atlantic Ocean - 355-202 | ecosystem: Environmental > Aquatic > Marine > Hydrothermal vents | place: Atlantic Ocean: Mid...
TTTAACTTTATTATTCATTTTAATCATGTTATTTGAACACGTTTTATCCTCCAAAAACCTTCGTGACGCATGGCAACGTGTGAAACAAAACAAAGGTGCTGCGGGTGTCGATGGTTTAACGATTGAATGTCACCTGCACCGACTAAAAACCCTGCTGTGCCACTGGCAGGGTCGCATATTTTATCTTCACGCGTGGGCTGCATGATTTCAACCATCATTTTAATAATGTGGCGTGGGGTACGAAATTGCCCGTTAGTGCCTGCGGAGGCTATTTTAGAGAGCAGGTATTCGTATAAATCGCCTTTGGTGTCGCGGTCATCCATTTGGATGCTGGCGATCATTTGCACCACTTGATCTAACAGTTTAGGCGTGGGGATCATAAAGGTCGCGCCTTTCATATATTGCGCGAATACGCCTGCCTGGTCTTGGCTGCCCAGTTGTTTCATATGCTCAAACACGGTGAGATTATCTACATCGGTTTGTGGCTGGGTAAATAAGGCAAACATGCCTTCGGGATCAATATGTCTAAATTTACTCCAACGGAATTTGCTTTGTGCCGTGCTATACAGTGGATTTTTTAGCGGTGTGCCACTAAAGTTGGCCTGTTTCTCATCGCGCAGCTGGTTTTCATCCAAACGGCGTAAAAAAAGTAGGAAGGTAAATTGCTCAATAACAGTCAGCGGGTTACTGATGCCTCCTGTCCAGAATGTTTCCCATATTTTATCGACTTGGCTTTTTAGCTCACCTGTGACCATAACGTCCCTTTATATAAAATTGCTTTATTGAAAAACCTGTTATTGTGCAGGATATAGAGATAAATGGGAAGGTAAAAGGCTTTTTATTAAACGTTCTTTTCAGCTAAAGAGCCTTTTCTGTGTCTTATTTTTAAAATGGGTTTATGATCCCAGATAAATTTGTAATTGACTGAATTTTCTTGCGCGGAGTCCCCCTCTCATTGTACAAATGAGATTAAACGGACTAGCTAATCAGGTAAAATCTAAAAATACCACTCGCTGGAAAGGTTAAAAAAGAACCTGGAACGGGAATAGCATATTTAACGGAGTTAATCGACAACAGTCTAAAATATCACTGCCACACTTCTTAGAACAGCCGGAGAAAAAAGCTTATAAAATGAGTGAAAATCAATTTACCAATCAAATGAATATGCTAAAAAACAACTTATTAAACAGATATATGAATAGAAAAGTAGCTTATTTTTAGAGCTCTAAGCAAAGAACTGTTCAGACTCTTTTGTTAATTGGAAAATACTTTAACTCACCTTTTTCAGGAAACTGATAAAATTACTGCATAATCACAACAATATACAAAAAGTTAGCTTTAATAGTAATTTATAAGAATTTTAATTAAGAAGGAAAAAAAATGAAAACTCCCGTAGATATCGCTGTTACTGGTGCAGCTGGACAGATTAGCTATTCATTGCTTTTTCGTTTGGCTGCAGGTGACTTACTAGGCCCCGATCAGCCTATAATCTTGCATTTACTGGAAATCTCTCCAGCAATGGATGCTTTAAAAGGTGTGGTAATGGAATTAAATGACTGCGCTTATCCATTATTACGTAAAATTATCATCACAGATGACCCAAAAGTAGCTTTTGATAATGTAGATTATGCTTTTCTGGTCGGGGCAAGACCAAGAGGTCCTGGAATGGAACGAAAAGATTTACTGCTATGCAATGCAGAAATATTTTCGGTTCAGGGTAAAGCTTTAAATGAAGTTGCCAGCCGGAATGTAAAGGTACTGGTAACTGGCAACCCTGCTAATACCAATGCATTGATTGCCATGAACAATGCTCCTGATTTAAGTTCCTTTTGTTTTTCAGCAATGACACAGCTAGACCATAATCGTTCTATTTCTCAATTAGCAGAGAAAACAGGCGTAACATCGAGAGATGTGACTAGAGTAGCCATTTGGGGAAATCATTCATCAACACAATACCCTGATTTGCATAATGCCAAAGTAAAAGAGAAAGATGCATTGCCTCTGGTTGGGGACGAATGGTTTAAAAATAAATTTATTCCAACTGTCCAGCAGCGCGGCGGTGCAATCATCAAGGCAAGAGGGCAGTCCAGTGCGGCTTCAGCCGCCAATGCGGCCATTTCTCATATGAATACCTGGGTTTTTGGTACGGAAGAAAATGACTGGATGAGCATGGGGATTGCTTCGGATGGAAGTTATGGAATTGAAAAAGGGTTGATATTTTCTTTTCCCGTTACTGTCGTAAAGGGATACGTAAATATTGTTCAGGGTTTGGAGCTTAATGATTTTTCCAAAGAAAAACTGCACATTACCGAAACTGAATTAAAAGAAGAAAGGGATGCTATTCAGCATCTGCTGTAATGGATTATTAACCTCCATACAACAACTACTTATTGATCCACAACTAAGAAAACTCCGAACCAACTGCACAATTCAGGCGTAACATAAAAAAAGCCCAGTAGCTTAGGCTATTGGGCTTTTTATGCTTGCATCTGCTTTGTTCTGGTGCCGATGGCCGGAGTTGAACCGGCACGACCTAAGGCCACCACCCCCTCAAGATGGCGTGTCTACCAATTTCACCACATCGGCAATTACAAAGATAACTTTATTTCGACTCTGTTGCTGAACCTAACTATTCAGTAATTTCTTTCGCTTCAGTTTTTACTGTATCCGCCATTGAAGATATTTCATCCTGAATTTTTTTCACTTCTGCTGGCAACTCTTCAGTCGTTTCAATTGCCTTGGCTTTTATAGAATCAGACACGGATGAGGCTTCATTCTGAATTTTCAAAACATCTGAGGACAGCTCTTCTTTAATAACAGGAAGTGTATCTGAACCAGGTAAGCTTTCTGCTCCATTTACCAAAGGTACATCAGCAAAAGCCTCTTCAGCCGCATCCATCAGATCAGCTTTACCCTCTATATTTCCACTTAATACAGCTAATGTTAAACTGGTAGAAAAAAACAAAGCAGCCAAAATTGCTGTAGTTCTGGACAAAAATGATGATGCGCCTTGCGCGCCAAAAACGGTACCAGACGAACTGCCAAATGCAGCACCTGCATCCGCGCCTTTACCCTGCTGAATTAATACAAAGCCAATAACGCCTAGACCCAGTAACACATGAACAACTATGATTGCTTGATACATATTTCTTTTCTACTTAAATCGCTTGATAAATCGCTAAAAATGACGCCGCATCCAATGAAGCTCCACCAATTAAGCCGCCGTCAATATCTGGCATTGCAAAAATTGCTTTTGCATTGTCAGGCTTAACACTGCCACCATATAAAATTTGAATTTTGTCCGCAACTGACTGACTTTTAGCAGCTATCTGTTCACGTATGTATTTATGAACTTCCTGAGCCTGCTCATCAGATGCTGTCTTTCCTGTGCCAATGGCCCAAACTGGCTCATAGGCTATAACCGAGCTTGCCAGGGCATCAATTCCAGCCATATCAATAACAGCATTTAACTGCTTATCAATTACTGCAAAAGTTGTATCACTTTCACGTTCTTCTAGAGTTTCTCCAATACAAAGAACGGGGATTATGCCTTCCTTTTGCGCCTGACAAAAACGTGCGGCAACCGATTCGTTTGTGTCTCCGTAGTAAGAACGTCTTTCAGAATGACCTACCAATGCGTATTCACAGCCACATTCTTTTAACATAAAGGCAGATATTTCGCCTGTATATGCACCTGATGCGTGATCAGCTACATTTTGACCGCCCAGCGCTAACGGAGTATTTTTAATTTCACGCTCAATATCCGATAAATAAACAGCGGGAACGCAAATAGCAATCCCTTGATCACCTTCTTTTAAACCGGCTACAATTGCATTTGCCAATTTAATACCTTCAGAACGTGAACCGTTCATTTTCCAATTACCCATCACAAGAGATTGACGCATTACTCACTCCAAGAAAAACTAAACGGCTTATAATATAGGGTAAAGCAATGCATTTCAAGCTTAGATTGCCTTCTTCACATGTTCGACCAGCTGATCAGCATATTTATTAACCTCATCTCCATTCTCACCTTCCACCATAACCCGGATCAACGGTTCTGTTCCAGAAGCCCTAAGCAATACGCGTCCTTTACTGCCCATTTTTTTCTCTACTGATTTTACTGCCTTCTGAATGCTTTCAACCTCATCAATATTTACTTTTTTATTGACTCTTACATTCTTCAATACCTGCGGATATTTCTGCATATCAGATTTAAGTTCATACAGGCTTTTTCCAGTCTGCTGAATTTCAGCCAGAACCTGTAATGCTGCGACAATACCATCACCCGTCGTACTCTTATCTAAACAGATAATATGCCCAGAACCTTCGCCCCCTAATGTGCTTTTATGCTTAACCAGCATTTCCATCACATACCGGTCACCCACATTAGCTCTTATTAAATCAATATCTAATTTATTCAGCGCATGTTCCATGCCTAAGTTCGTCATCAACGTACCAATGACATTTCCCTGCAGCCGTCCAGCCTGCTTATTGGATTTTGCAATGATATATATCAGTTCATCACCATCGACAACTTCGCCTTTATGGTCAACCATAATCAACCGGTCGCCATCACCATCCAGTGCGATCCCTAAATCAGCACGGAATTCTATTACTTTTTCTGTTAACAGCTCAGGCTTGGTTGCACCGCAATCTTCATTGATATTCAAACCATCAGGTTTTGCACCTATCGTTACAACCTCTGCCCCGACCTCACTGAATACGTGTGGAGCAATATGGTATGTTGCGCCATTTGCACAGTCAACAACAATCCTAAGGTTATTAAAGTCCATGCTGGCCGGTATTGTTGACTTGCAATATTCAATATACCTTCCTGCAGCATCTGTTAGCCGCTGCGCTTTACCTAGCTTTGAAGATTCAACCGTTGTCATTGGCGAATCAATATAACGCTCAATTTTATGCTCAAGTTCATCAGGCAGCTTTTTGCCTTCCACTGAAAAAAATTTGATCCCGTTATCATAATAAGGGTTGTGAGATGCACTGATGACTATCCCTGCTTTTGCTCTTAGGGTGCGGGTTAAGTAGGCAATTCCAGGTGTAGGCATAGGCCCTAGCAATTTTGTGTTCACACCAGCCGCTGACAGACCTGCTTCAAGTGCAGATTCAAACATATATCCTGAAATCCGCGTATCCTTTCCCACTAAAACAAACCCGTGTCCTTCCTCGGCAAAGACGCGACCCGTTGCCCAACCCAGCTTAAGCATAAAGTCAGGCGTAATGGGATGCTTTCCTACTTCGCCCCTAATTCCATCAGTACCAAAATATTTTTTCTTCATCGCTACCGCATCCTTATAAACTATAATTCTTCTCATAAAAAAGGAGAGGCTTAATGCCTCTCCTTTCAACTACTATAATCTTTAGCTTTGTTCGGCTGCCCCACCTATTGAAGAGTCACCTTTTTTTTCAGGCTTATCGCCTTCCGCACTCACATCATCTGCAGAAGGCGGTGGCGTATCATCCCAGCCTTTCGGCTCTCTAACAGGCTTTCTATCCATTAAATCTTCTATCTGATATTTATCAATGGTTTCATACTTTATCAAAGCTTCTGCCATGGTATGCAAGATATCTTCATTTTCTTTTAAGATCTTTTCTGCACGCTGATAATTTTGATCAATAATTTTTCTTACTTCTTCATTGATTGTAACAGCTGTACCTTCTGCAATCGACTTGTTCTGGGTAACTGAATGTCCTAAAAACACTTCTCCGTCTTCTTCACCATAAGCCAAAGGCCCTAATCGGCGGGACAAGCCCCATTTAGTCACCATATTTCTAGCTAGTTCAGTCGCCCTTTCAATATCATTTGAAGCTCCCGTTGACACTTGCTCCCAGCCAAAAATCTGCTCTTCTGCAATACGGCCGCCATACAGGCTCGAAATCATGCTATCCAACTTTTGCTTACTAGCACTGTATTGATCTTTTTCTGGTAAAAACATGGTAACGCCTAAAGCACGGCCACGAGGCATGATGCTTATTTTATAGACAGGATCATGTTCAGGTACTAATTTACCTACAATGGCATGACCAGCCTCATGATAAGCCGTCATTTTCTTCTCTTTTTTATCCATCACCATGGAGTATTTTTCAACCCCCATAATCAATTTATCTTTCGCTTTTTCAAGGTCAACCATACTTACAACACGCTTATTCTCACGCGCCGCGAATAATGCCGCCTCGTTAATTAAGTTAGCTAAATCTGCCCCTGAAAAACCGGGCGTTCCCTGTGCAATATATTTAACGATAACATCATCGGCTGCAGGTACTTTTTTCATATGTACATTAAGAATCTGCTCCCGACCTTTTATATCAGGCAATCCAACATTGACCTGTCTATCAAAACGGCCTGGACGCAACAACGCAGTATCTAAAACGTCAGCACGGTTTGTTGCAGCTATGACAATAATGCCCTCATGTCCGTCAAACCCATCCATTTCTACCAGCAGCTGGTTTAATGTTTGCTCTCGCTCATCATTGCCTCCGCCTAACCCAGCGCCACGAGAACGGCCAACTGCATCAATCTCATCGATAAAAATAATACACGGAGCATGTTTTTTTGCCTGTTCAAACATATCCCTTACACGAGAGGCACCAACGCCCACAAACATTTCTACAAAATCTGAACCGGAGATTGTAAAAAAAGGTACTTTAGCTTCACCTGCAATTGCTCTAGCTAACAGGGTTTTACCTGTCCCAGGAGGACCTACCATTAATGCACCGCGTGGCACTGATCCACCCAGTTTTTGGTATTTAGCAGGGTCTTTAAGGAAATCAACCATCTCCTCAACCTCTTCTTTTGCTTCATCACAGCCTGCAACATCGGCAAAAGTTACTTTATTCTGATCTTGCTCCAGCATTCTGGCTTTGCTTTTACCAAAGCCCATTGCACCACCACGACCACCTGCACCGCCACCTTGCATTTGTCGCATAAAGAATATCCATACAGCAATAAGTAACAGTATTGGGCCAAACGACATCAGCAATGTCATTAGCATGGACGGTTCTTCGGGTGGCTGCGCCTTAATCTCTACGCCATTAGCCAATAAATCATCTACTAAGTGATTATCGTCAGGTGCATAAGTTCTAAATTTCTCCCCTGTCTGCATTCTTCCCTTAATATTATGCTCATCAATAATAACTTGCTGAACCTGGCCAGCCTTTACCTGGTCAAGAAATTGGGAATAGGAAATTGAGCCGCTACTACGAACAGACCGAGTACCAAAATTATTAAAAACAGACATCAGCACAACGGCGATGACAACCCACAAAATTACATTTTTTACCATATCGTTCAAGCTGCACGCCCCAGGCCGAAACAGGCCTCATTGTTAATGAATATTAATTATATCAGGATTATCTAATCTGAATAATCTCTAATTAAAATCTGCTTAGGAACGCGTATACAATAAGTTCGGCCAACTGATGCCGGTTTTCTATTTATCTTCAAGGCATAACGGGCTACGTAAACGTTGCCACAGTATCAAAGACAGACAAAAAGGCAAACAAGCTGTCGAAATTATTTCGTACGCGTTCCTATTCGCAATTATCTATTTAAATATATAGCCAAATCTTATTTTTTAAACCCTTTGGCCAAAATATATACTTCTTTACTTCTTGGCCTTGATGATTTGGGCTTCCTTATTACTACACTTGAAAAATATTTCATCACTTCCTTTTTATATTCATCAAAGCCTGCACCTTGGAACATTTTTGTTAAAAAAGTTCCACCTTTTATTAAAACGGTTTGCGCAGTGTCCAGCGCCAGCTCCCCTAAATAAATAGATCTTGGCTGATCCATTGCCTTATTGCCACTAATATTAGGCGCCATATCAGACATGACTAAATCAACGTGAGCGCCTTCCAAAACACGCAACAACTCATCCAGCACATCATTTTCTCTAAAGTCTCCCTGAATAAAATCAACGCCATCAATGGGGTCTATTGCCAGTAAATCCAAACCAATCACTTTATTTTTCCTGCCAACAATCTTACGTGCATAATCTGACCACCCTCCTGGAGCGGCTCCCAAATCAATTACATTCATCCCAGGTCTGATGATTTTATCTTTTTCCTGGATTTCAACCAGTTTGAAAGTTGAACGCGACCTGTATCCCATAGCTTGAGCTTTTTTGACATATTCATCATCAAAATGCTCTTGCATCCATTGATTACTGCTTTTGCTACGCGCCATATCGTTTGTAGTGTAAAATTATATATTTTTATTAATAGGACAAAAGTGTGAATTCTGCCAGAAAAAAGCAATTAAAGGCTCAGGCCCATTCATTAAAACCAGTAATTATTGTGGGTCAATCAGGCTTAACAGAATCCGTACTTAATGAAATTGAAATTACCTTAGATACTCACGAATTGATAAAAATAAAAATTCGCGCCGAAAAACTACAGCGCAATAAAATTCGAGATCAGATTGTAACAGACACGCAATCAGAACTCATTCAAACAATTGGACAAATTATTGTAGTCTATCGAAAAAATCCTGATAAATAAATCCAGCCAGCATTTCTCTTCTGGTCTATTCTTAAGCTAGCATTTAAACAGTTTAGACAGAAAATTCAATGAAGCGATTTACAGTAAAAAGCCCCCTCTATCGCCTAATAATAGTTACACCGCTTTTTCTATTATTAGGCCAACCCATACAGGCCATTGGCAAAGCTTATAAATTTCAGGATAAACAGGGTCAATGGCATTATACTGACCGGCCACCTAAAAATCAGTCAATAGCAACTGAAATCCAGGTAAAAGGGCAAAAAAATGCTGAAAAAGCAGATCTGGCCTCTTCGCTAAATAATGATTTCCCTAGCAATAAACCAGAAAAAATAGCAACTTTAGCCGTTGTAGAAATTAAAAATGCAATAGGTCTGGGCTCAGGGTTCTTTTTTTCCGAAGACGGCTATATAGTGACTAACAAACATGTTGTAAAGCCAACCGAATCGACCGCATGGAACAAATACAAACAAAAATTAGCTCGGCAAGAGGAACTCCTGTTAAACGCCAGAAACAGCCTTGAACAGCGAAGTGCCTATCATGACCGGCTTCATAGCTCTTTAGTCGAATATGAGAGAACAATTCATAGAGTTCGGAATAGATCGAGCAGAAGCATATTAGAAGCAAGATACAACATGATGCTCAACAGTTACCAAGAATCAGAAAGACTACTAAATACTTTAAAATCAAGATACGCCGATGCTAAAAGCAGTTTTGAAGCGTCCCAGTCTTTCTTAAGGCAAAAAGACAGAGAATCATACTGGGCCCAAAGATATAAAATCAGAATTAAAAATGGAACACAGCTCCATGCCAAGTACATTGGCGCAAGCAAAGCTTATGACTTAGCTTTTTTGAAATTAGACGGATACAGGACTCCTTTTTTAAGGGCAGAAACCAATCTTAAGAAAAATATACAAAGCTCTCGAGTATATGCAATAGGCAGTCCACTGGGGATCTCCGATTCTTTGACATCTGGATCAGTAACTCGCGTACAAAATGACTATATTTATACTGATACAAAAATATTTCCTGGCAGCAGCGGCGGACCTCTAATAAATGAAGCGGGCAAAGTTTTGGGCGTAATAACTCAAAAAGTTACGCAGGGAAAGGCCAAGGACCCTGGCTTTGGCAGAGCCCTTCCAATAAGTCTTGCCATTCAGGAGCTTTCCAAGTTTCATTAAGAGCTAAGCCAAGCTAACAGCCCATTACCCCCAAACTATGGCACAACACAGGTCAAGAAAGCTCTTTTAATCTTGAACGCCTGCCTATGCCTATATATACAGAATAGAAAGTATTTCATACTCTTTATTTCCACTAGGCGTTTTAATTGTCACCACATCTTCAACCTCCTTACCAATAAGCCCCCTTGCAATGGGCGAACTTATGGAAATTCGACCTTCTTTGATGTCAGCCTCATCAACACCAACGATTTGGTAAGTCACAATTTCTTCTGTATTAATGTCTTCAATTTCTACCGTTGCTCCAAAAACAACTCTGCCACCCGCATCTATTTCTGTTACATCAATAATCTGAGCATTTGACAGTTTTCCTTCTATATCTGATATACGCCCTTCAGTAAAACTCTGCTGCTCTTTTGCCGCATGATATTCTGCATTTTCTTTTAAGTCGCCATGCGCTCTAGCTTCTGAAATCGCTGCAACTATTGCCGGTCTAGTCACGTGCTTTAGCTCTTTTAATTCTTCGCGCAACTTCTCCGCGCCTGATATGGTAAGAGGTACTTTATCAGCCATTTATAAATCTCCATTCTTCTTAGTCCTTCCTCAAGGACAAATATACAATAAAGGCCGACAGAAGCCGGCCTTTTAATCATCAAAATAGGCTAAAAGCCTACATTAACCTTAATTTAAACTGCAATGCAAATCTTGCAAACAATTCACATCGCCAGAGTCAAGCTCACCCAGTGCATAGCATGCAGCTTTTGCTCCAGCCATGGTAGTATAATACGTCACATGGTGCTGCAATGCTTCTCTGCGCATAGTAAACGAATCTTTAATAGCCTTAACACCATCAGTAGTATTGATAATCAATTGAATCTGATCATTTTTTATCATATCAACAGTATTAGGCCGTCCCTGATTAACTTTATGTACGATTTCACAGGGAATTCCTGCATCTTTAATTACTCTTGCTGTACCTTTAGTGGCCACGATCTCATAATTATTGTTAATCAGCATTTGTGCAATTTCAACAACTTTTGGCATATCTACTTTGCGTATACTGATTAATACCTTACCGCCAGCAGTCAAATCTACGCCAGCAGCCCGCTGTGATTTAGCAAATGCCTCACCAAAAGTCTTACCAACACCCATAACTTCACCGGTAGACTTCATTTCAGGGCCTAGTAAAGGATCAACGCCAGGGAACTTAACAAAAGGAAATACTGCCTCTTTTACAGAGTAGTAATTCGGTACACATTCTTTAGTAATTCCCTGTTCCTTTAATGACTTCCCAGCCATACATAAGGCTGCAATTTTTGCTAAAGGGTACCCTGTTGCTTTCGATACAAATGGTGCCGTTCTCGATGCCCTCGGATTTACTTCTAGCACATAAATATTATCGCCCTGAATTGCAAACTGAGTATTCATCAACCCCTTAACACCAAGCGCTTCTGCCATTGCCCCCACTTGCACACGCAACGCATCCTGAAGGTGTTGCGGCAGGTCATACGGCGGAATTGAACAGGCAGAGTCACCTGAATGTACACCAGCTTGCTCAACATGCTGCATCAAACCGCCGATCAATAAGGTCTCGCCATCATAAATGGCATCAACATCCATTTCAATCGCATCATCTAAAAAGCGATCCAATAGAACGGGGGCATCATTAGATACGCCAATAGCACCTGCCATATAGCGCTGCAAAGACTCTTCATTATAGACAATTTCCATTCCTCGCCCGCCTAACACATAGGAAGGACGTACAACCAGAGGATAGCCCAGCTCTTTAGCAACACCAACCGCCTGCTCTATGGAACGCGCAGTACCATTAGGAGGCTGCTTTAAATCCAATTTATTAATTAATGCCTGAAACCTTTCCCGATCTTCAGCCAGATCTATTGCATCCGGTGAAGTACCTATAATCGGTGCGCCAGCGTCTTCTAAATCACGCGCTAATTTAAGCGGTGTCTGTCCGCCATATTGCACAATGATTCCCTTAGGCTTTTCCAAATGAATAATTTCCAGCACATCTTCAAAGGTTAAGGACTCGAAATAAAGACGGTCTGAGGTATCAAAATCTGTAGATACTGTTTCAGGGTTGCAGTTCACCATAATAGTTTCGTAACCGTCCTCACGCAAGGCCAGCGCAGCATGTACGCAACAATAGTCAAACTCAATTCCCTGACCGATTCGGTTCGGTCCGCCTCCCAGGATAATGATTTTCTCTTTATCAGTCACCCTCGCTTCACACTCCTCTTCATAAGTGGAATATAAATACGCTGTGTCTGAGGAAAATTCTGCAGCACATGAGTCAATACGCTTATAGACAGGACGAATATTTTGTTTATGCCTTAATTTACGAACTTCTGACTGCTTAGCTCCTAATAGTTTAGCCAGTCTCGCATCTGAGAAACCTTTTTGTTTTAACCGAAATAATTCATCTTTTTTTACAGTTGCCAAGGTTTTAGATGCCAAAGATTTTTCAGTGAGTACCAAGTCTTCTATTTGTGCCAAAAACCATGGATCAATACGGCTGGCTTCATGAATATCATTAAAAGACATACCGCTGCGAAAAGCATCTGCAACATACCATAAGCGCTCTGGGCCAGGGTGGCGCATCTCTCGCTGCATTTCATCGCTTACATCAGGGCTTGTTAAATCAACGATTTCATCCAGTCCGTCTACCCCGATCTCCAAGCCTCTAAGCGCCTTCTGCAGAGACTCTTGAAAAGTACGTCCTATCGCCATCACCTCACCCACAGATTTCATCTGAGTGGTCAACCGATCATCTGCCTGCGGGAATTTTTCAAAAGTAAACCGGGGAACCTTAGTGACTACATAATCAATTGTCGGCTCAAATGATGCAGGGGTTGCGCCCCCTGTAATTTCATTTTTCAATTCATCCAGGGTATATCCCACTGCTAGCTTGGCTGCAACTTTCGCAATAGGGAAACCCGTTGCCTTAGAAGCCAGCGCAGATGAACGGGAAACCCGCGGGTTCATCTCAATTACCACCATGCGTCCATCTTCTGGATTAATCGCAACCTGTACGTTTGATCCCCCTGTATCCACACCAATCTCACGCAACACTGCCAAAGAAACATTACGCAAAATCTGGTATTCTTTATCGGTTAGAGTCTGCGCAGGGGCAACGGTAATTGAATCGCCTGTATGGACACCCATCGGATCAAAATTTTCTATGGAACAGATAATGATGCAATTATCTTTAGTATCACGCACCACTTCCATTTCGTATTCTTTCCAGCCTAAAACAGATTCTTCAATCAGTAATTCATCAGTTGGTGATAAATACAGCCCACGCTCACAGATTTCAATAAATTCTTCTTTATTATAGGCAATGCCACCGCCGCTGCCCCCCATGGTAAATGACGGACGAATAACTGTCGGATAGCCTACTTCTGCCTGCGCGACAAAAGCTTCTTCCATGGAATGTGCAGTTTTAGACCGTGCAACTTCAAACCCCAGACGTCCCATTGCCTGGTTAAAAAGCTCCCTATCTTCAGCCATATTAATAGCTTCTTTTGTTGCACCAATCATCTCTACATTGTACTTCTCAAGCACACCATGCCTATCTAAATCCAAAGCACAATTTAATGCAGTTTGCCCCCCCATTGTCGGCAAAACAACATCTGGGCGTTCTTTTTCTATTATTTTTTCAACCGTTTTCCAGTCAATTGGCTCAATATAAATTGCATCTGCCATATCTGGATCGGTCATAATTGTTGCAGGGTTAGAGTTAACCAGAATAACCCGATAGCCTTCTTCTCTTAATGCTTTACACGCCTGAGTTCCTGAGTAATCAAACTCACACGCCTGCCCTATCACAATAGGGCCAGCACCTAATAATAAAATCGATTTTATGTCGGTTCTTTTTGGCATTTTTGTTAGATCACCCTGAATTATTTGTTAACTGTATGTTTGTCCATCATTTCAATGAACTGATCGAATAATGACTCAACATCATGCGGGCCTGGACTTGCCTCCGGATGGCCCTGAAAACCCATAGCAGGACAGTCAGTACGTTCAATGCCCTGCAGACTGCCATCAAACAATGAGTGGTATGTTGCTTTAATATTGCCGGGCAAACTGCCTTCGTTTACGGAAAAACCATGGTTTTGACTGCTAATCATTACCCGCCCCGTAGCTTTTTCCTGCACAGGATGATTAGCCCCATGATGTCCAAATTTCATTTTTTCTGTTTTTGCTCCACTTGCAAGCGCTAATAACTGATGGCCTAAACAAATGCCAAATACGGGAATTTTCTTCTCTAAAATAGTTTTAATCGCTGAAATAGCGTAATCACACGGTTCTGGATCACCCGGTCCATTAGAAAGAAAAACCCCATCAGGATTCATTGCCAAAACTTCTTCGGCTACTGTTGCTGCTGGCACAACAGTGACGCGACAGCCTCTGTTAGCAAGCAAACGAAGAATATTTCGCTTAATCCCAAAATCATAGGCAACCACATGTCTGTGCAAATTTTTAGCCTCTGCATATCCTTCAGTCAAAGACCAAATATCTTGAGTCCATTCATACTTATCAGCTACAGTGACTTCTTTAGCCAAATCCATGCCTTTTAACCCAGAAAATCCAGAAATCGCCTTTTTTGCCAACTCAAGATCAATTGTTTCACCAGCAATAATAGCGCCTCGCTGAGATCCTTTATCCCGCAAAAGCCGTGTTAATTTACGCGTATCAATATCAGCAATAGCAATCACCTTATTATCCAATAAAAATTGCTGCAGCGATTTTTCACTCCGCCAGCTACTCAATTGAACAGGTAAATCACGAACCACCAGACCACTGGCAAAAACCGCACCAGATTCATCATCCTCACTTGTCGTACCTACATTTCCAATATGAGGATAAGTAAGCGTTACAATTTGACGTGCATAGGAAGGGTCACTCAGAATTTCCTGATAGCCCGTCAATGAAGTGTTAAAAACAACTTCACCAACAGAACAGCCATCTGCGCCTATCGACACACCATTAAACACCGTTCCATCTTCCAACAACAGCAAAGCAGGGTTACTCAAGATCAGCCACCTTTAAATAGACAAAACGGGATACGCCTTGCCAAGCGCACCCCGTTTTATGAGAAAAATAAACGTTATTTTACGGAATTATTCTAAAAAATTCATTAACAATTTATAATATGTACAAAACAAATTCAACTGCAAAACTCAGAATGACACTCAGGGCAACTGAAAAGAAATGGCAAGGTAGTTTCTCGCTATTTTTCAGCAACTTTAAAAAGTTTAGCTAGGCAGGCAACATTTCTCACTGGCACTCTGGCCACCAGGCTAATATTATCAGAAAAAAACTGTTCGCTGATACTCCCACCCAATTTTTTCAACTGATATTCAAAATTTTGCAAGTCCTTATAGTTAAGTTCTAAATTAATCTCTGCATATTCAACATATTCAATTATCGCACTGGCCTCGATAACTTTTTTTGCCATGTTACCGTAGGCCCGCACCAAACCACCTGCTCCAAGCTTTACCCCACCAAAATAGCGTACAACAACACACAGCAGATTGATCAAATCTTTACCCGCCAAATGTTGAAAAACGGGTTTCCCTGCTGTACCACTTGGCTCTCCTGCGTCATGAAACTTGGTGACAATCCCTTTTGACGATTTAATTCTATATGCAAAAACTACGTGCGAAGCATCAATATATTGCCGCTGGAGTCGATACAGGTGCAACATTGCCTCATTCTCGGTCTGACAAGGAATAAGTATGCCTATAAAGCGGGATTTTTTGACGATTTCTTCGATATTAACTGATGCATTTGCACAGTACAAAGCCTTATCCTACTTTATTAAAACAATAGCAGAGTGACGCCATATGCACCAAAATAAGTCATCACAAAATAGAAAAGGGAGATTGTTAAACTGGCAGCCAGGTTAATAGACAAAATATTTTTGATGATATTAGTGATTAATATGAAATCCCAGAGAATTAACATTCCCATCAAGTAATAGCTGAGCATGCTTTCGCTGACTGTAAGCCAGATAACGACAGGAACACCAAAAAATGCAACTACATTTTCACAAAACAATACTGCTGTGGCTATTTGCACAAAAAGATGACTGTTTTTGTTAAGAAACAAAATCAGTCCAATAAAGGAAAGCGTTAGAGCCGTTTCTAAAATTACTTCAAAAAAAGCTTCTGTTGGGTCGATCATGTTGGCTTGAATAAACAGCTCAACAATAAAATAAAACCACAGATTTTGCTTGAAAAATGCAACCGACCGTGGCAAGTCTAGCGGATTGACCTTTAACCAGCAAAGTGGCAAATAAAGCTTGAAAATATTCATAATGGCTAATTATTTTTATTATAGATTATGAGTAAAGTTTTCCTTATCTTCTGGCGTTCTGTATGGGTCTTCCTGAGTCTGATAGACGCTAAACTGGTCATTTAGTTCTTGAACCATATCCTTGCATTGCTCTTGAAGCAAATGAATTCTTGTTCTGGTTTTTTTATTCTTGGCTACAGATTCATTAATTGGAAGAAGAATGCGCCAAAAAGTTAAACTCTTTTCAAACAGGCCTGCCAAATTTTCAGTTAAACTAAGCTTTTTTTGCCTTTTTTTCAAGTTTCTAACAATATATTTTGCATGTACTTTGGCCATCATTAAATGTACTGGAACCAGAAAAACCACTAAAGCCAAAAGAAAAAGCGGACCAATAATAGGATCAAAAAGTATTTGCACAATCCCCATAGATATTTCTGCAAAAAGCAATAGTGTGACGATAAAACCTAAAATAATTAAAGTTGACATATTAATCCTGTCTTTCCATGTCTCCAACTGACTTTCAACTTCAGGAATATAGACATCATTAATGTCACTTATACTTTTCTCTAACGAATGAAGCACACGATAAGAACGGTCATTCTCTATATTTGCCAGACGCTGGTCAATTTCAGCCAGTGATGGATCGGCATCTGATTGCGAGGTATCTGACAAAACAATAAATTGGCCGGTATGAATACCCAAACCAGCTAACCGCCTTTGCCAGGAGGCAACAATTTCGTTGCTTTTGCTAGTATCAAGACTGATTTCAGAATGATCAACAATAAAAACAAACTTGTTATTGTCCTGCTGCGCTATGATTTCATCTACTGATTCCTGCACAAGTTCTGATGGTGCATCAAATAAATCAGTAAAAACTAAAACCAGATCAGACATATCTAAAACATACCGAGTCAGCTCAGAATATACTGGCGTATCCTGTGCCACATCAAGCACTGGGGTATTAATTATTAGCTTTCCTTTTAATCTCTCACTGTTGACTGTTTTCAGTTCCAGATAAGCATTCGCTCTACTGCCTTCGCCTGGTTCAATCTGTTCAATTTTATGACTAATCTGATAAAAGGGAAGCCTGTGATCAGCGTCCAGCGCAGTGCCAGGAAGCGTAGCATTGTTTGGTTGAGGCGTATATTGAAGAACAGTAAACTTATGATTTGATGAATGCAAATTTACATTCAAATAGCGATTAATAAATTCATTTTTTGCGGTTGAAAACCCACCAATCAAACTGACAATTGGCCACCAGGAACTCTTTGTTGCCGTCGTTTCATCATCGTCGATTAAACCTAGATCATATTCCAGCTGATCGAGCTGCTGAAATGATTTACTGGCTTTCTGTAATATAGGGTTTGAAGCTGAAAAATAATTTTCTAGATTAATTAAGTGCTTACTTACTGTTTTCTCTGCCATGAGCGAACCCTTTATCTTTAGTTATTTGTAGGTTTATAATTATTTTAGGAGTATACACCGAGAAAGCAGGGAAATAACAATAAAAGCTGTAAAAAAAATCCTAGCATCAGCCAAAACAGCCCCTACCCTTTACCGCTACTATTCTCAGAAGCCTATAAGACTCTCAGTCTCTCCTTCCCTTTTCATGACAGTCATATGCTAAAAAGACGAAGGGTTAAATCTTTTTTATGGAATTTTGGCCGGCATTGTAAAAACATAGTCACTTTTTTTAACTTGAACATGACAAGCCAGACATTCTTCAGAAAATGACTTATCTTTTCCAAAAGGACGCTGTTCATCACCTACCCAGCGTGCATACCCCCAGCCACCCGTAGCTTTATATTCATTAGAGTCTTTGACCATTATCTCAGAATGGACAAACGCTCCAGGCACAATAGCCGAAGACCAATCAGGGTGCTCGGCATTTTTCCAAACCAGTTTCGCAAGAATGCTTCCTTCTGGCCAGGGCTTTATTCGTCCAGATCTGGAGGCTTTAATGGCAATGCTATTACCCAAAATAACTCTTTGTGTATCATTATCAGTACGATATGAAGATGAAATGATTCGCCAGTTCTTCAGCCCGGCAGGATACTGCACACCATTGGCTGCAGGCAAAACATTTTCAGCCTCTGCCAGACAGGCTATACTGGAGATTAAAGTGATAAACAGCAATTGTATTTTTTTCATATTAAACTCTTAGTTAGGTTTGTCATTGAGTACAGGGAAATATATTCCTAGGATAATGCGATAAATCCGCTTTGTAAAATATTTCAGGAAACTAGCGCAAGACGATTTTTTCAATTAGGCAAAAGTGTAAATTTAAAAACAAGGTTAAATCATGAGTCGATATGAGTCACAGACGAGCAAAAAAAAATCACCAGCACCAATTGCTATAGCGGTGCTTATATTATTAATCACCTTTGCACTCTGGATGTTTTGGGAAAATCAGAAAAACAATGGGGAAGAAATTAAAACCATTGCTATTCCTAAAGAAAATATACGACTCAACACTAAGAAAAAAGCACAGCCAAGCAAGCATAATAATGTACCGGACAACAAGCCAGAAAAAATATCAGAAAATATAGCAAAACTTCCAGAACTGGAAAACAGTGACAGTATCTTTAGGCACCAAGTATCTTCAGTTTCCACAAACCTTTCTAACTGGTTCAGTGCCAGACATATTATCCATAAATATATATTACTAATCAATGACTTATCACAAGGCCAGCTAATCCCTAGACATAGATTATTTTTACAGCCAGCAGGAAAAATGAAGGTAAAAAGTGATTCCCAAGGCCTATATCTAACAGAAAACAGTTATAGACGGTACGACAGGTTAGCAAATGCTATCGATGCTATTGATGTGGACAGAGGCTTGCAATTATATATCTCCTTTAAACCGCTTTTTGACAAGGTATACAAAACCTTTTCCTATCCCGCTCACTACAGACTGGACGATATTTTTTTAAAAGCGGCAGCCAACGTCATTAAAGCCCCTGTTATTGAAGGCAGAGTTGGGTTAAGAAAACACTCAGTAAAATACAAATTTGCAGATAAAAAACTGGAATCGTTAACTGACGTTGAAAAACAGATGCTAAGAATGGGGCCAGAAAATACTCGAAAGATACAAGCAAAACTTAGAGAGTTAGTACAGGCTTTAGTGATTTCATCAGAGTAAATTAACTATCGCACCAGGTTTTAGTTTTTTCCAAGCCTTCCCAATTTGACTGACTGCTCAGAATTAACCTATCATTTGAGCTAGCCAGCTTAATTACCTGGCAGAAATAAACAGCCCATTAGATTACCTTACGGTTATCTAATGGGCTGGACAGTTACAAAAAATAATTAAAAAGAGTTTAATGCCTAAGGCAAAACAAACTGTACAACATCTGTAACTTAATGAGGGGAAGTGAAATGAAAAATAATAAAAATTCTAATTATACTCCAAGGTTTATCTACCTAATTATGTATGCCGTACTGTTAAGCATCATGCTGCCAAACACTGCCGGTGCGCATAGAGGTGCAAAAAATGAAATTGATACCTGTCGCTTTACAGTAGGAAATGAAGTTATCCACTTTTCGGCCTATACCCCTACCCTTTCAGGAGGTGAAAGTTTTTGTCATTCAATTCCAAATGTAGGCGAAACTCATTTAGTTTTTGACTATGAAGGTAATAAACTACGTAAAACCACCGTAGAATTTGAAATAACCAAACAACCGGAAGGTACAAGAATCTTTTATCAAAAGCCGGTAAAAGTAAAAAAAGGCTCCGTAGATGCCAAAATTAATTTTAGCCAGTCTGGGGCTGGAGCAGGACATTATTTAGCTCATGTCACCATCCTATATAACGGTGAAAAATTAGACACTCACTTGCCTTTTTCAGTCGGTGTAGAACCTGAAGACGATGGCATTTCACCTGTCGTTATTGCGGGAATTATCTTTGCCATTATTGGTTTTTCTGTCTTTATTTTTATGGTTAGAAGGTTTAATGCTAATAACCCTGGCACTTGATGTGTCTCACCTTCATTTTCCCTGCTATTTCAAACCTTTACAGATACGGAAATAATGTGAGAAACACATGGACTTAAATGAACGCTCACTGCATTTATTAAAAACTCTGGTTGAACGCTATATTCAAGATGGTCAGCCTGTAGGTTCCCGCGCCTTATCAAAAGACTCAGATATCAATCTTAGCCCTGCAACCATCCGCAATGTAATGGCAGATTTAGATGACCTGGGGCTGATTCATTCGCCTCACACCTCTGCCGGGCGCGTACCAACCGACAAAGGCTACCGTTTTTTTGTTGACTCCCTTTTGACGGTCAAACCACTAGAGTCCAAAACAGTCAATCAATTAAGTACCGAACTGAAACAGGCCGACAATGCAGATGATATCCTCAGCCGTGCATCAAAAATGCTTTCCGGGGTTACAAAAATGGCTGGCGTTGTTACTTTGCCCAGAAGAGAAATCCTGTGCCTGAGACATATAGAATTCCTATCCTTATCCAATACTCGGGTATTAGTCATTTTTGTAACAAATGAACAGGAAGTCCATAACAAAATCATTCATACCTCAAAACAATTTTCTGAGGCAGAGCTGATACAGGCAGCCAATTATCTAAATTCAGTCTATTCCGGTCAAAGCCTAGCATCAGTCAGACAGGCCGTAGTTGATGAGATGCGGCAAGATCAGCAATTAGTCAACCAAGGGATGATTGATGCAATCAATATTGCACAGCAGGCATTTGAACAGAAACCGGCCGAGGACTATGTTTTATCGGGTGAAACTAATTTAATGGGTTTCAATGAACTGTCCGAGATGGGGCATTTAAAGCAACTATTTGAGGCTTTCAGTCAAAAGCAAGGCGTAATTCATATACTGGATCAATGTTTGGCTACTGACGGCGTGCAGATTTATATAGGGGAGGAATCTGGCTACCAGGTATTTGACCAATGCAGTCTAGTAACTTCTTCTTATGCGATAAATGATGAAACCGTTGGAGTTCTCGGTGTTATAGGCCCCACACGGATGGCTTATGAAAAAGTCATCCCATTTGTTGATGTTACGGCAAAATTATTAGGATCAGCCTTGAATCCTAAATGAAAGTCCCCATGGTATTAGACATTATTTAAAAATGTCTGGAGTATTTAAATGAGTAATAATCATGGTACATCTGATGAAAAATCAGATAGCGAGCTTATTGATGAAGTTCTTGAACAGGTAGGCGAAGAAAGAGCAATTAATGAAGAGTCTACTGATGAGTTTGACCCCGGTGTTTTAGATGCTGAAGATGAACAGCAGCAAGTTTCAATTGAAGAATTACAAAAACAGCTAACTTTAGCGAATCAAAAAGCTGAAGAAAACTGGGATAAATTAGTTCGCTGTCAAGCTGAAATGAACAACCTAAAAAGGCGCACACAAAAAGATTTGGAAAATGCGCATAAATATGGCTTGGAAAAATTTGCTAAAGAACTGCTTTCAGTAATTGACAGCTTAGAGTTAGGCATTCAGGCTTCAACAAGTGAAGTACCAGAAGTCGTATCACTAAGAGAAGGCAGTGAATTAACCATCAAACAGTTTGAAGCCGTCTTCGCTAAATTCAATATCGAAGCAATTAATCCTATAGGGGAGCCATTTAATCCTGAACTGCATCAAGCAATGACTATGCAGCCTAGTGCCGATGTTGAGCCAAATACAGTACTCAATGTGTTTCAAAAAGGTTATGTGCTAAATGGCCGATTACTTCGCCCAGCAATGGTTGTCGTCTCACAGGCCGTTAAACCTTCCGAGGTTCAATCTAATAAGCCAGATGATGATTCGGTCAATTTAGATGAACAGGCTTGAAATTAGCTAAAACAACCTCATATAGAAAGCATACAAAATATAACTTAAAAGTCTGGAGATTCAAATGGCTAAAATAATTGGCATAGATTTAGGTACCACAAATTCATGTGTGGCAGTGCTGGAGAACGGCGCAGCAAGAGTAATTGAAAACAGCGAAGGCGCACGTACAACCCCTTCCATTATTGCTTTTACCGGTGATGATGAAGTATTAGTTGGACAATCAGCAAAACGTCAGGCAGTCACCAACCCTGAAAACACCCTATTTGCTATTAAGCGCTTAATCGGCCGTCGCTTTAAAGACGATGTGGTACAAAAAGACATCAAAATGGTGCCTTATAAAATAGTAGAAGCTGACAATGGCGATGCCTGGGTTGAATGTCACGGTAAAAAAATGGCCGCTCCAGAAGTTTCATCACGCATCTTGATGAAATTAAAGAAAGATGCTGAAGCCTTTTTAGGTGAAGAAGTCAAAGAGGCCGTTATCACAGTACCTGCTTACTTTAATGATTCACAGCGCCAGGCTACAAAAGATGCTGGCCGTATTGCAGGTTTGGATGTTAAGCGCATTATTAATGAACCAACAGCAGCGGCACTAGCCTTTGGTATGGATAAGCCACAGGGTGATACCACTATTGCAGTTTATGATTTGGGTGGCGGTACATTTGATGTCTCGATCATTGAAATTGCTGAGATTGAAGGCGAACATCAGTTTGAAGTATTAGCGACTAATGGCGATACCTTCTTAGGCGGCGAAGATTTTGATTTAAGAATCATTGATTTCTTGGCAGATGAATTTAAAAAAGACAACGGCATTGATCTTCATAGTGATCCACTAGCTCTGCAGCGTTTAAAAGAAGCCGCTGAAAAAGCTAAAATTGAATTATCTTCTACAGAACAAACCGATATTAATTTGCCATATGTGACTGCTGATGCTTCAGGCCCTAAACATTTAAATGTTAAATTAACTCGAGCTAAATTAGAATCTTTAGTCGCTGATTTAATTGAAAGAACCAAAGGACCTTGTGAAAAGGCATTGAAAGATGCCGGTTTATCTGCTTCAGAAATTAATGATGTTATTTTGGTTGGCGGCCAGAGCCGTATGCCTAAAGTGCAGGAAATAGTCAAATCCATTTTTGGCAAAGAACCTCGCAAAGATGTAAACCCTGATGAAGCTGTTGCTCTTGGTGCGGCAATTCAGGCGGGGGTTTTAGGCGGTGATGTCACTGATGTCTTATTATTGGATGTTACACCCTTGTCTTTAGGTATTGAGACAATGGGTGGCGTAATGACCAAGCTGATTGATAAAAACACCACTATCCCAACCAATGCATCACAAGTATTTTCAACTGCTGAAGATAATCAGTCAGCGGTAACTGTACATGTATTGCAAGGTGAACGTGAAGTCGCATCGGGCAACAAATCATTAGGCCGTTTTGATTTAACAGATATTCCGCCTGCACCTCGTGGGATTCCGCAAGTTGAAGTTGCCTTTGACATTGATGCCAACGGTATTTTAAACGTATCGGCTAAAGACAAAGCCACTGGCAAGGAACAGTCCATTGTTATTAAAGCCTCTAGCGGTTTATCAGATGATGAAGTCGATCGCATGATTAAAGATGCAGAAGCTCATGCAGATGAAGATAAAAAAATAACTGAACTGGTAACTGCAAGAAACTCTGCAGAAAGCATGATCAATGCAACTGAAAAATCCATGGAAGAGCTGGGTGAACAGGTTGCTGCAGAAGAAAAAACAGCGATTGAAACTGCCATTTCTGATCTGCAAGAAGCTATTAAGACGGATGATAAAGATGCCATTGAAGCAAAAACAAATGCTTTAACTGAACTGTCTGGGAAATTGGCTGAACGTGTTTATGCACAAAAAGCAGAAGCAGAAGGCGGTGCCGAAGCAGGCCCTGAAGCATCTGCTGAATCAGCACCAGCTGATGATGTAGTTGATGCTGAGTTTGAAGAAGTTAAAGACGACGACAAAAAATAATTTGTCGTAATTATCTATTAAAACGTAGGGGACTCCCTTGCGGTCACCCTCATTATTAGGGGTATCGCAAAGATTTTTCCCCTGCTTTATTTATTATTCCTGATATTAGGGGACAAAAAAACCGCCGGTTTTTGCTGGCGGTTATTTACGTTATGGCTAAAGAAGATTTTTATATATTACTGGGTATTGAGAAAAATGCCAGTGATGCCGAAATAAAGAAAAGTTATCGTCGAATGGCGATGAAGTTTCATCCAGACAGAAACAAAAATGCCCCCGAAAAGGCCGAAGAAAAATTTAAAAAAGTTAAAGAAGCTTACGAAATTTTATCTGACTCTAAAAAACGGGCGGCCTATGACCAGTTTGGTCATGCGGGTGTTGACCAGTCTGCCGGTGGCGGTTTTGGTGGAGGCGGAGCTGACTTTGGCGATATTTTTGGTGACGTATTTGGTGACATTTTCGGGGGTGGCGGTGGCGGAGGTCGCAGAAGGAGCAATGTCCAAGCTGGAGCTGACTTACGCTATAACCTTGAATTAACCTTAGAAGAAGCAGTTGGCGGTACCGAAGCAACGGTAAAAGTCCCTGTTTTAGTCTCCTGCAAAGAATGCAGTGGTTCAGGTGCAAAAAAAGGTTCAAGCCCCGTTACCTGTACGACCTGCCAAGGGCATGGTCAAGTCAGAATGCAACAGGGCTTTTTTTCTGTACAACAGACCTGCCCTACCTGCCAAGGCACCGGGAAACAGATAAAAGATCCCTGCCGTAAATGCCACGGCAAAGGCCGAGTACAGGAAGACAAGACCCTTTCAGTAAAAGTACCTGCAGGTGTTGATACCGGGGATCGCATTCGTTTGGCCGGAGAAGGCGAAGCAGGTGTTAATGGTGGTCCATCGGGCGATTTATATGTACAGGTTCAGGTTAAAGATCATGCAATTTTTACCCGTGATGGTGCAAATTTATATTGTGAAGTGCCTATTAGCTTTCCAACTGCCTGCATTGGCGGCCAACTGGAAGTACCTACCTTAAATGGCAAGGTGAAACTTAAAATTCCTGCAGAAACACAGACAGGCAAGCTATTCAGATTAAGGGGCAAAGGCGTTAAACCTGTTCGTGGTGGCGCTGTTGGTGATTTACTTTGTCGCGTACAAATTGAAACACCGGTACGCTTAACTAAAGAACAAAAGAAATTAATTGAAAAATTGCAACAATCTTTAACTGGCGGTGGAAAACATCACAGTCCCCAGGAACATTCCTGGACTGATGGCGTTAAAAGTTTTTTTGATAAATTAACAGGATAGGTTATGTTGCGAATTGCCGTTGTAGGAGCTTCCGGGAGAATGGGCTTATGCCTGATAAAAGCCTCGGTAATCTCAGAAAAAACTGAATTCAGCGTTGCTGTTTGCCGTGCAGAAAGCAACGCTATAGGCAAAGATGCAGGGGAACTCGCAGGGATTGGTCATGCCGACATCAATATTGTTGCAGACTTAGCCGCAACTGTAGATCAATTTGATGTATTGATCGATTTTACCCGCCCAGAAGCCTCAATGGAATATATTGAGATATGCAGACAGGCAGGCAAGAAAATCATCATTGGTACAACTGGCTATAGTGAAGCTCAAAAGGCGATAATCTCCGACGCAGCCAAAGATGTGGCTATCGTATTGGCACCCAACATGAGTGTTGGAGTTAACCTATCACTCAAGCTATTAGAAATGACAGCAAAAGTGATGGGCGATTACACTGATATTGAGATCATTGAAGCACATCACCGTCACAAGATAGATGCACCCTCTGGCACTGCTTTGCGTATGGGTGAAGTTATCGCAGATACCTTAGGCCGAGATTTAAAAGACTGTGCCATCTATGGCCGTGAAGGCAATACAGGTGAAAGAGATAGCAAAACCATTGGCTTTTCAACTATTCGTGCAGGCGATATTGTTGGTGAACATACCGTCATGTTTGCTGACGAAGGGGAAAGAATTGAAATCACTCACAAAGCTAGCAGTCGCATGACATTTGCGAATGGAGCGATAAGGGCTGCCGTCTGGCTAAAGCATAAAAATAGCGGGCTATATGATATGCAAGATGTTTTGGGCTTGTCATGATCACATAGACTAAAGGAGGTGAGGTGAGCTCAGCCTCACCTCCTACCCTGCCTCTTTTATCCCTAAAAAAATCATATTATTGCTAAGTTTTACCCAAGCCTACAAATTCTTTAAATATAGCACACAAAAAAGGCAATGATGCCGAAACATCATTGCCTATCTATTTTTTAGCAAAACCAAGAATTCAATCCTTTTTTTTGCTTATTAAACAAACTTTTAGATTACTCTCAATAATTTATTCCGAGAGACTTAAGTGTTTCAATGGTAAGCTGTCCTACAGCAAGATTTTTTTCTTTTTGATAAGCTTTAACAGCCGCTAAAGTATCACTCCCTAAGATGCCATCAATTAAGCCAGGATTATGGCCTGCAGCCAATAATGCTCTCTGCAGATTGCGTACGACATCACCCGTTGTATTAGTTTCACATAAAATGCTGCGCCACTCTAAAACAGGATCGGCAACTAAAATTCGCTTGGTTACAGTTTGGTAGACTGCCGGTATTTCAATACGGTTTTCTCTAGCCGGAGTAGCAACTTTTTTAACTTTTATAGTTTTGTAAACGGCCGGAACAGTTCTCTTAACCATTGTAGGGCCTTCCACCATAACTCGTTTTTTTATGTCTTTATAAACAGCAGGGAATGAAACTTTTTCAGTTTTAGCAGGCGTTACAACCACCTTAGATGTCACCGTCCGATATTCAGCGGGAACTTCAATCAAACACATAATTTCGCCGGTAGAGTTATTTAACCTCTCAATTGGCCCACGCCCTTTTTTCCAGGTCGTATGAGCAGGCTTAACTAAAATCTTTTCACTTTTTGTCTCATATACTGCAGGAATAGTTTTTAATTGATCATATGCCTCTTTCACTAAAACGCTTTCAGTTCTCCATTCATATCTTGCCGGTATCAATTCGGCAACTTCAGATGCTTCTTTGACTAAAACACTCTCAGTAACATATTCGTATGTAGCAGGAATGATTTCAATACGATAACCGGCATCTTTTTTCAGTAACTCTTTAGTCTCAGTTTTATAGACTGCAGGCGTTAATACCCTTGCATAACATTCGCCAGATTTCGCATTAGGAGGCAACAAATCGCCACCTGTCGCCAATTTTCCTGCAGAATCTCCAGATGTCTGCAATTGTTTATTTAACTCTTCAAGTCTCTGTAAATCAGAAGTAGACCTGTCAACAGCAGCCTGCAACTGAGAATTCTTTTGCTGAACTTGATTAAGCTCATCTTGAACCTTAGTTAATTGAGAGCTCGGGTCTGTTGCACAGCCAGCTAATGTAAGTGCAACAGCGAGGGTACTTATTTTTATTTTCATATGTTTCTCCATTTAATAAGATTAATCTACCAAGTATAGTAGAATTAAGAAAGATGACACTTTTTATGGGATCAGACACTCGATTTATCTTTGACTTTATCTTTATATGCTTAAAATCATATAGAAAACCAAACGCTCGAAAATCAATATAGCAGATAAACTCAGCTCTGCCGCAATTATTTAGCAAATGTCACTCTAACTCTAGGAATTATCCTTAAATCACAGTTATGAAAAAGAAAAAAATTGAAAATATCGCCATTAAACTGTTTGAAAGCATTCTTGTCATCGGCTATATCCTGTTCGAAGAACTAATATGGAATGTTTTTGCTAAACCCATTTTTCAATACTTTAAAAGTCTAGCCATACTGAGTTCCCTCAAAAATATTTTTTTAGGGATGAACCGTTATTTTTTACTAACGGTATTTATCACTATTCTGACAATTACCGAAGCGATGGGTTTTTTCTCTGGCTATTGCTTTATGAATGGCTATCTATTTACCGGCATTGCTGTTTATGCATTAAAGATTCCAATTGCTGCTTTTACATTTTGGCTATTTGATTTAACTAAAGACACGCTAATGAGTTTTCATTGGCTAAAAACAGCTTACAGCTACATTTTGGGAATGATAGAAAAGTTTGTCAACTCTCCTCTCCATGTCTATATCAAAATAAAAATAATGGCTTTAAGGTCAAAAACAAAACAGCTCGTCCTGCAATATTTTGGCGAAGAAGGATTTATAGCAAACATAAAAGCTCACTATTCTTTTTTCAAACCCTTTGTCGCCAAATTCAAACTGCTAAAATGATTTATTTAAACAGGCTCACCAAATCAAGCGCCAGCATCACCGCATCTTCTCTATAGCCATTAACAGCAGGATAATAGCCTTTACGTATTCCAATTTCATTAAAACCTCTTTTTTTATAAAGTGAAATAGCTCCCTTATTGGACGGCCTAACTTCTAAAAAAATTGATTCTGCTTTAGGGGTCGCAAGCTCAATCATATGTTCCAATAGCTTGCTTCCCACTCCCTGCTTTTGAACAGCAGGATCAACACAGATATTCATAATATGTGCTTCGCCTGCCATTATCGAAACAATGCTATATCCAACGATGACATCAAGCTCTTCGCATATAAGGCAACTGTAATTGCCTGACTTTAGACAGTCCTTAAAAATTCCTTCGCTCCAGGGGAAGTTATAGTTCTTGGCTTCAATTTCCAGAACTTCAGACAAATCTTCCTGCCTCATTCTGCGTAATCTCATCAAATCTTTTCTCTCTACAGAGTCTGGAAAAACCTTTGCGTAAAACTCTTTGTCTGCATCATAAACTACAAAACCTTTAACTTTATCTATTAACTTCCATATACTCATTATTATTTTTCTTCTTGATATATTTTTATAGCAAATTGTAAATCCTGCCAGGCTTTACGCTTTTCCAGCAAAGACCTTAATAAATACGCAGGATGATAAACGACTACCACTGGAATATCATTTACCTGGTGCGCCACTCCTCTTAGTTCTGCAAGAGGCTGTTTTGTAGCAAGCAGTGAATGAGCCGCAATTCGGCCTACGGCAAGAATTATTTTCGGATTAACCAAAGCTATTTGCTGCAGTAGATAGCCATGACAAGATGTCAGCTCATTTGTATTAGGGTCTTTATCTTCAGGCGGCCTGCATTTAACAATATTTGTAATGTACACATCTTCTCTTTGCAGCCCCATTGCCCGAATCATTTCTGTTAATAAATACCCCGATTGCCCAGTAAAAGGATTGCCTTCCATTTCCCCCTGTTTATTTGGCGCCTCACCGATCAGCATCCAGTCGGCATTAACATTTCCTTTACCAAAAACCGTTTGCCCCCGTGTCTCGGATAAAATGCATTTTTTGCATTCTGAAACCTGCTTTTGCAGCAAGTCCCAGCTATCTTCTATTGAATCTAGCTGACTATTGGCAACTTGCTCCTCAATGCTAAAATCAGTTTTATCAATCAACTGACTTTCTTCAACTGGCTTCTGTTTTCTGGAAACCCAAACATCAATTCCCATTGCCTCCAGGTATTGTAATCGAGTTGAGTTATCCATCAAAAATCATCAGTATTTAAGAGCAATTAAACATTCCCTTTTTGCGGATGCTTACGCTGCTCAGGAGTCTGCAGCTTGCTCAAAGCATTTATATAGGCTTTCGCCGAAGCAATAACAATATCAGTATCAGCCCCCTGGCCGTTGACAATCCTTCCTGCCTGTTCCAGACGAACAGTCACTTCACCCTGAGCATCTGTTCCATTGGTAATACTGTTTACCGAGTACAGTTCCAGTGTCGCATCGGATCCTATTAAACTTTTAATCGCTTTCAGGCTCGCATCAACCGCTCCGCTCCCTTCTGAAATGCCTTTCAGTTCCTGATCATGAACACGAAGAGTCACTGTAGAACTGGGAACTTCCCCTGTTTCAGAACACACTTTTAAAGCAATTAATTTAATATGATCTTCTTCTGCATCAGAATTTACCTCTGAAATCAGAGCTTGCAAGTCTTCATCAAAAATCTCATGTTTCTTGTCAGCCAATTGCTTAAAGCGAAAGAATGTATCGTTTAATTCTTCTTCGCTATTGAAGTGATGACCCAGCTCAGTCATTCTACTTTTAAATGCATTTCGGCCCGAATGCTTGCCAAGTACCATTCGATTGGCGGACCACCCTACATCCTCGGCTTTCATAATCTCATAAGTTTCAGGGTTTTTTAACACGCCATCCTGATGAATGCCTGACTCATGAGCAAAAGCATTTGCTCCTACAATGGCTTTATTAGGCTGTACGGGAAAACCGGTAATGGATGATACCAGCTTAGAACATGTTAAAATTTCTTTTGTATCCAGCTCTGTGGTACAAGGGAAAAAGTCCTGCCGAGTGCGGACAGCCATCACCACCTCTTCTAAAGATGCATTGCCGGCACGTTCACCCAGGCCATTGATGGTGCATTCAACCTGCCTTGCCCCATTCATCACAGCAGATAGAGAGTTTGCAACTGCCAAGCCTAAATCATTATGGCAATGTACAGAAAAAATAGCTTTATCAGAATTCGGAATACGCTGAATCAAATTAGCGATAGTTGCTCCGAATTGTTCAGGTACGCTATACCCCACAGTATCTGGAATATTGAGCGTAGTTGCGCCAGCTTCGATCACCGCCTCTAAAATACGGCATAGAAAACCTTCTTCCGAGCGCCCTGCATCTTCAGGCGAAAACTCAACATTATCGGTATATTGCCTAGCCCGCTTAACAGCCCGTACAGCATATTCAATAACCTGCTCCGGCTCCATCTTTAATTTTACCTGCATGTGAATTGGCGAGGTTGCAATAAATGTATGGATTCGTGAACTTTCAGCTCCCTTTAAAGCCTCTCCGGCTCTATCTATATCTTTATCTAGTGCCCGGGCGAGTCCACAGACAGTACTGTCTTTCACAGCGTTTGCAACCGCCTGAACTGCTTCGAAATCACCAATGCTTGCAGCGGGAAACCCTGCCTCAATAACATCGACTTTCATACGCTCAAGCGCTTTGCCTATTCTGACTTTTTCGTCTCGTGTCATTGATGCGCCAGGGCTTTGCTCACCATCACGCAATGTGGTATCAAATATAATTAGCTTGTCTTTCATGAGAAACTCCGTTCATGAAATATTTTCAGCGCGAACGCTGATTAAAAAAGGGGTTATTTTTATTAGATGGAAAAGATAATATGCCACTAGGGCAATAATCTTAATAAAGAGAGATTTCGAAGCAGAAACACACTCACAAAACCCTCACCAAGAATAGGTAACTGATGGTTCTGCCTGCTTTTATACTGAGTAATCATAGCGAGCCACTATACTGCAATGCCATAAACGACTCAAGCAGAGTTTAAACTTTTCTGTTTTTTCGCTTTTTCTTAAGCATTAATAAGGTAATAATGGGACCGGAGACGGCATACCCCAAGGCAATCAAAAATAGCATAATCTCTGCCTGAGCCATCACAAAACCTATCCCCAGCATTGCAATAATGGCCACCATAAAAGGAACTCTGCCTTTAAAGTCTATTTCTTTAAAACTGGAATAGCGAAAATTGCTTACCATTAGAAGTCCTGTACTAATTGTAAGAATCAGCACCAAGTATTTTATTGACTCAACTTCATAGCCTAGCTCAATACTAATCCATAAAGCACCTGCCAATATTGCAGCTGCGGCCGGGCTAGGCAACCCTTGAAAATAGCGTTTATCAGCCACTTCTACCTGGGTATTAAAGCGAGCTAAGCGAAGTGCGCCACCTGCTGTATGGACGAAAGCAGCAAACAGCCCTAGCTTGCCTAAACTTTCAAAAGCCCAGATATACATGACTATTCCCGGAGCAACGCCAAAGGAAACCATATCTGACAGGCTATCATATTGCACGCCAAACTCACTTTGGGTATTGGTCATCCGAGCTACACGGCCATCCAGACCATCCAAAATCATTGCCACAAATATTGCAATAGCGGCCGTTTCAAATCTGCCATTTATTGCTGAAATGATTGCATAAAAGCCTGCAAACATAGCCCCTGTAGTAAATAAGTTGGGCAGTAAAAAAATACCCCGCTGCCGAATTGATCGTTTGTTTTGAGTCATAAACGTAGATTGCAATACCATCAAAGTTAAGGAAAGTTAAATGCAGTAATTGTCATATTTGCAGGCAAAGCTCGACTCCATCCCTAGAATCGCACCCAGCCTACATAACAGCTTTAATTAATGACTTGTTTCGATCTTTTTACCTTTAGCCTGACCTAGTGCAGCCAGAGTATCAACAAACCAAGGCGCATCAATATCAAATGGTTTTCCACCTTTAATACGCGGAAACTCAATTGCCCGTAAAACAAAGTTCTGATCATCATCATGACCAATCACACCTGCTTCGCCACGCATTGCACATTCAACCGCCAAATCGGCACATGATTTGATTAACCGAATATCCTCTGCATTAGCTGCCGATGCACGTGCATAATAGCCCGATTTTTGAATCAAGGTTTTTTCTGCACCAATCATTTCAGCAAATTGCTCGCCAAACCATGCACCGGGGTTAACGGCATCCAGTTTAACATGTCCAAATGCATCTCTCGGCACATCCTGACCTTTTGCCTCCATTTCGGCAACGATAGTTTCCACACCCGCACCTTCGGAAACAAAGATATTGACACAGTCCACTTCATCCATAATTTTACGCAAGCGTTTTGCTTCTGCCGCAATATCAAAACCCATTTCCGGAATAAAGATACCATGCACTTCATAGCTAGCACGACTTAATCCAAGTGATGGCAGCCACTCGCAGCTATCAAGGATCTTACGATATTCAGCCGCTGTTGCCGCAGTTAGCCAGCCGCAGCTGCGTCCCATCACTTCATGTACAATCAACATGCGTGGGTTTGAGTTATTTTCTGCCACTACATTTTTAAAATAATTTGCACCCTGCTCCGCGGCAGTCCACGCACCTAATGACTGTTTAATAGGAAAAACATCATTATCAACTGTCTTAGGCAGTCCAATAACGGTTAAACCATAATCATTATCGGCCAAAAAAGCAGCCAGATCCGCGGCAGCCGTATTAGTATCGTCACCACCTATAGTGTGAAGAACATCCACACCATCTTTAATCAATTGATCTGCGGCTACTTTTTGAGGATCCTCTCCTTCTTTTACCAAACCGCGTTTTACGCAGTCTGCAACATTAGTTAATTTAACACGACTGTTACCAATAACTGATCCGCCAAATTTTTGCAACAAGCCTGCTTTTTCACGCATTTCCGCATCTACTTTATACGAATCGCCTAGCAATAAACCTTTATAGCCACTGCGGTAGCAAATAATGTCGATAGAAGGGTCAATTTCGTTATAGCGCTCGATAAGACTGCCAATCGCTGAATTTAAACACGGCGCCAATCCGCCAGCCGTTAGAAGTGCTACTTTTTTTGGTTTGCTCATAATAATAGTGACTATTAATTTTTATTAAAAAACATGCAGGCTGGATAAGCGATAGCATTAACTGACAAAATATAACCATCATGTCGGGTTGTGCTATCGCTTATCCAGCCTGCGCAATACTAGGAATATACCATTTAGTTTGCTTTGTTAAAACAAAAAAAGCCCACCATAAGATGAGCTTTTTTTAACAAACTGACTTAATGCTTAGTTTTTTGCTTTATCAACAATTTGGTTGGCTTTAATCCAAGGCATCATTCCACGCAGTTTCTCACCAACAACTTCAATGGGATGTTCTGCATTTAATCGGCGCTTAGCTGTCATTTCAGGATAATTAGTCATCCCTTCTAAAATGAATTTTTTAGCATATTCGCCATTTTGGATATTTGCCAATGCTTCCTGCATAGCAAAACGGCTTTCTTCATTAATAACTTTAGGACCCGTTACATACTCACCGTACTCGGCATTGTTAGAGATTGAATAATTCATGTTTGCGATACCGCCCTCAAACATTAAATCGACAATCAACTTTAATTCATGCAAGCACTCAAAGTATGCCATTTCAGGCTCATAGCCTGCTTCTACTAATGTCTCAAAGCCCATTTTAACAAGCTCTACTGCACCGCCACATAAAACAGCCTGTTCACCGAACAGGTCCGTTTCCGTTTCGTCGCGGAAAGTTGTTTCAATAATGCCAGAACGGCCACCGCCAATAGCAGACGCATAAGCTAGGCAAATCGATTTTGCCGTACCTGATGGATCTTGGTGAATTGCGATTAAATCAGGGACTCCGCCGCCACGTGTAAATTCAGAACGGACAGTATGCCCTGGTGCTTTAGGTGCAATCATAATAACATCCAAATCAGCGCGAGGATTGACTTGGTTATAAAGGATCGCAAAACCATGTGCGAAAGCCAGAGCTGCGCCTTTTTTAATATTCGGCTCAATTTCAGCTTTATATAGCTGAGATTGAAATTCATCAGGCGTTAACAGCATAACAACATCAGCGCCAGAAACAGCCTCAGCTACATTCTTAACAGTTAAGCCACACGCTTCAGCTTTAGCAATTGAAGAAGATCCATCACGTAAACCAACGACAACGTCAACACCTGAATCTTTTAAGTTGTTAGCATGAGCATGACCCTGTGAACCATATCCAATAATCGCTACTTTTTTGCCTTTAATGATCGAAAGGTCTGCGTCTTTATCGTAATAAACTTGCATGAATTTTCCTGTTTTCTTTTTAAAATAAACTATAACCGCTAATTATAACTTTTTTCTTTGAAGTCACGAAGGTATTTTTTAACCGGGCAAAAAAATAGGCTAGAGGCAAACCCTATTGGACACACAATACTCTCTCTTGATCCTGCCTTGCCCTTTAGTCTTGCAGCCTTTTGCCTGTTCTTACAAATGTAAGCCTTTCTCGCCCCGAGACATACCCATCGGTCCCGACCGAACAACCTCAATAATCGAGGCCTCATCCAACGCCAAAATAAAGGCATCCAGCTTGTCAGAAGGACCTGTCATTTCAATAACATAGCTTGTTAGCGTAACGTCGATTATTTTTCCGCGAAAAATTTCGCACAGACGCTTAATTTCCTCACGCGAACCTTCTACCGCCTTAACTTTAACCAGCATTAACTCGCGCTCAACGTGTACCGCTTCAGCCAGATCTATTAACTTTACAACATCAATCAGCTTGTTTAACTGCTTGGTTATTTGCTCGATAACCTCATCACTGCCACGGGTAACTACCGTCATCCTAGAAAGTGTCAAGTCTTCAGTAGGTGCGACAGTCAAAGACTCAATATTATAGCCGCGCGCAGAAAACAGTCCAGCCACACGAGAAAGCGCCCCCGCTTCATTCTCAATAAGAATGGAAATAATATGCCTCATTATGCCAACTCCCTGTTAACAGGTGTACCAGGAGCAACTCTTAATCTCATCTCATTATGAGCCTTTCCTGCTTCAATCATCGGATAAACATTTTCCGTACGGTCAGTCATAAAATCCATAAAAACCAAACGGTCTTTCATAGCAAATGCCTCTTCCAGTGCCGGCCTAACATCCTCAGGTTTTTCAATCTGCATCCCTACATGTCCATAAGCCTCTGCCAATTTAACAAAATCAGGAATAGTCTCCATATAAGACTGGGAATAGCGGCTTTCATAAGAAAACTCCTGCCACTGCCTAACCATGCCCATATATTGATTATTCAAATTGATAATTTTAACTGGAGTGCGATATTGAGTAGCTGTCGCCAACTCCTGTATGCACATCTGAATGCTTGCTTCACCCGTAATACAGGCAACATCAGCATCAGGGTGAGCCAACTTAACACCAATGGATGCAGGCAAACCGAAACCCATTGTGCCTAAACCTCCAGAATTGATCCAGCGGCGAGGCTTATCAAAATGATAATACTGCGAGGCAAACATTTGATGCTGCCCTACATCAGAGGTAACAAAAGCATCCCCCCTGGTGACTTGATAAAGCTGTTCAACCACGTATTGAGGCTTAATTATCTTGGAATCTCGATCATATTCCAAACAGTTAACATCACGCCATTTGTCAATCTGGTTCCACCATGCTTCCAACGCTTTTTGATCGACCTCAATATTGCTCGATTTAATCAGCACAATCATTTCTTTTAATACAGCAGTGACTTCCCCAACGATAGGCACATCAACTTTCACAGTTTTAGAAATAGAAGACGGATCAATATCAATATGAACGATTTTTGCGTAAGGACAAAACTTAGCCAATACCCCGGTTACCCGATCATCAAATCGTGCACCGACAGCAATAATCACATCGCTCTCATGCATACCCATATTAGCCTCATAGGTTCCATGCATACCTAACATGCCGACAAACTGCTTATCCGTCGCAGGGTATCCGCCCAAACCCATTAATGTATTGGTAACAGGGTAATTCAATAACTGAGAAAACTCTATCAATTCAGCACTGCCATTACCCAAAATAACTCCGCCACCTGCATAAATCATAGGTCGCTGTGCCTTTAGCAGCAAATCTACCGCTTTTTTAATCTGTCCGATATGTCCTTTAACGACAGGGTTATAGGAGCGCATAGAAATGGTTTCAGGATAAACATAAGGTATTTTTATCGCCGGATCAGTAATGTCTTTCGGAATATCAACCACTACAGGTCCTGGACGCCCTGTGGTTGCAACATGAAATGCTTTCTTCATTGTTATAGCAAGATCATCTAGGTTTTTAACCAAAAAATTATGCTTCACGCAAGGTCGCGTAATTCCGACCATATCCACCTCCTGAAAAGCATCACTGCCGATAACAGGAGTCCCCACTTGACCAGAAATAATAATCATGGGGATAGAATCTAAATGTGCAGTAGCAATACCTGTGACAGCATTAGTTGCTCCAGGTCCAGAAGTAACCAAAACTACACCTGGCTTACCCGTTGAGCGAGCATAGGCATCAGCCGAATGCACAGCCGCCTGTTCATGCCTAACTAAAATATGCTTGATTTCTTCCTGGTGAAAAATAGCATCGTAAAGATGCAGTACCGCACCTCCAGGATAACCAAAAAGAAATTCAACACCTTCGTCTATAAGACTCTGGACTACTATCTCTCCGCCACTGAGTTCCACTCTGCCACCTCAAAAATTTCCAACTTACAAAAAACCTAAAAAATCAGCTGAACCATAGTTTATTTCACGAGCCATTGATTTAACAACAGCTCAACAAACTCCCAGCTACCCTAAGGGCAAAGCCAAGCATTTTAAAGCTCTGTAAAACAATACCTTGCAGGATAACCCTACCTTCAACTAAGTATTTAGGATAAAGCAGGATTAACCCTACCCTACCAAAAAACCTTTCATTTTACTTTACTCTTAAATAAAATTATACCTTTATCAACTCCATTCTTTTTCCCTATAAAAATCAGCCCAAACTAAACAGCCATTCAAGTGCTAAAAACAAATACTTAAACATGAAGACTGCAATAGCAGTTATATATGGCCAGACTAATAGGGACAGCGCAAGAGATAAAACCAAAACACCTCCGCCTAACCCAAGCTTTGAAGTAAAAGACAACACCGAAATATTAATTTTTTTCTCCAGCACCGTATAACTCAAAGAAAAAACCAGTATAAAAAATACCAGAAAAAAAACATGCAGTATGAAAGATGCAATTTGCCAGATTAATTGAAACACCCCAAGCAACGCATGCCATGCTGTCGGTCTATCGGGCATTTCACTGAGAATTATCTGATGAATATCGGGCATAATAGTCTCAAGAAAATCAAAAATATCCTCTGTTTTTTGTTCGGATCCAATCATTTTCGCCTCCTTGAAACGCAATTCATAATCCGCAAAAATCATATCTTTAAGATCAAGCCACTCAGGAAATACCGCAGTCAGCCCCAGCAAGATGATTACCAACCAGACACAGCCCCTAATAATCAGTTGATAATTTTTATTCAAATGAATGGCCTCAGTTAATCTTTATAGCACTAGGATGCCTAACGAACATGCTATAGCTGTTTTTTCGCCTGCCTATCCAGCCCCGCACTTCAACCGATTTACCTACATAGCTTTCTAAATCAGGAAAATACCGAAAAGCTTTTCGATTTATCTTTAAAGCAAAGCTATCAGAGAAATCCAGATAGCTATTTTTTCGAGTATGACGGATTTTTTTTATCATACCCCGCACTCTTTGCCAGCCCTTAAAGCCTCCCTGGTTTATATCTTTGGCCTGTTTAGGTGCATATTCATCATATCCCCATATACCCTGCCGATTCTGTTCAGCCTGATGCTCCGCCTTCAACAGCACTTGGGAATATTTTAAATTGGGAGGATAAATATTGACACTTGCCAAACCTCTTTTAACTAGCTCAAGATTGATATGCTCTTTATCTTCAGTAAAAACATGGGCTAACAGCCGGCCGTATTTATCCTTTTTTTCCACATCTTTTTCCAAACGCACTTTGCTATTATTCAATTTCTTGAATAGCCACTGTTTAGCCTGTTCTCCACCTGCCTGAGCAGATTTATGGCGCCCTTCCACTTCAGGCGTATTTATACCTAAAAATCTTACCTTTTTGCCATTGGCTAATAAAATAGTATCGCCATCATAAATTTTTTTTACTTGATAATACGTGTATCCGGCATTTACCTTCAGCGCTGTTGCACCCTGATGAGGCTTATCAGAAAAGTGCTTATTACCTTTAGCATCAAACCATTGAAAAATTTCAGCTTGTGCCGAGGACAAAAAAAACAGCAGAAACAGCATTAATAATTTAGGCATCAGACAGTAAAAACCATGCATCTCAATAAAAAATACTTATAATTATAGTAACTCCTGCTCAAAAACATATTATTTTAATCATGCTCACCATTATTCAACGAGTTACCCAAGCAAGCGTTACCGTAAATGGCATCACTTTAGGTGCAATAGATCAAGGCATTATGGCTCTAGTTGCCATAGAAAAAGAAGACCGGGAAAAAGACGCTAAACGGCTGCTTGAACGCATAGTCAATTATCGTATTTTTGCTGACGAAAACGACAAAATGAACTTGAGCCTGCGAGATATTAAAGGAGGATTATTAGTTATTCCTCAATTTACATTAGCTGCAAATACCCAGAGTGGCAATCGTCCCAGCTTTTCTGCTGCAGCCAGCCCTGAAAAAAGTTCAGGTCTATTTAGCCATTTTTGTAAACTCGCATCCGAAACATATCCCAGCACTCAATTTGGGCAATTTGGTGCCGATATGCAAGTCTCACTTATTAATGATGGGCCAGTTACTTTTACCTTAAAAACAGCGTAACATTTCGGCTCCGTGATATTTTGCACGGATATTGCTAAAGGGCGTCTGCAAGGAATTGTCCCTATCTAATAACAACACCTTACTCCAATAGCTTAGTGGCCCTTTCCACATTAATCGGCTTGCTAAATAAATACCCCTGCACTTCATTACAATGCATCTGTTGCAAAAGCTTATGCTGCTCCAGAGTTTCAACCCCTTCTGCAATCACCTTTAAATCCATTCCGTGCGCCATTGAAATAATGGTGTTAACAATATTCTTATCGTAATCATCCGTCATCAAGTCTTTTACAAACAAACGATCAATTTTCAATACGTCAATGGGCAAGTGCTTCAAATAGCCAAAAGAGGAATACCCAGTACCAAAATCATCAATTGAAATGGTAATGCCACTACAATGCAATCTGTTTAAGGTTTTAACTGCAGTTTCAAGATTGACCATTAGCATGGTTTCAGTCACTTCTAATTCCAACTGCTGAGGATTAATTCCTGCCTCCTTAATAACCTCAAGTATTTGACTGGATAATCGTGACTGGTAAAGCTGTATAGAGGATAAATTAACAGCAACTTTTAGATCAAACCCCTTATCAGACCAAATTTTAGCCTGCTTACAGGCCGTACGCAAAACCCACTCACCAATCTCAACAATAAGTCCGCGTTCTTCTGCAAAATCAATAAACTCAAACGGAGAAAGCAATCCTCTTTTAGGGTGGTTCCAGCGTATCAAAGCCTCCATGCCTTTTATAATATGAGTAGAGATATCAACTTTAGGCTGGTAATAAAGCTCCCATTCCTCATTTTTAATCGCCCTTTTTATTTCAGCTTCCAAATCTAACTGCTTTAATGATTTTTCCTGCATTGAAGCATTATAGAATTGAAAGCTATTTTTCGAATAATCCTTGCTTTCAAAAGATTTAGCGGTATTGGCATGACTTAACAGCTCTTCTGCAGAACGGGCATCCTCAGGAAACACACTCACGCCAATGCTGCAGGTAACACTGACTTCTTTATCTTCAAATGAAATAGGCTTGCTCAAGGCATCGAAAATACGTTTAACCGTCCATGTAACCATCATATGATCTTCTAGGTCTGGCAATAAAATGCCAAACTCATCACCTTCAAATCTCGATACAGTAACGTCTTCCACATTAAAGTTAACAATGGCAATAGTGTCTGTTTTACGAAAAATCGAACTAATTCGATCAGACAAAGTGCCAAACATTTTCTCAGCAATATCTAGCCCATAACTGTTATTTGCCTGAGCAAACAAATCAAAATGAATAACCAAAACAGCTGACAGCTGATTTTGCCTATCTGCTCTATCTATTGCCTGCTTCAGCCGATCATAAAAAAAAGTTTGGCTAGGCAGCCCTGTCAACTTATCAAAATTCTGCTGATTTAATAATTGCTCAGACACATCTGAGGCTGCATTCTCCAACTGCCTAATTTGAATCTGTAACTGTTTAATTTCTTCAGCCTGACTAGCATGACCTGATAGCGGAATACGTTTTTTATCATCTGTTCTATCTTCATCTTTTGAATCATATTCTATTTCAACAGCATTCTTGCTTGCCCAGCTTATTACCCTATTTCTTCCAGTCTCTTTAGCCACATACAAGGCCTGGTCAGCCTGATCATTCAATTCAGCAGGGTCTTTTGCATGATCGTAAATGGATGACACACCTAAACTTGCTGTAATGTGCGGGCCTGCTTCAAAATTAGCAACCGAATCCTTCTTAATTTTTAAACGTATTCTTTCCGCAATAGATACCGCCTCATCTATATCAATACCGGGCAGGATAATGCAAAACTCCTCACCGCCATACCGGCTGACAATGTCTTCATCACGGGTACTGGAGAGCAAGACGCCAGCTAACATTTTAATCACTTCATCGCCCACGCCATGCCCATAGTTATCATTAACCAATTTAAAATGATCAATATCAACCATGATACATGTCAGCTCTTTATCGTGACTTCGTGCATGAACAAAATTTTCTGCAAACATTTCATTAAATGACCTGCGATTCAAACAGCCTGTCATAGGGTCACGGGTAGCAAGATAATGCAGTTCTTTATTCTTGCGCTGAATTTCTTTCTCTGAAGATTCAAGTTCTAAAACAGTTGCCTGCAACTGCTGTTTTTGCAATTCCACCTCAGTCACATCATCAAAAGTTAGCAAAACCCCCTGCTGGCTGTTCTTGCTATCCAGAATAGGCGCACAATTCACAGCCAGCGTGTGACTATCTTTAACAGCTACATCCAGCACCAGCATATCGCCCACACTGCTCTCCCCTGCCGACAGAGCAATAAGCCAAGGATACAGAATATCACCCGCCTCATCAGAGGCCGTTTTCCAATTAAGATCCGAAAGTTTATTACCAAGCAATTTAGCTGTATCCCGATCAAGAAGCTCAGAAAAGGCTTTGTTTGCAAGCACTATCTGCTCTTTATCATCAAGGATCACCACTCCCTCAGATAATGTATCAAAAGCGGCATTGACCCTATCAGGAATAACAGCGGCAGGATCTATTTGACGAAGCGTTCTCAACATAAAGAACAGAAAGGACATGAAGCCAAAAATAAAAATAAATAAAATCAGCTGATAAGTGGGATTTTTAAAAACACTTAGCCCTTGCAAGGATAAAAGTTCCGAAAACCTCAACTCAATAACCCCTAATGCTTTTCTATCTCGGAAAACAGGCACTAAAACATGGGTCGATGTTGATTTATTATATTTATAGTCGCCCCATAACTTAGTATGCGAGCCTATTTCAAACAGCAAATTGCCAGAATTCATTCTAAAGCCCGCCGACAGGAGCTCATCTTCCCGCGTTACAACTTTTGACAAAACGGTTCGAACCTTTTTTAAATCATTTTCTGAGGCCATAGCTGAAAAGAGGATAGCCATTGACTCACTTAGCTGTTTTCTACTCTCCAGTTCATATTGGGTTCGACTGGGCGCAATGCCAAAAAAATCTGCCGATAGTACCAAACTCACTGTAATTAAGGTTAAAACAAGACTGATTCGGAATGCAGGCCAGAATGTGGCCACTGACTGACTAACTAAGGACATATGGCATCCCCTTATCCTGTACTTTTCTTGTCAAACAATTTTTCAATATCACTCGGATTCTCTTCACTCTCCGTTATAGACTTGTTTTCAAATGTTTTATTCTGAGAAAACACCACAGCCAACGGGTCAAACTGCTTAAATAAAGATGCTGATGACAGCAGACTTGAAAGTAAAGCACCTCCGCGCAAAACCCAATTGACAAAACCTGCAGTTATTCCGATTGAAGCAGCCGCTACAAACTCTATTTCAAAATCCCGCTTTTCATGTTTCTCAGCATCAGCATCAGCATGCATTTGTTCTTTCATTAAATCGATACTATCCCAAAGATCCCCATTTACCTTAGTTTCACTTAATTCAAAAAAACCTTTATCTCCCTCTAATCGCAGATCAACCTTTTCAAAAATCAACAATTGCGACTTATGCCATTTTGCAGCACCTTTCTCTAATATAAAATGGCTTGAATTGCCCAAAGGCTTTACTGTATCTTCAAGCACTTGCAGTTCTTCATCAATATTTTGCAAGCCAGTGCCTTTTTCAAACTGCTGAGATACGGAGTCTATTTTCTGTTGCTGTCGAAGTACTTCCTCTCCCTCATCCTTTCTATCAGCGACTGATAAATCCACGACTTCATATCCTTCCTCTTTGTCTACTTTATTCTCATTTATAACAGCTGTAGAAGAAAAGCCAGGCTCTTCAAAAAACCGGGATAACAACAGCGCATCATCATGAGTATTGACAACCTTAACAGTAAGACTCTGACTGCTGCTTACTTCACCATCACTGACAACCAGCACCAATGAATGCTCACCCACGTCAGAATTACCCGGGATTCCAGTTAAAAGAGCAGTTCCATCGCCGTTATCAATCAAATTTAACCAGACAGGCAATTTGCTTGCGGTAATTGAGATAGCTTCAACATCCACATCACTAGCCGCTATTGTCTGACGAAAAGCTTCCCCGTCCCTGGCTACCAAACTAACAACCAAATCCAGTACCGGCACGTCTTCAGCGCCATTGATCGTGACGGAAACTTGCTGAGCCACGCCATCAGGAGCTATAAAAATATAGGTATCGGTAAGTATCTCACCTGAATCCAGCTCCTGTACCTCTGCATGACTGTTGTTAAGAGTAAAGCTCCAGACATTCTCGATAATAGAAAAAGTGCCATAGCCATTCTCCCCAGCCTGTTCAATAACGTTCTCAAACCGATTGGAATCGCTACTGTCAATATCAGTTATAGTTAAGACAGCTGATGAGATCAAAGCTCCATCTTCAGACACACTGCCAGTAAATGTCCCTGCAATAACAGAAATATCATCTGTGCCATTTATAGTAATTACTATATTATGCGGTGTATTATCAATCGCTGAAACAGTAATGATATCAGTAATGCTCTCCCCCAAATCAAGCTGCTGAATAGCCGTCTGTGCATTATCGGCACTATAAGACCAACTTCCATCTTCCTGCATTGCCAGCTCACCGTAGTTGCCAGCAATGGTCTCTGCTTTAAAAATGGCTTCAGCATTATCCTCATCACTAATAGTCAGCAAACCAGAGGTACTGATACTATTGTTAAAAACGGAAATATCCTCCTGTACTCGGCCAGAATCCACACCCGCAATAACAGCCGCATCATTAGTATTACTGATAGCAATATTGAAACTGTCACTGACTGAACCACCATGACCGTCACTGGCAGTGACGGTCACCGTTAAGGTGCCTACATCAGCGTTTAACGGGGTGCCGCCAAATGTCCGGTTGGCGGCATCAAACGCTAGCCAGCCACTGGCATCAGATGTGTATGTTAGGCTATCACCATCAACATCATTAAAAGTATTAGTGTTAAATTTAAAGATAAACACATCATCTTCAATAGCCGTCTGATCAGGGATACTATTTACAACTGTTGGTGCATCGTTGGTGGCTGTCACTGATGGATCAACGTTCTGAGGTATTCCATCTGTAAACGTATCATTGGGGGTTAAAGTAAATGCTGGCAAATCTGTTCCGGCATTTACCAAGTCAAGTCCGGCCTGTGTTAAGACAACCGTGTTTCCAGAGAGCCCATAGTTGATTGTGTCGCTTAGCGTTACCGTGACTGTATCGCCTTCTGCATCACTGGTACTGAAGGCGGCAACTTCTGCACCTACTAGCGTTCCGCTATCTTCTGTGAAGTTGTTTGTAGAATCTATGGTGATTACCGGGGCATCATTAACTGCCGTCACTGTCACTACCTGGCTGATAGGGTTGCTAGTGCCACCATCGCCATCGCTAACCATAATAGACAGTGTTCTACTGGCAGTGGGTGCATCTGAAGTGTTCAGAAAGGTAATATTATTGAGCAATGCTGAAACCGCTTCAATAGATGGATTTCCACTAAG